>VFQT010002907.1_pt1 | contig 16537 bp, 14 predicted proteins | sample 3512381 | NCBI WGS metagenome assembly VFQT01 (sample SAMN10412376, study PRJNA504923) | tailings metagenome | isolation source: Relicate 2 Philex TSF3 active mining site | place: Philippines: Tuba, Benguet | collected 2017-08-29
TCTCGGCCACGATCGAGATCGCTGTCTCCTCCGGGGTCCTGCCACCGAGGTCGAGTCCGATCGGGGAGCGCAGACGTGCAAGATCGGCCGGGTCGTCGATGCCGACCTCGGCCAGGCGCTCGAGACGTTTCGCATGCGTCTTCCTGCTGCCCATCACGCCGATATAGCCGACCGAGGTCGCGAGCGCGCCACGCACAGCCGGAACGTCGAATTTGGGATCGTGGGTGAGGATGCACACGGCGTCGCGCGCACCGAGCCGTGCGCCGTGCTCGGCGAACTGCGGTTCGGGCCACGTCACACGGACCTCGTCGGCCATCGGAAAGCGGCGCGGCGTGGCGAAGACCTCGCGTGCATCGCACACGGTGACGCGGTAACCGATGACCTTCGCGACACGAGCGAGAGCCGCGGTGAAATCGACCGCGCCGAAGATCCACATCTCAGGCGGCGGGGCAAAGCTCTCCACGAACACTTCGACGCTCTCCGTGCCGGCGAGATCTTCCGGAGTGGTCTGTCCGGACGGGCCGTAGTGGCGAACTCCGGTGCGACCTGCTTCGAGTTCTCCGAGGGCGTCACGGCCGGCGACACGGTCGAGGTCGGCGTTGCCGAGGCTGCCAACGACGGTTCCGTCGGGCGTGACGAGCATCGTGTTACCGGTGCCCGGCCCGCGCACCACCGTGAGCAACGACACCGGGCGTCGCTCACGCAGCAGTGCCGAGAGGGTCTCGTAGACGGTCATCGGGCTCTCACCAGTCGAGCGGCTGGATGAACAGGTGAACGGTGCCGCCGCACGTGAGACCCACGGAGAACGCTTCATCGTCGGAATACCCGAATGTCACGACCCGGCTCTGGTTCTCTCCACGCAGGATCGCGAGGGCTTCGGAGACGACCGCACCCTCCACGCAGCCGCCGCTGACGGACCCCGCCACTTCGCCGTCGTCGCTGACGGCCATTGCGGCCCCGGTCTCGCGCGGGCCCGACCCGTCGGTGTCGACGACACGGGCGACTGCGACACGCTTGCCGGCTGCTCTCCACCTGTCGATGTCGTCGAGGATCTCACGCACGGTTGATCACCTTGGTCAAGTTCTCGAGGGACCCGAGTGAATGTCCCTCCACGAATTCATCAACATACGGCAGTGCCGCCGCCATTCCACGGGCGAGCGGGGCATACCCGGGGGTGACCTTGAGGGGGTTCACCCACACGACGCGGAATGCGACGCGACGGAGCCGTTGCATCTGTTCCGAGAGCACCTCGGGGTCTCCGCGGTCCCATCCGTCGGAGAGCACGACCACGATCGCCGATCGGGCCATTCCCCGCACGCCCCACTCGTCGTTGAAGGCGCGCAGTGTCTCGCCGAGGCGCGTGCCGCCGCTCCAGTCGGGAACCGACCGTGTGGCGAGGCGCAGTGCGCGATCAGGGTCCTTCGACGACAACTCCCGCGTGACGCGTGTGAGCCGTGTGCCGAGCGCGAATGCCTCCACACGTTGACGACCTGCGACGCCGGCGTGCACGTAGCGCACCAGCGCCCGTGCATACGGCTCCATCGACCCGCTCACGTCGAGCAGGAAGACGATCCGTCGCGGTCTCGTTCCCGGGCGCGTGTGCCGGCGACGCACCGGTTCGCCCCCGGCGGCGAGCGACGCACGCACGGTACGGCGAAGATCGGGGCGTCCGCGTTCGCGACGGTGCGGGCGGCGCCGCAGCGACGCGCGGGGCGGTCCCGCGAGACGCAACGTTGCCATGAACCGCTGGGCGATGCGCATCTCGTCGTCGGTGTAGTCGGCAAAGTCCTTCTCGCCGAGAGACTCGACTCCGGAGAACCGCAGTGTGAGAGCGGCATCGTCGCCCCTGGTCGCCTCGCCGTCGGTGGCGCCGTCCTCGCCGGTGTCGAGGGCGAGCGTGATGCTGACGTCCTCGTGCGCAGACGTCTCGGGCGACTCGCGATGCTCCCAGAAGACCGCGAAGGCGCGGTCGAAGGTCGCGAGATCGTCACGGGAGCGCACCAATGTCGACCGTGCGGCCCAGTACACCTGCGATCGTTCGTCGATTCCGAGCAGCCCGAGCGCCTCGACGAAGGCGAGCACCGAGTCGAGCGGGGTGGCGATGTCGAGTGACCGGAGGAGACGGGCAAACCCCACGGCGAGGCTCTCTGCGTCGGTGGACGGCTCGCTCGTCGCCACGTTCACCTGAGTGTCATCCGTGGAGCAGACCGCGCTCGAGCGCCTGCTGCACGATGCCGGCGATGCCGTGTTCGCGCACACGGCTCTGGTCTTCGCGGTACTTGAGCACGGTTCCGAGGGTGTGGTCGATCACCGACTCGTCGATCTGCGTGATGCCGAGGCGACCGAGCGCGGTCGCCCAGTCGATCGTTTCGGCGACCCCGGGAGGTTTGTAGAGACTTGCTGCACGCAGTGCCTCGACCGCTCCGGCAACCTGTCGCGCGAGTGTCTCGCTCACACCGGGAACTCGCAACCGCACGATCTCGACCTCGCGGTCGAACCCCGGGTTCTCCACCCAGTGGTACAGGCAGCGTCGCTTGAGTGCGTCGTGTACGTCGCGTGTGCGGTTCGAGGTGAGCACGACGATCGGCGGAACATCGGCGCGGAACGTGCCGATCTCGGGAACGGTGACCTGCCAGTCGGAGAGCACCTCGAGCAGGTACGCCTCGAACTCGTCGTCGGCGCGGTCGATCTCGTCGATCAAGAGAACCGGTCGCGTCGCTGCCGACTGACTGATCGCGCGCAGGACGGCGCGCTTGACGAGGAACCGCTCGTCGTAGAGGCCACGTTCGAGTGACTCTGTACCGGAACGCTGCGCCTCGCCCGACGCCTCGGCGGCACGCAGGTGCAGCAGCTGGCGTGAATAGTCCCAGTCGTAGACGGCCTGGGCGGCGTCGATTCCCTCGTAACACTGGAGGCGGATCAGTTCGCTGCCCTGCCACCGAGCGAGGGTTTTTGCGAGTTCGGTCTTGCCCACCCCGGCTTCGCCCTCGAGAAAGAGCGGCCGGCGCATCGACACCGACAGGAAGACCGCGGTGACGAGTCCCTCGTCTGCGAGGTAGCCGTGGTCGGCGAGACCTCGTGCGACGTCATCGGGGGAGCGGGGCTCTGTCGCCATCGCAGAGAGCGTAGGGCGAGGCGCCCTAGGAGCCCCACCCGAGACCGAGTCGGTCGAGCGTGCGCAACCACGTGTTGCGCTTCCCGGTCTTGTCCTCGCGGTCGAGAGACCAACGGGTGGCCTGGATACCGAGGAAACGGAACGGCTCGGGTGGGAACGGCACGGGCTTCGAGCGCACGAATTCGGTCGACGTGGCCCGGGTGCGCCGGCCGTCGATGATGTCGAGCATCACCTCGGCACCGAAGCGCGAGGCTGCAACGCCGAGTCCGGTGTATCCGAGTGCGTACGTGACACGACCGCCCATTGCGCGTCCCCAGAACACCGAGTAGCGGCTGCAGGTGTCGATCACGCCTCCCCACGCATGCGAGAACCGCACGCCCTCGAGCTGCGGGAACGTCTCGAAGAAGTGCTGCGAGAGAAGCGCCCACGACTCGGGTCGCGACTCGAGTTCGGTGCGCATGCGGCTGTTGAAGAAATACACGGCGTCGTAGCCGCCCCACAAGATTCGGTTGTCGTCGGTGAGTCGGTAGTAGTGGAACTGGTTCGGGATGTCCGAGAGCCCCTGTCGGCCCTTCCAGCCGATCGAATCGAGCTGGCTCTCGGTGAGCGGTTCGGTCACCATGCAGTAGTCGTAGACCGGAACGATGTAGTTCGAGAGGCGCTTCAGCAGCGGCTTGAAGGCGTTCGTCGCGAGAGCAACCTTGCCGGCCCGCACTCGGCCGAGCGGCGTGGTGATCATCACGCCGACGCCGTCCCGTTCGATCGACATCGCCTTGGTGTCCTCGTAGATGCGCACGCCGAGCGACTCGGCCGCTGCTTTCAGTCCCCACGCGAGCCGTGCGGGGTCGACGAGGGCGGCGGTGTCCTTTCGCCAGAGCCCGCCCGCGTACGTGGGCGAGTCGACCTGTGCGCGCATCGCGTCACGGTCGAGCCACTCGACGCGCTGGCCGAGACGGCGAAGGTGGGCGTAGTCGTCGCGAAGTTCGTCGAGGTACGAGTCGGCGTGCGAGGTGGTCGCGACGTCGATTGCGCCGGTTCGTTCCCAGTCGCAGTCGATGCCGTACCGAGTGATCGCCGACTCGATCTCGTTCAGGTTGCGCAGGCCGAGTTCCTCCAGAATCGCCACCTCATCGGGGAATCGGGTCTGGGCGTTCGCGATGCCGTGTGTGAGCGACGAGTCGACGAATCCGCCGTTGCGACCGCTCGCAGCAGAGCCGATCTCGTGTGATTCGATCAGCACCACGTCGCGCGAGGGATCGCGCTCCTTGGCGAGAATCGCCGTCCACAGACCTGTGTAGCCACCTCCCACGACGCACAGGTCGCACATCTCGGTGCGCACCAGCGTGGGGTTCGAGTCGGGTTCATCGGCGTCTTCGTACCAGTAGGGGTACGTGTCGGCATCGGCGACTGCTTCCAGGTGACGCGCGTCGAATTCGGCGTCCATGAGTTGATCACCTCTCTCGAATCACGAGGTTACCCGTCGGCGTCGGGGGAGCGTGCGCGAGTGACGTACGGTGGGACTCATGGACCTCGGGATTGCAGGAAAAAGAGCAGCCGTGGCGGCGGGAACCGCCGGCCTCGGACTGGGGACCGCGGTGGCCCTCGCAGAGGCAGGGTGCATCGTGACCGTGTGCGGTCGCGACGAATCGCGGCTCAGCGATGCTCTCGCAACGATCGGTCACGGTGCCAGGGGCGTCGTGTGTGATGTGTCGACTGCCGAGGGCGGACGACGATTCGTCGAACTCGCGACCGCCGAAATGGGAGGTATCGACATCCTCGTGGCGAACGGTGGCGGTCCACCCCCGGGCGGGTTTGCCTCGACCGACGAGTCGTTGTACGAAGAAGCCCTGCAGAAGAACCTGCTCTCCGTCGTGGCGATGTGCACCGCCGCGATTCCCTCGATGCGCGCACAGAAGTGGGGTCGTGTGCTCGCGATCACGTCGTCGGCGGTGCGTCAACCGTCGCCGACGCTCATCTTGTCGAACACAGCGCGTGCCGGCGCGACCGCGTACCTGAAGACCGTCTCACGAGAAGTGGCCGGCGACGGAGTGACCGTGAACACGATCCAACCCGGGATGCATCTGACCGACCGCATCACACAGTTGGTCGGGCCCGACCCCGACGTGTCGAGGATGGGTATCCCGGCGGGCTTCATCGGCGACCCGGGCGACTTCGGTCGCATCGCGGCCTTCATGTGCTCGGAGTCGACACGGTTCATGACCGGAGTCAACCTGCACGTCGACGGCGGCGTGTACCCGGGTCTGATCTGACGCACGACCCGAGAAAGAGGAGACGAGAGATGCTGCATCATGTGGTTCTGTTCCGGTGGAAGGACGGCGTACCAGACGGGTACGCCGAGACGGCCCGTGACGAACTCCTGCGGTATGCGGCCACGCTGACGGGCGTGGTCTCGTATCACTGCGGCCCGAACGCAGGACACACCGACGGTGCCGCCGACTTCGGGATCACGGCAGTCTTCGACGACGTCGCGGCATGGCACCGCTACGACACCGACGACGAACACAATCGCATCAGGCGCGAGATCTTCGCCCCGTGGGTGGAGACCCGTACGGTCATCCAGTTCGAGTCGTGAGGAGCGTCTCGCGGCGCGATTCCCACCGTCGCGAGGCCCACATCGCGAACCCGACCACTGCCCACCCTGCGAGGCAGTCGACGACGTAGTGCTCGCCGAAGTAGACGAGGGTGGCCGCCATCGACAACGGGTAGAGCATCGCAACGGCTCGTGCCCATGCCGGTGAATTCCTGGTGAACCAGAGCGCGACCAGCATCGCGAGCCCCGCGTGGAGCGACGGCATCGCCGCGACCGGGTTGAGCACGGCGACGCCACGGTCGAACGTGCGGTTGACGGTGTCGAGACCCACTTCCTGCCATCCGCGGCCGGTGATCCTCTTGATCGGCGGCAGATAGCCATCGCGGCTCGCCATCCACGGCGGAGCAGCCGGGTAGACGATGAAGCACGCGACGGCAGCGAACAAGGTGACGGAGAAACGTCGCACGTAACGGACCCAGTCGATCCGGTTGCGAACGCGCAGCACTGCGAGCGGCAGCACGGGGAACACGAAGTGGGTCATGTAGATGATCGATCCCGAGACGTCCCACCATCGAACGTCACCCGGCTCGTAGAAGCGACGTTGCATGCCCGAGACCGGTTCTCTTCCGAACAGGAGCAGAGAGTCGAGATCACGCGGCCCCGTGTAGTTGACGGCGATGCCCCACTGGTCGGCGGTGCCGCGCGAGTAGTCGTAGGCCATGTAGATCGCGACCAGCACGAGCCAGTCACGCACCATCTGCGAGTTCTCGGTTCGTGTCCGTCCGATCGATGCCGCGGCGAACCCCCCTGCCATCCATGCGAGAACGACCAGGCGGTCGATCGGGATACCGAACGTGAAGACGCTCCAGACGAACGCCGAGAGGTACGCGGTGACGACGACGCGACGAGTCGCGTCGAGGGGAGAAGTGGCGGCCGTGGCCGTCACGGGCGGATCGTTCTCAGTTGCTCTGCGAGTCGAGCGCGCGACGCACCAACACCTCGGCGAGGTGCTTGCGGTACTCGACCGACGCATTCGAGTCCGACTGCGGCTCGGCCTCGGCGGCTGCGAGCTTGGCGGCATCGGCCACGCTCGCTCCCTGGGCGATGGCCTGCGACACACTCGTGGCGAGAATCGGCGTCGACCCCATGTTCACGAGCGCGACACCCGATTCGGTTCCGCGACGCCATGCTGCAACCCCGACGATCGCCCAGTCCTGGGCGCGACGGTTGAACTTCTGGAAGCCCCACGTGGCGCCGGCCATCTTCGGTACCCGGATCTCGGTGAGCATCTCGTCGGGCGCGAGGGCCGACTCGAGGAAGCCTGTGTAGAACTCGGCCGCCGGAATCTCGCGGGTGCCGTTCGGGCCCTGTGCGACGTAGGTCGCGCCGAGGGCGAGGGTCGTCGCGGGCAGGTCGGATGCCGGATCGGCGTGTGCGATCGAACCGCCGATGGTTCCGCGGTGGCGCACCTGCGGGTCGCCGACGTGCGAAGCGGCGTGGGCAAGCAGTGGCGCATGTTCGCGCAGAACCGAACTCGTCTCCACGTCGCGGTGGCGGGTGAGCGCACCGATCGCGACGTGATTGCCGGCGTCACGCACGTACGACAGATCGGTGAGCCGTGCGATGTCGACCAGCACGGCGGGCTGGGCGAGCCGCAACTTCATGAGCGGCAACAGGCTGTGGCCACCAGCGAGGAACTTTGCGTCGTCGCCGTGCTGGCCGACGAGCGAGATCGCCTCGGCAGCCGACGATGCCCTGACGTAGTCGAATGATGCAGGAATCATCTCGTCACCTCACTTCTTGGCGGCCGCGAGCACGGCCTTGACGATGTTGTGGTATCCGGTGCAGCGGCAGAGATTGCCCTCGAGGCCGATCCGCACCTCTTCCTCGGTCGGGTTCGGGATCTCGTCGAGCAACGAGATCGACGCCATCACCATGCCCGGAGTGCAGTACCCGCACTGGAGACCGTGGTTCTCCATGAACGACTTCTGCATCGGGTGCATCTCGCCGTTCGCCGCGAGTCCCTCGATCGTGGTGACCTGGCAACCGTCGGCCTGCACCGCGAGCATGGTGCACGACTTCACCGACTCGCCGTCGACGTGGATGGTGCAGGCACCGCAACTCGAGGTGTCGCAGCCGATGTTCGTTCCGGTGAGGCCGAGGGTCTCTCGGATCCACTGCACGAGCAGCGTGCGGGGCTCGACGTCGCTCTCGTGGCGGGTGCCGTTGACGGTGACGCTGATCTTCATTGTTCCTTCTCCGATTTCCTGTGTCTCGTTCTCGTGGTTCGTGGGTCTCAGCGGGCCGACTGGATCGCCGACCACACCTTCTCCGCCGTTGTCGGCATGTCGATGTGGCGCACGCCGAGGTGCGACACGGCATCGACCACTGCCGACTGCAGCGCGGGGGTGGACCCGATGGTTCCCGACTCGCCGATGCCCTTGGCCCCGATCGCGTTGCGCGGGGTGGGGGTCTCCATGTGCACCACCGTCACACTCGGAACCTCTGCGGCCGAGATGAAGGCGTAGTCGGCGAGATTCGAGGTGATCGGGTTCCCGTCGGAGTCGTAGCGGACCTCCTCGAGCAACGCCTGAGCGGCGCCCTGTGCGACACCGCCGTGGATCTGACCCTCGAGGATCATCGGGTTGAGCACCGTTCCGGCGTCGTCGCACGCGACGTGCGCGACGTGGGTCACCTTGCCGGTGTCGGTGTCGACCTCGACCACCGCGACGTGTGCACCGAAGGGGAAGGTCGGTCCGGGCACCGAGATGTTGTCCTTGGCCGAGATTCCCGCACCTTCGGCCGAGGCGATGTCGGCCCAGGTCTTCGACACGGCTGGAGTGCCCGCCACGTGGAACGACGCGGTGTCCTTGTCGAGCACGATGTCTGCCTCGTTCGCCTCGAGCAGCCGTGCAGCGACCGACTTGGCCTTCTCGACCAGCTGTCCCGCGACCACGAACACGGCGTTCCCGCCCTGCTGCAGGGACCGCGAACCCATCGTGCCCGATCCCACCGGGGTGAGATCCGTGTCGCCCCACACGAGGTCGATGTCCTCTATCGGAATGCCGGTCTGTTCGCTCGCGAGCATCGCCCACGAGGTGGCATGACCCTGACCATGGGGTGAGGTGCCGGTGTAGACGACCGCCCTGCCGTTCGGGAGCACCTCGACCTTGGCTTCTTCGCCGCTGCCGACACCACCGGTGATCTCGACATACACGCTGACGCCGATGCCGATCTGCTTCGCATCACCGCTCGCTCGGCGGGCGGCCTGCTTTGCGCGCCAGCCGGAGTAGTCGGCGGCGGCGAGCGTCTTGTCGAGCGACGTCTCGTAGTCGCCGACGTCGTAGGTCTGGCCGACGGCGGTGGTGTGCGGCTCGAGGAACTTGCCGATGAGGTTGACGCGGCGCACCTCGGCGGGGTCCATGCCGATCTCGGCGGCGAACAAGTCCATTGCGCGTTCGATGGCGGCGGTCGCCTCCGGGCGTCCGGCGCCGCGGTAGGCGACGGTCGGTGTCGTGTTGGTGACCACGGAGGTGGTGCGGCACTCGATGTTCGGGATGTCGTAGACACCCGACGCCATCGGGCGTGTCATGAACGGCGCGAGGATCGCACCCATGTCGACCCACGCGCCCGAATCCTGGATCACGTGCAGCTGGTAGTGCGTCACCTTGCCGTTGCGGGTTCCGCCGATGGTCACGTGCTGCACCTGGGCGCGACCGTGGCCGAGCGCCATCATCGACTCGCTGCGCGTCTCGCGCCAGCGCAACGGCGCACCGACACGCTTCGACATGACACCGAGCAGCAGTTCCTCTGGGTAGATGCCGATCTTGGCGCCGAACCCGCCGCCCACGTCGGGGGTGCGCACACGCACGCGCGAGAGGTCGACACCGTTGGTCGCAGCAATCGGTGCATGCGCACCCTGTGCGTGCTGGGTCGAGACCCACTGGTGGAGCCGACCGTCTGCCGCCCACGCCACGGCCGAGCCGCGGACCTCGAGCGGACACGGTGCGACGCGCTGGTTCACGAAGCGACCCTTCACGGTCACCTCGCACCCGTCGAAGAACGCATCTCCCGTGTTGTCGGGAATCCCGAGCACCAGCGTGTCGAACACGACGTTGTTCGGAGCGGCGTCGTAGAGGAGGGTTTCCGACGTCATCGCTGCTTCCATGTCGACCACGGCCGGCAAGATGTCGTAGTCGACGATGACGGCCTCTGCCGCGTCTTCGCCCTGTTCACGGGTCTCCGACACGATCACCGCCACCGGCTCGCCCACGTAGCGGACGCGGTCCATGGCGAGCAGGGTGCGGGTGACCATCGGGTTGTAGTTCGAGGGGGCCGGCTCGAGTCCGAGATCGGCCCCGGTGAAGACGGCTCGCACACCGGGCATTGCTAGTGCATCACTGGTGTCGATCGAGAGGATCGTTCCGTGTGCAACGGTCGAGCGCACGTACGTCGCGTGCAGTGCTCCGTCGAGCAACGGTTCGTCGAGCAGATCGTCGACGTAGACGCCGCCGGTCGTGAGGAACTTCGGGTCCTCCTTGCGCAGGACGCGATTTCCGAGAATGCTTCCGCCCATCATTCACCCCTTTGGCCCGGGTCGTTCTCCGGCACCTGCCGAGACACTATCCACGAGTTGCAGACTGCCCCGAAACGCCCGTCAGACAAGGACGAACGACTCGCTCAGTGCGGGAGAGGGGCGTCAGGGCGCGAGGGGTTGGAGCGCCGGATCTGTCGGCCGGTATTCCTGGGTGCGCACCGCCACGATGCTCTCGACCAGCGTGTAGGGCCACGTATCGGGCAGATCGGTCGGGAGTGCCTCCATCGGAAGCAGTGAGATGCGTTGCTCGCCGGGCATCACGTAGCCCAACTGGTCACGCGCCGCGTTGCGGGTGCCGTCGGGGGTCTTCAGTTCGTTCACTTCGTTCTGCAGTTGCTCGTTCGCATCCGCCAGAGCCTCGAGTTCCTCGGTGCGCTGGGCAATCGCGGAGTCCTGCACCACCCAGTCACGAACCGGCAGCACCACGACGCCGAGCACGATGGCGAGCGCGACCGTTGTCGAGAAGATCCGGATCGTCCAGCGCACGCCCTGGTGAGCGCTGACGCGCTGGGTGATCGGTTCGGGGCGCACGATGCCACTGGTCAGGCTCTTGATCGTGCGCTTCGACATGGCGACCATTGTGGCCTCGTGCCTGTGGAAAACCGTGGCACACGAACAGATGTTCGTGCGCAGGACCGCTGTGCTGCTGCGGCGATGACGCCGGCGTGACGGGTCAGCGCAACGGTGCGAGCGCGCCGCGTCCGCGGAAGCGAGCCGAGTCGCCCAGCATCTCTTCGATACGGAGCAACTGGTTGTACTTGGCCACGCGGTCGCTTCGCGCAGGTGCACCGGTCTTGATCTGGCCGCAGTTCGTCGCCACAGCGAGGTCGGCAATCGTCGCGTCTTCGGTCTCGCCGCTGCGGTGGCTCATGACCGACGTGTATGAGTGACGTGTCGCCATCTCGACGGTGTCGAGAGTCTCCGACAGGGTGCCGATCTGGTTCACCTTCACGAGGACGCTGTTCGCCACGTTGCGTTCGATGCCCATCGACAGGCGGCGTGCATTCGTGACGAAGAGGTCGTCTCCGACGAGTTGCACCCTGCCGCCGAGCGCGGCAGTCAGCTGTGCCCAGCCGTCCCAGTCGTCTTCGGCCATGCCGTCCTCGATCGACACGATCGGGTACCGGTCGACGAGTGATGCCCACCACTCGACCATCTCGCCGGGCGAGAGAACACGTCCCTCGCCGGTGAGGTGGTACCGACCGTCGCGGTGCAGTTCGCTCATGGCTGGGTCGAGCGCGATCGCGATCTCGTCGCCGGGCGTGCGACCGGCGCGTTCGATTGCTTCCACGAGCACGGCGATGGCCTCTTCGTTTGAGGCCAGGTTGGGTGCGAAACCGCCTTCATCGCCGACCGCCGTCGACAAGCCACGGTCGTGGAGGACCTTCTTCAGGGTGTGGTACGTCTCGACTCCCCAGCGCAGTGCCTCGGCGAAGCTGGGTGCGCCGACGGGCATGATCATGAATTCCTGCAGGTCGACGTTGTTGTCTGCGTGTGCGCCGCCGTTGATGACGTTCATCATCGGCACCGGCAGCACGTGTGCGTGCGGGCCTCCCACGGCGCGGTAGAGCGGAAGCTCGAGTTCGGCGGCCGCGGCGTGCGCGACGGCGAGGCTGGTGCCGAGCATCGCGTTCGCGCCGAGACGTGACTTGTTCTCGGTTCCGTCGAGGTCGATCATGGCGCGGTCGACATCCCGCTGCGCGGTCGCGTCCATGCCCACCACCACGGGGGCGATGTGGGTGTTCACGTTCTCGACCGCGCGTCGCACGCCCTTTCCGAGATAGCGGTCTCCACCGTCACGCAGTTCCACTGCCTCGTGCTCGCCGGTCGATGCCCCCGACGGAACGATGGCCCGTCCGGTCGCCCCGCTGTCGAGGACGACTTCGACCTCGACGGTCGGGTTTCCACGTGAATCGAGGACCTCCCGGCCCACCACTTCGACGATCTCGCTCATGGAGCGAACGCTACTGAAGACCTCGGTCTTTCACCGATTCCCAGAAACGATCGAGTTCGGCGGCGGTCAGTGACGACGTGTCGCGACCGGTCTCGCGAACGGCGGCGACGACGGCCTCGACGCGGGCCGTGAACTTCGACACCGCCGCGCGCAGAGCCGACTCGGGCTCGACCCCGAGCGTGCGTGCGACGTTGACCGCGGCAAAGAGCAGGTCGCCGACCTCTGCCCGGACGGCGTCCGGGTCACCCGCGGTCGCGGCAGCCGACACTTCGGCTGCCTCTTCGTTGATCTTGGCGAGCGGGCCGGTGTGATCGGGCCAGTCGAAACCGGCACGTGCCGCACGTTGCTGCACCTTGTCTGCGAACAACAGCGACGGCGACGATGCAGCGAGCCCGTCGAAGATGCCGGTGCGAGCGGGTTTCTCCTTCGCCTTGATGGCTTCCCAGTTCGCCTCCACGTCGGCAGAGCCGCCGACGGTGACGTCGCCGAACACATGTGGGTGGCGTGCGACGAGTTTGTCGTGCACGGTGCGTGCGACATCGGCGATCGTGAAACGGCCTTGTTCCTCGGCGATGGCTGCGTGGAATCCGACCTGGTACAGCAGGTCGCCGAGCTCCTCGATGAAGTCGTCGTCGGTCGAGGGGTCGTTCGGGTCGAGTGCCTCGATGGCATCGACGACCTCGTACGTCTCCTCGATCAAGTAGCGAACGAGCGACGTGTGCGTCTGTTCGATGTCCCACGGACAGCGGGCGCGGAGGGTGCGGGCGAGTTCGTGGAACCGCGCGAGTTCGGACGCGACCGGCGTGGCGAGACCAGGAATCCAGAGTGACGTGAGATGGTCGGCCTCGAGCGTGCGGTCGATGTCGGCCCACGTGGTCTCGACCACTTGCTCGTCGTCGAGACCGAGATGATGAAGGAGTGTCACGGGTGCATCGGGGTCGGGATCGTCGACGGCGAGCTTGATGTCGGAGAGCACCCAGTTCGCGTGCGTGTGTGCGACGAGCATCGGTCCGGTCCACCCTGCGGCGGCGACGGCGAAGTCGTGGCCGTCGACGAGTCGTGCACCTGCTTCCACCGGGTCGATGCCGAGCACGCGCCATGCCTCGTCGAGGAACGACACCGCCGCGTGAAGGCGGACCTCGACGTCGTCGCGGCGCCTCAACCGCGCCACCGTTCGCTCGAGAACCAGTGGTGACCCGGGCACCGCATAGACGATGGTGCCGTGTTCGGTTGCCTCGTCGACGAGTGCGGTGGTGATGGCGGAGTAGACCTCGTCGAACGTGGCATGCGAGTCGTAGAGATGGTCGAACGTCGTGGCTCCCTCGACCAACGATGCCGACGGGTGCCGACCGGTGCGCAGGTAACGACGGGGTGTCGAAGCGAGAACCTCCAGGGTGTCGCGCGTGACCAGTCGGGGGTCTCCGGGGCCGAGCCCGACGACGTGGACGATCGGCGTCACTCGAGAGTCGAGCGCGACCGCACCCACGTGCCGTAACGCGGATCGACGGAGATGTCGGCGGCCGTCATCCATCCGGCGAGCAACGTGTTGCCGGCATCCTGAGAGAGAACCTGTCGTACACCGTCGGCGACTTCTGCATACGGGTGCACGAGGATCACATGCCATCCGAACGACGACTGCACGGGTGCGGTCGGCACGCCGACTTTTGCCGCCACGGCACCCGCGGTGAACGCGGGGTCGTAACCGGTCTGCACGCCGCTCAGCGCCTGGCACGGTTGGTCGGCGCTCGGGCCGAGTGACCCACCTGACTCCTTGGCGGCCGGCTCGGTCGAGACCTCGCGCGCCACGTCGGCGAACTTCTCGCCGGCCCCGAGGCGGTCGAGAACCGTGCGCGCTTCGTTCTCGGTCGCGACCAAGATGTGGCTCATGCACAGCACCCCGGTCGCCCCGGCGGCCGACTGGTAGATGTTCGCCAGTTCGGCATCGCCGGGTGCGGGCATCGATGCGAGCACGGCATCGGCGATCCCGAGGTCGATCACGAGTTTCTTCACCGAGTCGGGGAAGCTCGACCAACTCGGGGACGCCTCAGCGTCGCTCGTGACCTTCGCGCGCACTGCGTCGGTTTCGTCGACACCGAGCTCGGCGATCATCTGACGGTACGCCTCGTAGCGAACGAGGGTCCTGAGGATCGGTGCGTACTCGGCGGCGTTGATCTTTCCGTTCGTGAGCTGGAACTGGCCGCCCGAGGCGAGATCCTCCACGATGGCGGTGAAGTCGTCGGCGGGGTAGTCGACGTCGTTCACCGAAAACGTCGCGGTGTTCCTGGTCACGGTCGTGCACGATGCGAGAACGAGGGCGGCAGCGACCGACGAGACGGCGAGGAGACGGCGGAGGGGGCGATGAGTCACGACAGAACCCTAGTGGCAGGTCTTTCCGTGGGAGGGTTCGCCGACGTCGACTGGTCAATCGTCGGCGAACAACTCGTCGAGAAGATCCGCGGTGGCCGCGACGGGGTCTGCTCCGCGCGCGAGCGGAAACACGAGTCGAGCGTGTGCCTCGTTCCATGAGGCCTTCGGGGCGATTCGTCTCAGGCGCAGGGTCTGGCTCGCGGCGAGGCGCACCGGTGACACGGTGACCTGCCCGCGCATTGCCGAGATGTCGTCGATCCCGAGGGTCGCACAGGTGGCGCGAAGTCGTGCCACCGCGACCAGGTTCGTCGCCGCTTCGGGCAACGGGCCGTATCGATCGCGCCATTCTTTCTCGATGTCGTCGACGTCGGTCGCCGACCGCGCCGCGGCCAGACGACGGTAGGCCTCGAGCCGCAGGTCCTGCGTGGGGACGTAGTCGTCGGGGAGATGGGCGTCGACCGGCAGGTCGATGCGGATCTCGGTCGCCTCTGCCTGCGGAGTTTCGCCCTTCATCTCTGCGACTGCTTCGGTCACGAGTTGGCAGTAGAGGTCGTATCCGACGGCGGCGATGTGGCCGCTCTGTGCCTCGCCGAGGAGGTTCCCGGCGCCGCGGATCTCGAGGTCGCGCATCGCGATCTTGAACCCCGATCCGAGATCGGTGGCCTCGCCGATCGCTCGCAGGCGTTCGTGCGCGTCTTCGCCGACAGACCTGTCGGCCGGGTGGAACAGGTACGCGTACGCGCGACGGCCGCTGCGACCGACGCGCCCGCGCAGCTGGTGCATCTGACCGAGACCGAGCAGGTCGGCTCGCTCCACCACCAGTGTGTTCACCGACGGCATGTCGATGCCGCTCTCGATGATCGTCGTGCACACGAGCACGTCGTGACGGTGTTCGGCGAAGTCGAGCACGACTTGTTCGAGTTGGGTCTCGTCCATCTGGCCGTGCGCCACGGCGATTCGTGCCTCGGGCACGAGGCGCCGCAACTCGGCTGCTCGTTCCTCGATCGACTTCACGCGGTTGTGCACCCAGAACACCTGTCCCTCGCGCAGCAACTCGCGCCTGATGGCCTCCACCGCCACGCGGTCGCTCTCTTCGCCGACGTAGGTGAGGATCGGCTGTCGGTCGGCCGGCGGGGTCTGGAGGAGCGAGAGGTCCCGGATGCCGACGAGACTCATCTCGAGCGTGCGGGGGATGGGAGTTGCCGACATGGTGAGCACGTCGACGTCGTGTCGCAGGCGCTTGATGGCCTCCTTGTGCTGGACGCCGAAGCGTTGTTCTTCGTCGATGACGAGCAGTCCGAGGTTCTTGAAGGTGATGTTCTCGGCGAGCAGGCGGTGCGTGCCGATGACGCAGTCGACCTCGCCGCTGGCGAGACCGGCGATCACCTTCTTGGCTTCTGCGGCAGACAGGAAGCGCGAGAGCACCTCGACACGCACCGGATACCCGGCGAAGCGTTCGGAGAACGTTGCCGCATGCTGACTTGCGAGCAGAGTGGTGGGAACGAGCACCGCCACCTGGCGGCCGTCCTGGATCGCCTTGAACGCCGCTCGCACCGCAACCTCGGTCTTGCCGAACCCGACGTCACCGCACACGAGGCGGTCCATCGGGACCGGGCGCTCCATGTCGTCTTTCACGGCTGCGATCGCACTCAACTGATCGGGGGTCTCCACGAACGGGAACGCCTGCTCCATCTCGTGTTGCCACGGCGTGTCCCGGGCGAATGCGTGACCGGTGGCGTTGACCCGGCGCTGGTAGAGAACGACGAGTTCCTGGGCCACCTCACGGACCGCCGACCGGACACGCGACTTGGCACGAGCGAAGTCGGCGCCGCCCATGCGGTGCAGGGTCGGTGCCTCTCCGCCGACGTACTGGCGGATGGGTCCGATCTGGTCGACCGGCACGTAGAGACGATCTCCGCCCTTGTACGCGACCAAGAGGTAGTCACGTTCGAC
>VFQT010002910.1_pt1 | contig 16504 bp, 15 predicted proteins | sample 3512381 | NCBI WGS metagenome assembly VFQT01 (sample SAMN10412376, study PRJNA504923) | tailings metagenome | isolation source: Relicate 2 Philex TSF3 active mining site | place: Philippines: Tuba, Benguet | collected 2017-08-29
CCGAGATACAACCCTACCTCGACGTTTGCCAGGTCGCGCTCAAGTGACGTTTCCTGTCCGCCCCCTGCCATACGCGTACCATGGGTTGCCAAGCGCATCATGATGCCACTGGTAAACACCCATGTTCGAGCGTGCGACCATATCCGTACGCCAACCGGCAAAGCAAGCGATGACACACGGATCGTTGCAAGCGTGGTGTCGTAGGGGGCCTCCGACGACGATGTGCGAAGTGTTTCGGTAATGCGACCACGTCGAAGATCGAACGATGGCTCCATCATGAACTCCACCTCGGGTGCGATGCGATAGGCCACCACAGCGCCGATCCCGTACCCCAGCTGCGTCGAGATTGTCTGATCATTCGGATAGTCGCCCGAGAGCGAAAGCGCATGAGAATACACCGTACCATCGACGGAAACCTGGGCCACAAGTGGCACCTCGCCGGCGCACGCAACCACAACCAGCGCAATGAGATACAGGGAGTGCTTCATCATGCAAACTTAGACACCAAGCCCGCCCGGGCATTCCGTATATTTGTGGCTTATCACGTCGACCCGTACCAATACGCACATGATGCACGCAGACGAACAACAACCAGCAGCACATTCATCACACGAATCCTCTGAAGGGGGCCAGCAGGGCTCCGGGGAAGGTCGCCGTGGACGTCGCCGCCGTGGGCGCGGACGCCGCGGAGGAGATGGTCAACCTCGTCCTGGCCACGACGCATCGGGTGCGGATGACGCATCAGCGCATGCGGGAGACCAACACGACGGTAACGATCGCGACGACGACAACGATACACCAGCATCGGCTGATGGCGGTGGTTCTGAGAGTGGCTCTGAACAGGAGCGCTCGAAGCGCAAGCGTCGTCGCAAGAAGAAGTCAGGACAGGGTGGTGCCGATGCTGCAGCCGCACCAGCCGGTGATGGCGAGCAGCCAGCCGCTGGCGAGGGCGCTCCTGCCGATGCACAAAAACAACAGCAGCGTCCGCAACAGCAACAACGCAACGATCGCCGTCGCGATGGCGACAAGGGCGGTGAAAAGAAAGAGCGTGCGCCACGTGGGTCGGTACTTCAGCGCCGTGCTACACGCGGCGATTACGACGACACCCCAAAGGTCAAGGACGAGCCAGCACCAGTGCTGGCGCCAGTCAACGCCATCAATGTCGATGCGTACATCGCACACTTCAAGGGATGGCAGCGCGAAGTGCTCACGACGCTACGTGCAATTATTCGCCAAGGTGCTGGAGATATCGACGAGTCGATCCTCTGGTCGCAACCAGTGTTCACGTCAAACGGACCTGTCTGCTACATCAAGGCGTTTAGCGATCACGTGAACTTTGGATTCTGGCGCGGCATCGAGCTCGACGATCCAGACGGCTTACTTGTCGGCGATCTGACCATGATGCGCCACATCACGATCCGTCACGTCAACGACGTCAAGCGCGATGTGTTCGAAGCCATGGTCCGTCAGGCTGTTCGCCTGAACCGCGACAAGGGCGACCCTACGATGTCTTAACGAAGCGCAGCTTCTAACGCCGTGCGAGCATCAGTCTTCTCATCGCGATACTTCACGATGAGCGGTGTGCTCATGCTCAGACCATGTTGTGTGCCGAATGGAGATGTCACTGCCCTACTGCCGGCAATAACAACGGCACCCTCGGGTATCTCCAGCGGCTGTTCGTCGGTGCTGCGAAGAATGCGCTCATTGACCAGGTCGTACACTGGCGTTGATGCATTGAGCACAACGCCACTCCCGAGAACAGCGCGCGCACGAACAACCACGCCTTCATAGACGCCGCAGTTCCCACCGACGAGAACATCGTCCTCGATGATCACAGGACGCGCGCCAGCTGGCTCGAGGACGCCACCAATCTGAGCGGCTGCACTGATGTGGACGCGCGCACCAATCTGGGCACATGTTCCAACTAGCGCATGCGAATCGATCATGGTGCCTTCACCAACATGCGCACCAATGTTCACGTATGCGGGCGGCATGCATATCACACCGTGGGCAAGGAATGCCCCGTTGCGAATCGTTGTACCACCGGGCACGATGCGCACCTTGTCGTCAAGGGTAAATGCACGCGTACGCAGTGTGTCCTTATCGAAGAATCGGAAGTTCTCATCCGTCGACATATCCTCGAGTCGACCAGCGCGGAAGAGAAGCAGGATCCCCTGTTTCACCCACGGATGCACCATCCACGATCCATCGTCGTTGCGAGAAGCAGCGCGGATCGTGCCGGCATTTAACGCATCGAGGATTGCCGCACATGTTGGTGTCGTGCGCTCGTCGTACAACACTTCATGGGGAGGAAGTGCAAAGAGTTCCTCGACTGTTGCTTGGAGATCGTGTATCATGATCGGCGTCGTGTTGATGATGTCTTCGCTGTGCGCTTCTGCACAGGCGTCATTGCGAGGTTCAGGATCTTATACAGAAGTCGTGCCGTAGTGAGGTCGGCATGTGGCGTGCGTGCATCCGGCGCGAGCTCGACGACGTCGAGACCCACGATACGTCGACCAGAAGCTACCACTGCACGAATCACATCAAGCGTTTCACTGTAGAACAACCCATCAGGTTCCGGTGTGCCTGTTGCAGGCATGATTGATGGATCGAACGCATCAACGTCGAAGGTAATGTAAACATCCTTGGCGAGCGTATCGACAACGCGCTTCTGCCATGCGTCGCCGTGCAAGCCCCTTCGGATCGCCGATGCAAAGAAGGTGTTGATGCCTTCCTTCTTGATGAAGTCGGCTTCTTCCTTGCAGAGCGCACGAATGCCAACTTGCGTGATGAGCTTTGGTGGGAAGAACTCCGCTACGCGCGCCATGAAGCTGGCGTGCGAGTACTTCGATCCCTGATAGCTATCACGCAAATCTGAGTGTGCATCAAAGTGCAGGATGCTCATCGATGGATACATGCGATAGTGCGCTGCAATCGGCGCAGTCGAGATCGTATGCTCGCCCCCTATCGTCACCACGAACTTGCCCATCTCGAGCAAGTCATCCACCTGCTGCTCAATCATATCAAGTGCAGCACGATCAGTCTTCTTCCCAAAGGCAAGGGGCTTGAGTGTCGCAATTCCTACATCGAAGCAGAGCTCGCGTTGTGTTTCATCGTCGTAAAACTCAACGTATGCACTTGCATCGATCACACCTTTCGGTCCGTGCTTGGTGCCGCCACCATAGCTTACGGTGTGCTCGTAGGGGGCCGACACGATAGCAACCTTCGACGTTTCAAGTGCCGAATACTGCTTTTCGATGGCCAGAAAGTTCGACGTAGGACCTAGCACCTTCATTGGTGTACTCCGCATAAAACAAGTGACTGCAAAAGTACGGGTCGTGCAACGAACATGCACTCGCGTATCTTCGCCGTATGCATTCTATGCGACTTCAGCGGGCTGGGTGGTACACCATCGACTGGGCGAACAGTGCGTTCTCCACGTCAGTCGTTACGGTGTTCTTGGGTCCGTACCTCACTTCGGTTGCAACAACCACGGCGGTCGATGGCGTGATCGCGCCATTCGGTGTGCACATGCACGTGGGGAGCTGGTTCTCCTTCTGCATTTCGTTGAGTGTTCTGCTGCAAGTGGTCGTGCTGCCAATCATTGGCGCACTCGTCGATCGATCACATCGCAAGCGCCTCATGCTTGCACTCACCACGGCGTGTGGTGCGTCGGCAACGATGAGCTTGTTCGCCTGCACACCAGAAGCCGGCAACTACATGCTGGGAGGACTCCTCTTCGTTGTCGCGAATGTGTTCTTCGGAGCGAGCGTCGTTGTTGCGAATGCATTCCTTAACGACATCTCGACGCTTCCTGAACGCGATGCTGTGTCGTCACGCGGATGGGCACTGGGATATCTCGGTGGTGCCATCCTGCTGGCAGTGCATCTCGTATGGTATACTGCTGCACCCGAATCGAGCACCGTGCGTAGCATCCTTGTAAGTGTCGGACTGTGGTGGGCGGTTTGGACGCTGGTACCATTGTTCCTTTTGCGCGACCCCGTGCCTACAGCACACCCTTCATCAACATCCCTGCGTACGCCCTTCGCCCAAGCGTGGTCAACATTTCGTCATGCAATGCGTGCGCCACACACGGCACGCTTCATCATCGCCTATGTGGCCTTCAACGAAGCTGTGCAGACGGTGATCTCGCAGGCGTCGGTGTTCGGTAGCATTGAGCTCGGACTCGGACTTGATGTGCTAACGCAAGCCGTGCTTCTTGTGCAAGTGGTTGCCATAGGTGGATCGCTCGCGTTCGCCGAACTCGCGCGGCGTACAACGACGAAAGCTGCGCTCACACTATCACTGCTTGGATGGAATGCCGTGATCCTTGCGTCGTTCTTCTGGGTGCAGAGCGCAACGCAGTTTCTGATTCTTGCTGGCTGCATCGCTCTCGTGCTCGGCGGAACGCAAGCATTGAGTCGATCCTTGTTTTCAACGATGATCCCTGCTGGTCGTGAAGCAGAGTACTTCTCGTTCTACGAGCTTAGCGACAAAGGCACAGCGTGGATTGGTCCACTGCTGTTTGGCATCACACTAAGCTACACGCAGAGCTATCGATGGGCTATTCTGTCGCTGCTCATTATGCTGATCATTGGCATTCTTGTACTCATCCGTGTGGATACGAAAAAGGCCGTTGCGGAATCGCAACGGCCTTTGAATACAGTCGATTAGTACCTCGTGCTTAGTCCATGATCTTCCGCAAGAAGGCTGGTTGATTGCCGCCTGCTGCAGCAGCCTTACGGACAGGCTGACCAAAGCTCATATCTGCATCTGAGGCTGACGATGGTGGCACGATTGGAACGCTACCAGTAACTGGTGGCTCTTGACGTGGCATGCCTGCTTGTGAACGTTCTTGATCGCGCTGACGGCGCAGGTATGCTGGAACGTTGACATCGTGCACATCAACATCTGAACTTGGCTGCGCGATTGGCGCCGGAGCTGGCGTGCTCATCGTGAGTTCAGCTTCAGGCTCAGGCGTAGGACGTACAATCTCGATCACCGGCGTTGATGCAAGAGGAGCTGATACCGGAACAACCTTCTTTTCTTCTTGACGGCGGAATCCTGTTGCGACAACAGTAATCGACATTTCATCGTCCATCGATTCGTCGACGACAACGCCGTGAATCAGATTGACTTCGTCGCCAGCTGCCTTCTCAATTGCCGACACGGCCTCGCTCACTTCGAACATCGTCATGCTCTGTCCGCCCGTGATGTTCACAAGCAAACCTTGCGCGCCGTAGATCGACATGCCTTCGAGGATCGGGGAGTTCAGCGCATTCTGTGCAGCTTCGATCGCACGATGTTCACCGGATGCTGTGCCGATACCCATCAGTGCATCGCCCATGCCGCTCATAACTGTGCGCACATCAGCAAAGTCGACGTTCACATACCCAACACCAGAGATGATGTCGGCGATACCCTTCGTTGCATTGTAGAGCACCGTATCGACCATCGCGAGTGCGTTTGCGAACGTTACGTTCTTATCGACAACGGTCAGGATGCGTTGATTCGGGATCACGATCAATGCATCGACATGTTCGCGCAAATCCTTGATACCGTTCTCGGCAACATTCGCGCGACGCTTTGATTCGTATGCGAATGGCTTTGTGACGATACCGACGACAAGCGCACCGATTTCACGGCCAACGCGAGCGATCACCGGTGCTGCTCCGGTTCCCGTTCCGCCGCCCATGCCTGCAGTCACAAAGATCATGTCGCTACCCTGGAGCGCATCGTACACTTCGTCGATACTCTCTTCGACAGCGGCACGTCCGCGCGTTGGATCGGCACCTGCGCCGAGTCCACGTGTGACGTCCTTACCCAACTGAAGCTTGATGCCAGCTGGGTTATTCAACAATGCCTGGCGGTCGGTGTTCGCTGCAATGAACTCCACGCCGTCGAGCCCGCGCGCGATCATCGTTCGCACTGCGTTCCCGCCGCCGCCGCCTACGCCGACAACACGAATACGTGCGTCAGTCGTAAATCCAGTTGTATCCAACTCGATGGCCATTATTCCCCCCGGAATGTGGTCATGGTGTGTAAAAGCATGAGTTACAAGTTTTCGAACCATTCCTTAACACCCTGAAGGAGCCCACGCTTGCGCGGTGCTTCTTCAGGCTGCTGAACGGTAGCTGCTGTCGGTTGTTGAGGAAGTGCGGCAGCAACCGGTTGGTCGCTGAACACCTGTTGAAATTCATCTTCATGCTCGATGCTGTACATCGCCAAGCCCACGGCTGTTGCGTGCGCTGGTGTTGTTACCTCACGAGCGAGTCCGTCGTGACTGAAGCCACGTGGCAAACCCTTGTTCACAGGAAGACGGAAGGTACGTTGTGCGAGCATGTCACAACCACGTAGATCCGCTCCACCTCCCGTGATCACAATCCCTGCGGCAAGCTGGTGTGAAAGACCTGAGTCGTGAATGCGTTGCATCACGAACTCGAAGATCTCTTCCATGCGTGGCTCGATCACCTGACAGAGGATCGACTTCGACAGTTCCGTTGGACGGCGACCGCCGACCCCAGGAACTTGGAAGTGCTCATCACGCAGGATGCTCTCACTAATCGCATGACCATGCTCAACCTTGATCTCTTCGGCATCATTACTGCGAATGCCCAGAACCGTGACGATATCATCTGTCACGCGCTGACCGGCCAAGCCGATCACACTCACAGCACGCAGAACATTGTCCTTGTACATCGCGATGTCCGTCGTTCCTCCACCGATGTCGACAAGCGCAACACCTACATCGCGCTCAGCTTCATCAAGCACAGCCATTGCACTCGCGATCGATTGAAGGACAACTGCATCGACATGTAGTCCAGCACGTTCAGCACACTTATAGACATTTTCCACCGCTGATGCAGACGCGGTAATGACGAGCGCATTTGCCTCTAAGCGACGACCACTCATTCCGAGCGGATCAGAAATACCATCCTGTCCGTCGATGATATAGTCTTGGGGAATCACATGCAGGATTCGACGATCTGCTGTTACGTGCACCTGTCGGAGCTCTTCGTGCAGGCGTCGAACATCTTCTGCTGAAATCTCCGATGTACGCGTCGTCACAATGCCACGCGTTGTGAACGTTGCGATGTGCTCACCACTCACGCCGATGACAACACGACGAATCTCGTATCCGCTTTGCTGTTCAGCGCGCTCAATCGCACCGCGGATCGCTTCTGCTGTCTTTGTGATGTTCGTAACAACACCACGCTTGAGTCCGTCGCACTCTGCAGTGCCGGTACCAAGGATCTCGACGCGATTCTTTGTTGGATCGAACGATGTGACAACAGCACACACCTTCGTTGTGCCGATGTCGAGTCCGACGTGGATTTCAGGAGTGCTCATACTGTCGCTCCCCCATCAACAACGCGCTCAGGTTGGTGATAGCGCAGAACAATCTGATTCTTCCATCGCAGATCAACTTCAGAAATCGTTGCCATGTTGATACGCTGCGATGTCTCCTTCCAAAACACGTTCATGTCGGCAAATGCACCACGAGCACGCTCGGCATCCATTTCACCAAGACGCCAACGTGTATCGTCGGTCACCACCTCGACTGTTCCCTGACGGCGGTTGAACCGCACTTCGGAAATCGATTGGTACAACACTGGATCAAGCACGCGCGATCCCGTGACGAGCAACGCAACCACGCGCTGGACGTCGGATGCTGACAGGCTCGATCCGTCCGTTGATTGCAATACCGGAACGTTATGCGATGTACGCTCTGTCACATGCGGCAACACTGATCCTGATGCGTCAACGTAGCGCAATGAACCATCAGCGTGCACAACATGCGCAACAGGAATGCGCTCTTCAATCTCGACGGTGAGTTCTCGCACGCCGCTGAAGTACACCGATGCGCTGCGCACATACGGCAGCGACTCAAGTGCAAGACGCACATCGGCAAGGACGATACCGCGGTGTGGCTTTGCTGCGAGTGTGTCTACGATACTGCGCACTGAAGCCTTGCTCAAGCCAGACGCGCCCTCGATCTCTACTGTGTCGATGTGTTGGCGCTCGTACCATTGCGTCGCCATAAACCCGAGGAACACTAGCGCTAGCATGGTGATGACAAGCCCAGACGACCTACGGCCGCCTCGCTGCACCGATGCTTCCCGATTCTTTCGCGCCACGTTGCTGCTCCGAATGTGGAAAACCCCTCGAGGTTATTCACACATGTGGTTAACTTCCCTATGCTTTGGCCGTTTTACCGGGTGTTTTGTCCCTCGGAAACCCTCGATACCCCTGATTAGATAAGGAGTTACGACCTCCACAAAAGTAGTCGTTGGGATAGAAAATAGCAATACCTGGCCCATGGAAAATGCACGGGTTTGTCGACAGGTTATCCACATGAAGTGGATAGGTGCTTGGGGTCAGGTCAGTGATCGGGTGCGACCACCGTCGACGATGATACTGGTACCGGTGATATACGAGGCCGATGGCGAGGCCAAAAAGCCAACGGCATTGGCGATTTCCGACGGTTGGGCGAAGCGTCCGACAGGAATCTCTGCCACCATGTGGGCCCGAACGGCATCCTCTGATTGCCCCTTCACACGGGCGTTCCGCTCGATAATGGCCTGCAGACGATCAGTCTCTGTCGCACCTGGTAGAACGTTGTTCACGGTGATTCCACGTGGTGCCAATTCGTTGGCCATGGTCTTCGACCAGCTGGCCATAGCGCCGCGGATCGTATTGCTTACACCGAGACCATCAATGGGGATCTTCACAGATGTGGATACGATGTTGATGATGCGGCCGTATCCACATGCCGTCATTCCAGGCACAAGAATCTTAGTCAGCTGATGCGCTGTAAGAATATGTTGTTCAAAGGCATTACGCAGGCTTTCCACAGGACTATCCACAAGTGGACTACCTGCCGGACCAGCAGTGTTATTCACAAGAATGTGGAAAGCGCCACCACTATCCACAGCGTTATGCACAGCTGTTAACAGCGCTACTTCGTCCGTCATATCGACAGCGATCGAGGTGTGGTGCTGATCGGCAGTTGCGGGAAGAGCGGCGACCACTGCATCGAGGGCAGACTGGGTGCGAGCAAGAACCGTGACCGATGCGCCGTTGGCCGCGAGTTCGAGTGCGATGGCTTTGCCGATTCCTTGCGATGCGCCACAAACGAGCGCTCGGCGGCCTACAAGTGAGAGGTCCATGCGTGTTGCTTTCAGGGGTTCATGTACTTTTGTGACTACGAATGTACCACCCTATCGTCTGAGTGAGCTTCGCATGCCTATCCAAAGCGCCTTCAATCTTCATGCCTGGATCGATGAACACCGCCACCTGCTCAAGCCCCCTGTCGGCAATGCCCAGGTGTATGAGAACACGGAATTCATCATTATGGTCGTGGGTGGACCAAACAACCGCAAGGACTACCACTATAATGAGGGCGAGGAGTTCTTCTACCAGATCGAGGGCGACATCGTCGTGAAGATTATCGACGATGGACAGCCCCGCGATATCCATATCAAGCAGGGAGAAATCTTCCTCCTCCCACCTCGCACGCCCCATTCCCCGCAGCGTCCAGCCGACACTGTGGGACTGGTGATTGAGCGTAAGCGCCACCTGCCCGATGAACTCGATGCCTTTATGTGGTTCTGCGAATCCTGCGGCAACAAGCTGTACGAGGAGTTCCTGCCGTTGACCAACATCGTCAGTCAGCTCCCTCCAATCTTTGAGCGCTTTTACGGCAATAAGGAACACTGCACGTGTTCGAAGTGCGGAACGGTTATGGAAGCGCCAGCAAAGGCCTCGGCATGATCAAGATTGATTGTCATGCCCACATTCTTCCTGAGCGCTGGCCCTCGTTGAAAGACCGCTACGGGTATGGCGGCTTTATCGAGCTTGATCACTTCACACCAGGCAAGGCGCGGATGATGCGCGACGACGGTGTGTTCTTCCGCGACATCGATGAGAACTGCTGGAACCCACTTGCGATTCTGCGCGACATGGATGCCCACGGCATCGACGCGATGGTTTTGTGTACTGTTCCGGTGCTGTTCTCCTACTGGGCAAAACCAGAGCACACCGAGGATTGGTGTCGGTTTCTAAACGATCACCTCGCTGGGGTGGTCAAGGATCATCCTCAGCGCTTTATCGGACTCGGTACGTTGCCAATGCAGGACGTCGACCGGGCAATTCGCGAGATGGAGCGTTGCGTTCGTGAACTCGGCATGCCCGGGGTGGAAATCGGCACAAATATCAATGGGATGAATCTCGACGACCGATCGCTGTGGCCGTTTTGGGAAGCTGCTCAGGACATGGGCGCAGCCATCTTTGTCCACCCTTGGGAGATGATGGGCGCCGAACGCACATCGCGATACTTCCAACAGTGGCTCGTTGGCATGCCAGCTGAGACAACGCTCTCAATGACGTCGATGATCTTCGGCGGTGTGTTCGATGCGTTCCCAAAGCTTCGCGTGATGTTTTCGCACGCAGGTGGTTCGTTCCCGTTCACGGTTGGCCGCATTTCTCATGGTTACCACGCGCGCCCAGACCTGTGCAATGTCAATGGTGTCGCTGACCCCTCAACATACGTTTCGAAGTTTTGGGTCGACTCCATCACGCATAATGCTGATGCGTTACGATTCCTGATCGCATTGATGGGGCCGGAGAAAATCGCGTACGGCACCGACTATCCATTCCCACTGGGCGACCTTGAGCACGGGAAGTTTATTGACGAGATGCCAGATCTATCTGATGCTATCAAACAGCAGTTGTTTGCAGGTACCGTCTCGGACTTCCTTCAGCTTGATATGGAACGCTTTCGCCGCAGCGCATGTTTTGACGATCCACAAGTCGTACGAGAATGAGTGCTTTGCAGATCAAATCTCTTCCGTAGATTTGTCGTCCAACGCCCACGGAGGGCTCGCATAATGGTATTGCAGCTGTCTTGAAAACAGCCGACCGAAAGGTTGTGGGGGTTCGAGTCCCTCGCCCTCCGCTCTCAATCCCACGCAAACGCGGTTTAACCGCAGGAGAATACAAGCATGAAGCGTTTCGCAATCATCGCTGTCGCCGCAATCGGACTCGGTCTTGCCGGCTGCTCGAGCGACACAACAACAACACCGACTGAGCCTGGCAAGTACGTTATTTCGACACCGGGTTCGTACTTCATCCACAACAACCGGTCGTTCGATACCGACGCTGCCGGCGCTGTCGACACCGTGGATATCCTTCCAGATAGCGTCGTTGTTACTGGTACAAAGACTGTTGAAGGCCGCTCAGCTGTAGAGTCGATCATGTACGTTGGCGGTATGGCCGTCGACACGATGTACGATGCACAGCAAGGAACGGTCGTTTCGACACTTCTTCCACTTTCGTTTGACGTGCTCGGCGCACCAGTCGACCTTGGCAACAAGTGGGTAAATCTGTTCGATGAGAACGCTTCGTCATGGACAGCACTCAAGGATTCGATTCCGCAGTTCACGATCGACGCTGGTCCTTCAGGTTCCTACACAGGTTCAGCTGGCCTGAACTTCACAGGCAAGAAGCTCGGCACAGAAACTGTCAGCATTGATGGCAAGGCCACAGCAGCCTCGAAGGTCGAAATCACGATGAACATCACGCTGTATCTGATGTTTGGTCCACAAGCCGTTCCAGTTCCAATCCAACTCGTCCGCACGTATTGGTTTGTCAACAGCATTGGATGGATCAAGGTTTCACAACCTGCGCAGGTGGTTAGGGAATTGGGCATCCCGCCACTCCCGATCGATGGCGTGGAAACGACACTTGTGCGTTACAGCATCAAGTAAGACGACATCACGAAGACAATGAAAAAGGTCCGCATTCGCGGGCCTTTTTTCGTTTACAACCTATTTCCGTCGAGCGATCCAGAGATCCAGTCCGCCCGTCCCACCAGGCCGCGTGCTGGCAAACACCATTGTTCCGTCACGGAGCATGATACAGTCGCTGTCGTCGTATTCAGAGTTAATGTCGTCGACGGGCAAGGGCTCGAGCCACGCGCCGTCGCGAAGCACGGACATCATAATGTCGAATCCCCCTTTGCCACCAAACCCATTTGAGGCAAAGACGAGCGTGTCTGCCGATGCGAACCACGGCGAGATCTCATCGCCGTCCGAATTCACGTTGCGGCCCAAGTTCATGGGTTCCGACCATGAGAGATCATCACGTCGCTCACACATCCACAGATCGAGTCCACCTCGGCCCCCTTCTCGCGTTGTGACAAACGCAAGACGAGATCCATCGGGCGAAAGCGCAGGCTGCGACACGTACATTGGACCGTTCACAACGTCCAGCATGGTCCCGAGATTCATCTCGTTTCCATAGCGCGTTACGGTTGCTAGACCAGCATACATCTGCTGGTCATATGCAGCATACACAACGCCAATACCGGTTCCTGTTGAATCCAGACTCACGCAACCGCGATGATGCCGGGGGTTGTTAAAGGTACCAGCCACGCGCTCAATGCCTGTCGATTCATCGAGACGCGCACGATAGATAGCGGCAACACCCGAGACCTCGGATGTGAAGATGATCGACGACGTCAGGACATCAACCGAGGGGGCATATTCGGCCTTGGCAGAGTTACACTGCTGTAAGGGTGTAATCGTGACCTCCTGGGCATTGACTGCAACGTGCGACAGCGCACACGCAACAACACCGCAGAGAGCAGCATACAATCGCATTAGACTCCCCGTGTCTCAGGTGACCAAACAATCTTGTGCATCTGGACTTGGAACCGCACTGGCAGTGCATCCTCAAGAATCCACGCGACACATTCAGCCATCGGCAGGCGATCTGGCACGCACGACATCAACACGCTCGCACATCGTGTGTCGAGCTGATAGGAGCGCAGCAGATCACGGGCAAACTCATAGTCCCTTCGTGATGCCAGCACAAACTTTACTTCGTCATGCGGCCGCAACCGCGTGAGATTGTCAAGATCATTGAGACGATCCATCTTGGACCCTGGACACTTCACATCGACAATTGCGATCACGCGCTCGTCCAATACAGAGATGTCGCAATGTCCGCCCGTTTCAACCGCAACAAGATATCCTTCGTCACAGAGCAGTCGCATCAGGGGAACAATGGCTGGCTGTTCAAGGGGCTCACCACCGGTGAACTCAACAAATGAACAACCAATCTCACGGACTGCATCGATAATCTGCTGACCCGTCATGATCCGCTCAGACGTACGATGTTCAAGCGCATAGGGCGTATCGCACCAGCTGCATCGCAGCGTGCATCCTTGCAGACGCACAAATGTGCATGGCAAGCCCGCGCGTGTTCCCTCACCTTGAATCGAATGGAAAATCTCACTCACGTTAAATGTGGACGTGAGCGGATCATCGTTGATCGTTGTTGTGAAGAGCGGTGCAGTGGCCATACCGCAATTTACGCGACACCGAGGAAGCTCTGATGCTCCGCAATCCGAACAAGTTCGGCTCGCGTTGCCGCATGCTCAGGCCGACGCAACTGGGGATCCCGATCGAGCACCGCAAATGCGTCGTTGCGCGCTCGAACGATAATGGGCGTGTCCTGCACGAGATCGACGAAGCGAAACTCAGGCAAGCCGCTCTGCCGCACACCGAGGACATCTCCTGGTCCGCGCAACTTGAGGTCGACCTCGGCAATTGCAAAGCCATCCGTTGTCTCTTCCATGGTGCGTAGACGAACCACGGATGCTGCACGCTCTTGTGCGGTGGACTGCCGCTTCATGGCATGTTGCATGTGGTCTTTTGTGATCAGGTAGCAGTACGACTGTTCCCCACCACGTCCAACACGCCCACGTAGCTGATGCAGCTGCGAAAGTCCAAAGCGCTCGGCATTCTCAATCACCATGATCGTCGCATTGGGCACATCAATGCCCACTTCAATCACAGTTGTCGCAACAAGGATGTCGAACTCTCGCTGCAGGAAGGCCTGCATCACACGTTCCTTTTCGTCCCATGACATCTGTCCGTGCACGATTCCAATCCGCAGGTCAGGGAACACCTCGTGCTGGAGCGATTCAGCATGCTCTACTGCGCTCTTGGCTTCGATCTTTTCGCTCTTCTCTACGAGTGGATACACGATGTAGGCCTGACGTCCAGCTGCGACTTCGCGTCGGATAACATCAAACACAGCAGCTATCGCCGAATCTGCGACAACCTTTGTTTGGATCGGCTTACGATTCGATGGCAGCTGATCAATGACCGAGACATCGAGATCACCGTACAGGGTCATTGATAGCGTTCGCGGTATCGGTGTAGCGCTCATCACCAATACATGCGGCATGCGCGTTGCGTCGTCGTGCGAGGCTCGACCCCGTCGCTGAAGTTCCTGACGTTGGGCAACGCCAAAGCGGTGCTGCTCATCGATGACAATCAAACCAAGTTTGTGATAGGCCACCTCGGATTCGAAGAGCGCATGTGTGCCGATGATGATGTTTGCCGACCCGGACGCGATCTGTGCAAGCACCTCACGTCGCTCAGCCTTTTTCTGCGCGCCGATGAGATTCACAACCGAGACATCGAGATCCCCTACCAATCGCATGATTCCATGGTAATGCTGCTCGGCAAGGATTTCCGTTGGCGCCATGAGCACGTCTTGATAACCGTTGTCAAGTGCATTGAGCATGCATAACAAGGCAACAATCGTTTTGCCCGACCCAACATCACCTTGTAGGAGTCGGTTCATGGGCTGACCGGACGTCATGTCTTCGACGATCTCATGAATAACCCGTCGCTGTGCACCAGTCAACTCGTATGGCAGCGCCTCGACCAGCATGCGTGCGCGCGGACTCTTTGCGGTGAACCGAAGTCCGTTTGCAGGCGCCTTCTGCGTTTTTCGCCGAACGGCCAGCTGCAACTCAAACATGAAGAGCTCTTCGTACTTCATCCGAAACCGTGCGCGCTGCACGTGTTCAAGGGATGTTGGCTGATGCAGTTGGCGGAGCGCATCGGCACGCTGCATAAGCGACGCAGCACGACACACCTCGTCGGGCAATACCTCTGCCATGGTGGGCAGTACAACATCAAGACAGTGCTCGACAATCGTCCGGAACAAGCGCATCGTAATGCCGCTGTTGCGCATTCCCTGCGTGATCGTGTACTTGGGCAACGTCGTCCCAGTCCGATACCGCTCGGCATCTTCTTCGTCTAGCTCTTCAAGCTCGGGATGATGCATCGTCAGCTGATTCCAGCGTGCATCATACTCCGGCACGCCACTGACAACGAACGACGCGCCAACACGACAGCGCTTGGTGTAGTACGTGATCTGATTCCAGAACACCAGGTGCGCGTCAACACCGGATCCATCGCGTATGACCACCGTCAGCATCGACTTGCCCTTGCCAACTGTGCGCTGGCGCACATCGGCAATCGTTGCAATCAGCGACACTTCGGCCGACACAGCCCGATGCTGTTCGACGGCTTCCCCCGTCCATAAATTCGATGCACGACATGTCTGCATCAAGCTGGCAATACTCTGCGCAGCCGTGCGATCAACATAGCCTCGCGGAATTCTCCAGATCACATCCTCGGGCGTGCAAATTCCCTCACGCGCCAATGCTTCGGCACGCCGCGGCCCTACACCCTTGATGTATTGCAATGGAAGAATCGAGGCCGGTTGCGTTGTACTCATCAGACACGGCGCTTAGCGAGGAAGTTCTTGCGCCGGCATCGGCTGCTCGACGTTTGGTATCCCAACACTGGTCAGCAACACGGTCTCATCAGCTGCGAGGAACTGCAACGTCTGCCCGGAACGACGAACCGTAAACGTCGCGCGAAACGCCTCGATAATCCGCTCTTCAAGCACGACGTTCTCACGGTCGGTGCACGCCATCTTCGATGTCATGAGCGGACTAAACTGTACTGTGTCCTCACGCTGCGTAAAGCTCCCGAAGAACATGTTACAGCCCGTAAACCCCTGCACCTTGCTCTCTTCAAAGAAACGGAACATGGGGCGGCGAAGGAGCGACTGGGTTGTGTCGATGCGTTGATCGCGCACCATCGTGATCTCCCATGTGTCCTTCAGCAGCTCAGGTGCTGTGGCACACCCAGTGACAATCACAAACACGCTTCCAATGCACCACAGTGCACGTGCACGAGACCAGACGTTGTCGATGTGCTTCATGAACGGAATTTAGCGAGGACGAGCCTTACGCCACGTCTCGATTCGATCGGAAAAGCGCACAACAAGCCTCGGGGCACACAACGCCACTTGCGCAGCCATGGCCTCGGTCATACTTGGTATCAAGTAATCCACGAAGCTGGCATCACGCTCACCAAGACGTTTCCAGAGGGGACGCAGCCACGATGCTATCTGCAGTGTGCTCGACCATGGGTCAAAGAGCACATTACGCTCACTGCGAACAATTCGCCGAAGCACATCGCGAAACCATGCTCGAATACGGCGTGCCGATGCGAGTGTCGCGGGGAAAGGGGCTCCATGTGAGCTCCCGGTAGTGAGACACTCCCGGGCATGCACCAGCACAGAACATCCTTCGATACGATCCAACATTTCGGCAAGCGTAACACGTTCT
>VFQT010002911.1_pt1 | contig 16500 bp, 19 predicted proteins | sample 3512381 | NCBI WGS metagenome assembly VFQT01 (sample SAMN10412376, study PRJNA504923) | tailings metagenome | isolation source: Relicate 2 Philex TSF3 active mining site | place: Philippines: Tuba, Benguet | collected 2017-08-29
AATTCTACTGTTATTTACTTTTTATTGCCTTTACAGTTTTTTGTTCAAAGGGTAGATCCAATAATTAAATTATTACTTGCTGTAGAATCTAATAAAAATATAGTCGATGTTATTAGCAAAAAAGATTTTGCTAATAAAGATTTGCTACGACAAAAGCAAATCTTTAGTTCATTATTTAAAGTAATGATTTTAAAAGTTATTATTGCTCATATTTATCAGTTTGCAAATTGATACTAAATTCGATACTGTTATGTGCAAAATAGTGACATAGTATTGTTTGTAATCACTAAAATAAAATTTTTAAAATTAATTATGTGAGTTAAAGGTTATGATTTTTTCGCACTCAAGAGTATTTATTTTTGTATTTTTCTTTTCTTTGTCTGCTTCTCAGAAAAAATTTGTTCGGTTAACTGAACAAAATATTAATATGCCACATGTTGCTTTAAACAATTGCTATCCGTTAGAAGTTGCTGTTAAAAATTGTAAGGTAAATGCTGTCAGGAATATGGTTAATCTTGGGGTAAATGCTGCATTGCCAGAACTTGAAATGTTGGCGGATTTTATTCTTGATCAAACATTAAACAGTGATGGTAGATTAAAAGAACATTATCTTATTATATGGAACTTATTATTAAGTCAAGAAATGAAAGAGGAAGGAAGAGCATTAACTACTAATGAAACTGTTTTAAATAGAATAAAGAATAATCCGGACCTAACTATTTTTTATGATAGTCTCAGATCTGAGAGATTGTCTATTTTAGATTTAGAAGTAATTTTGATTTTAAAAGGTCTGTTGCAATAATAAAAATATACATAAAAAAAGACGCATGTTTTAAGCCACGTCTTTTTTTATGTATATTTTTTTTTGATTATTGTGCGTCTAAAATATCAATATCAAAAATTAAATCTGCATGAGGAGGGATAACATCTCCTGCGCCGTATGATCCATAACCAAGTTCTGAAGGTATTAACACTTCACGTTTTTCGCCAACTTTCATAGAAAGCACTGCTTCATCCCATCCTTGGATAACTTGTCCAACTCCAACGATAAATTGAAACGGTTGCCCTCTATCAATAGATGAATCAAATTTTTTCCCCTTTGCTCCATTATCGCTAAGCCAACCAGTGTAGTGAACAGTAACCATTTGTCCTTTTTGTGGCTGAGCAGCATTTGAAGTTGCTTCTTTTAAAATTTTAAAACTTAATTTAGAAGGCATTGTTGTATCCTCTTGCAATAGTTTTTCTGTAGGTATAGAATTCTTAGATGTAGTATCATTGGTATTTTTTAAACCATAGTACCAGTACCCAAAACTAGCACCACTGATAGCAACAAATGAAAATACAATTATATAACGGTTACTCATTAATCTTCTCCTTTATTTTCATGGTAAGTACAATCCATTCTTTTTTAAAAGAATAAGGATTTTTTAGAAAAAAACTAGCGTTGTCTTTACTTTTTTGTAAATTGTAGAACTCTTGATTCGATAATAATTAAAAGTATAAAATACTTAATAGTAGGTGATGTAATAGGGGTGTCATGTATTCTTTTTCAACGATTATCAGTGAATCGTTTATTGATGTAGCTTCTCAAGGGCATTTTACTGCTCAGTGCGCTTTTTTTATAGCAGTAGTTTTGGGAGGAACGTTTTTTTTAGGAAAAGTATTAAGATTTTTTCTAAAGATTCCAGTTATAGCTGGATATATCGTTGGTGGAATAATTTTAGGGCCTTCTGGTTTTAATATTCATCATCTTGCTCTTTTTTCTAACCCTATTTTACTGCCTACAACTGATGGTGTAGTTCAGATTTTCCCTGCAGACATTTGTTTATTCTTTTTAGTACTTTTAGGTTCTGTTATTGGAGTTCCATATTTGTTGTGGCTAGCAGGGTACGAAACAAATCTTAAAGATCTTTTAAAAGTTGGGTTAGGGGCTCTTTTTGCTGGAGTTTTTGGAGCTCTTTTTTCTATAATTGGGATAGCATATATTATAAAAATATGGTATGGGGCAACGTATTCATTAGCTGCTGCAATTGGTCTGGGTATTATTTTTGCAGCAACCAGCGTTTCTATTCCAGTAGCTGTTCTTGTTTCTTCACGAAAAATGCATCTTAAAAGTTCTCAAGCAACTTTAGGAGCGGCAATTGTTGATGATATTGTTGCAGTGGTAGTGCTTTCATTGTTTTTGATGGGATTGCAGACTACTATATTTGGTTCCCAAGAAACAGCATTTCTTGCCAATCCTGACGGTATCTCTACTATTGGAATTGCTTTTGCTTATATGTGTATGGCAGCTTTGATGATTGCCGCATTTGGTTATTTTATTATTCCTCCTTGTGGGCAACTTTTAAAACGTTTTAAAATTCAGTATCTTTTTGCCCCATTTGCTACAGTAAGCATGCTGCTCTATTTTAGTTTTTGTGAATTAGTTGGTGGTCTTGCTGGCATGACAGGAGCATATTTTGCGGGATTGTTTCATCAAAATGCTGATACAAAAAGAATTGCAGAACGTACTATTGCTCCTTTTGTAAACTCTTTTTTGTTGCCGCTTTTTTTAGGAACAATTGGGCTGCATGTTAATCTTAAAGAATTAACTAGTTCTCAATGGACTATGGTTATGCTGCTCGTTATTGTTGCAATAAGTGCAAAATTACTAGGATGTTTGGTGACTACTCAGTTAAGTAATTTGGTAAAAACGGATGAAAAACATACGTGGTCATTATTAGAAACATATCTTTTTGGTTCTTCTATGGTTGCTCGAGGCGAAGTTTCATTAGTTGCAGCAACGCTTTTTAAAGGTATTAATTTAATTGGAATGCAAGAATACAGCGTGTGTGTTGTGGTTATTGTTTTAACCACTTTAATTTCTCCAATTATGCTTTCACTAGGATTTTCTTTGCAAGATAAAGCTCTTGGAGTGCATACGGTTCATACTGTACATTTAGGTTCATTTCATGCATTAGGTACAGCGCATCTTTTTGGTATTATTGCTAATTATTTAGAACATGAAAAAAAGACAACAGTGCATGTTCGTTTTTCTGAAGCTGAAAAAATTATAGAAGTAGAAGGTAGTAGTATGCGCATTATCTTTTCTTCTCAACATGGTATTAGTATTGAAGGAGTAAAAGAAGAGGTTGAACATTTACTCTATGATATTAAGTTAGAAGTTGCACATGATATTGAACGACTCGCAAAAATCTAAAATTTTATAAAGTATTAACAAGATCTAAAAGTTTTTTAAGATGCTCAGTTTCATTACATTCTTGAATTGCTTTTTTTACCGTTTCTTCAAAAAGTTTATTCAATTTTTTTGGATATTCTTCAAGTAGAGTTAGTGTTAATTCGCCTTCTTGATAATTAAAATCTTTATCAGGTTTTGTTGCAAGATGTCGTGCTTGTTCAAGAGTAGTTGTCATGAGTATGTTTAATTCTATTTCGCTTGGAATGGTGTCTTTAGAAAAAATTTTATATGGTTGCAAACTTTTTTCCTGAATTTGCATAATGAGTTTTTCTATGTCTTTGATCACTGAAAGTATAATTCTTTTTAAGAGTGTTTTTTGGCATGTTGCTTGAAATGTTAATGCCTCTTTTTGCCTTTGGTAGGCAACTTCTTGAGCAATAGTTTCTTCTTTTACTATTTCTTCTAGCCGTTTTTTATAAAATTCTTCTTGTAAAACAGGTACTTCATCAATGTCCCATAGTTCTTGATACACACCATTATTTGCTTGATAAAAAGAATGAAAAGCTTTTCCATTAATTTTTTCTGTGGTGCTATGAGTAGTCATTGTTTTTTCTATATGTGTTGCTTTTGCTGAATAGATTAACAATAATAATCCCCATATTTTCTTCATTTTATTCCTTGTAGTATTTTATTAAAGATCAGATGATTTGATTTTAAAAGTATGATACACTTTTTTTTAAAGCGCTGAAAGTAGTAAAGGGTAGAGTAAAAATGGCAAAAGATATCTCTTCAACCATAGGTTCTGGAAAAAATATGAAACGAAGAAAAGCATTTTTTTCGATATCTGCAGTTGCTGAAATGTTTGCGATACATCAGCAGACTATTCGTTTATATGAGCGTGAAGGATTGATTAACCCTAAGCGTTCAGAAGGTAATACTCGTTTATTTTCAGAAGATGATGTTAATAGATTAGAAGAAGTTATTTATTTGACCCATAAGCTTGGTATTAATATTGCTGGCGTTCAAATGATTCTTAAATTACAAAAGCAAATGCAAAAAATGCAGAAAGATATGAATAAGATTTTTGATGAAACAAGACGAGATCTTGCAAAAGAAGAGGATCTTCATAAAACACAAGCACGTTCTGCTGCACGCCAACTTTCTTACCTTAAGACTTCTGCTACTCATGAAGTTATGCAAAAACCAGAAGAGTCTCGTGCTTCTCATGCTACAGATGATGATAACTGGGAAATTGAATACGAAGACTAAAATAAATTTAATTAAGCTTATACTATAACTTTTTTCCAGTAAAAGATTTCATTTTATCAAAGATTCAAGTATCTTTTTGTATGAAGTTTATCGCTACTATTTTTTGCAGGGGGTACATATGAACGAAGAAATAAGTCAATTGACGCTCTCTTATGAGTTACTTCATCTTATTCGTTGGCTTGTAGAAAATGAGCCCGAACAACTTAAACAAATTATAGCAGATGCAATGAGTTCTGGATTAAAAGAAGAATTTAAAACCATGTATGTTTCAGAGCAATCAGCTTCTGAGGCTATGCAATATAACATTATAGACTTTTTAAGTTTGCTTGAAATTTTGCTGCATGAAGTTACTGAAGATGAGCAACGTAAAGAGTTGTTACAGAAAAAATTATTGCCCGCAATTGATCATATTGACGGTGCAGAATACCCTGCGCAATTAGTGCAATCATCTATAGATAAGGTTTCTTCTAAATTAGAAAAAAATCCTAAAAAAAATCCACAAGAGCTTCTGTTTCAAGAGTTGCTTAAAAATTGGAATCCGAATAAAAAAATATCACATTAAATCAAAAAGCCCCGTTTTTACACAGGGCTTTTTGATTTTTTATCTAAATTATATTCTTAATATAAGATTAGATGGTAGAAACTTGCACAGCAGTCAAACCTTTTGGAGACTGTTGAATTGCGAATTCTACTTTGTCACCTTCGCGCAATGCTCTTCCGACAACTGCGTTTTTGTGAACAAATAAATCAGGTTGGCCTGGGCGTGAAATAAAACCAAAACCTTTGGTAGTGTTAAACCATTTTACGGTGCCTGTTTCTCTTTTTGACATTATAATCCTAGTCATTAAGAAGGGTACATATAAATAGTCTACGCTTATTTAAGGCTAGACTAGTAACTTGCGTTACGTTATCAATCTATTACAAGGTATCAGATACTAAGCATTTCGTGAAGAATATTTTTTAAAAGCCTTCAAATCTTGTGTTATTCAGTTGTTCAGGTTATGATGTGTGGGACGGAATTTAAGGCAAAGGCGACCTATTTTAACAAAAGGTGTTTGGTATGGCTCTAGAGCAAGACGGTTTAAAAATTGGGGTAAAACCAATACTTATTGAAGATGAGCTTAAAAATTCATTTCTTGATTATGCTATGTCTGTTGTAGTGAGTCGTGCTATACCTGATGTGAGAGATGGTCTTAAGCCTGTGCATCGTCGTGTTTTATATGCAATGCATGAACTTGGGTATCATCATAATAAACCATATCGTAAATCGGTTCGTATAGTTGGTGATGTTCTTGGTAAGTATCATCCTCATGGTGATCAAGCTGTGTATAATACTATGGTTGGCATGGTCCAAGATTTTGCTAAAAGACATCCTCTTTTAGATGGGCAGGGTAACTGGGGTTCTGTTGATGGTGATAATGCAGCTGCTATGCGTTACACCGAAGTAAGATTGCAAAAAATTACTCAAGAAATTTTAGCTGATATAGAAAAAAATACCGTTCCATTTGTGCCAAATTTTGATGAATCTACTATTGAACCAGTTATATTACCAAGCCGTTTACCTAATCTTTTAGTAAATGGTACTTCTGGTATTGCTGTGGGTATGGCTACTTCTATTCCGCCACATAATTTAAGTGAAGTAGTTGATGGATGTCTTGCATTTTTAGATAATGAACATATTACTGATGAAGAATTGATTAGTATTATTCCTGCGCCAGATTTTCCAACAGGAGGTATTATCTGTGGGCGTGGTGCAGTTATAAAAGCTTATAAAACAGGTCGCGGAAGTGTTTTAGTTCGTGGTGTAGTTGAAGTGCAAGAAACTAAAAAAGGTTCTGCACTTGTAGTGACAGAGCTTCCGTATCAAGTTAATAAAGCAGAACTTATTATTAAAATAGCTGATCTTGTTAAAGAAAAAATTGTAGAAGGTATTACTAATATCCGTGATGAATCAGATCGTCAGGGTATGCGTGTTGTTATTGATATTCGTCGTGGTGATATGCCAGAAGTAGTGCTTAATCAATTATATAAACACACAGGATTACAAACATCAATGTCAATTTTAATGTTAGGCCTTCTTGATCATAGACCAATGGTATTTACTTTGCGTGGTCTTGTAGAACAATTTGTTCTACATCGTGAAACAGTGGTTTATAAACGTACTGTGTATGATCTAGAAAAAGCACGTGAACGAGAACACATTTTAGAAGGTTTTATTATAGCTCTTAATAATATTGATGAAATTGTACAGCATATTAAAAAATCAAAGACCTCTGATGATGCGATTAGCTTATTAGAAAGACTTTATAAGCTTTCTGCTGAACAAAGTAAGGCAATTCTTGAAATGCGTTTACAGCGTTTAACGGGTCTTGAGCAAGAAAAAATTCATGCAGAAATTGCTGATCTTAAAAAACGTATAGCTTATTTAAAATCTGTTATCGATGATCGTTCTGTTTTGAAAAATGAAATTAGACAAGAACTTATAGAAATTAAAGAAACATACGGCAATAAACGTCGTACAAAAATAGAAGACGTTTTTGAATCGTTAACAGATCAAGATCTTATTCCTGATGATGATGTGGTGGTTACTTTAACTCAAAAAGGATACATTAAGCGTGTTGCATTAAGTACGTATGAAGTACAACATCGTGGTGGTAAAGGTAAGATGGGTATGCAAAAACTGGATGATAATGAAGACATTGTCAGAGATCTTTTTGTAGCAAAAAATCATGATGAGTTGCTTTTTTTTACCTCTCTTGGTCGTGTTTATAGTTTGAATGTATACGAAGTGACTGAAGGTTCTCGTACTTCAAAAGGTCGTGCAATTGTTAATTTATTGCCACTGACAGAAGGTGAAACAGTAGTGAAATTACTGTGCATGCGTGGGATGGAAGGCAAACAAATTGTTATGGTTTCTAAGCAAGGAATCATTAAAAAAACTGATGCAATGGCTTTTGCAAAAATTCGCGTATCGGGTATTAAAGCTGTTGGGCTTAATGATGGTGATGAACTTGCGTTTTGTTCTGTAAGTTCTGGGAATGATACTATTGTTCTTGCAACAGCATTTGGTCAAGGTATTCGATTTAATGAAAAAGAAGTCCGTTCTATGGGCCGTCAGGCTGCCGGAGTTATAGGCATTCGCTTACGTGAAAAAGATTTTGTTGTTGGCATGGAAGTTATTGATGATGAAAATAAAAATATTCTTTTTGCAACATCAAACGGTTATGGTAAACGTACTCGAGTAGGGGATTTCCGTATTGCTCATCGTGGCGGTATGGGTGTTCGTACTATTCCAACTGATAGGCGTAATGGTGATGTTGTTGGACTAGTTGTTGTGGGAGAACAATCACATATCTTGTTAATCGATGATAATGGAAAGATTATTCATCTTTTACCAACAGAAGTTCGTACTATGGGGCGTCAAGCAAAGGGTGTGCGTTTAATTCGTCTTGATGATGGAAGAAGACTTGCGTCTATTGTTGCTTTTGAATCAGATGAAGAGGATGAAGTAAAAACTTTAGGCGGATCTGATGATGGTAGTGACAATAGTTCTGACGAGCAAAAAAAATCACCTAAGGCAAAAGTTCGTCTTGATGGTTATGAAGATGAAGGTGCAGATTGGGATGATGATGCTGATGATGAGCAAGAATTTGCCCACGCAGTTAAGTTTGAAGGGTATGCGTCACAAGCTGAATCAGTTTCATTTGGTGGACCAGAAGAAACTCTAGAACGTGCATTAGTGGAAGATGATACTGATGATTTTAATAGCAGTGGTAGTAATTCTGACCAGCAATTTATGATTTTTTAAGCTCATTTTACGGTATATCTCGCTATAAGATTGACAAATTTGGTACGGTTAATCATGTGGTTATAAGTTTTTTTATTGCTTTGTTATATGGAGGTAAAATAGCAATTTTAAAGTGTAATAAAAAATATTTTTTGGTAGAATGGTCCTTTTTTTGCTGATTTTACGATTAAATGGTTCATTTGATGGCTATGATGAAAGAAGCACATCTACTGTGCAACCAGATTTGCCTGGATTGTCGGCGCAAGAAGTTGCAGACTATTTTGATATGTTAGCTTCTGTACGTGATCGTGGAGAGTCAGGTAGTTTTGACCAAAGTGAAATAGTCCCTAAAGATCTAACGGAAAAACAAGTGCAGGATTCTTCAGATCTTTATCCCCAAGTATTTAGTTTTCCATCTGATGATAAAAAAAGCGAGATTGTAGAGCAACATTATGGTGGTGGTAAGATGAGCAGAAGAAAAGGACACTATGAATGTCCATACTGTTTTAAGGTTTATACAATAAACGATAATTTTAAACGTCACGTAAAGACGATTCATGAACGTCCTTTATCCTATAAGTGTCAAAAATGTCCAAAATTATTTAATGATAAAACTAATTGTCGTCGTCATCAGGAGACACATTTCCCTATAAGACAAGCTTACGGATGCCATATTGTAAATATTATAATTATTTTCGTCTAAAGAATGTTGTCAATCACATAGAAAAAAAACATCCAGGTGAAAAAGTAGAAGTAAAAAAGGTAATGATACCAAATAACAGAGTGAATCAGAAGTCAGGCGCTGATGATAAGGATAGTGAGTAAGAAAAAAGACAAAAATAATTCTTTGTTAATCACTATGGTATTTAATCTATAAATAGTTATACTCTCTATTATGGAATATGCTGTATTAATGCATCTTTTGCTTATAAAAAATATTGGGCCTGCAGTAATTGAAAAATTAGTAAAGGTCCTTTTATGTGATGAGCATGGTGTTTTTTCAAAAAATATATATGAGTGGTTAGTACAAGATTTTGTACGCGCTGGAATTTCAGAAAAAGTTGCTTATCTTTTGTATGAAGGTCTTGCTGATGACACATTGTTACATAAAGAGTTAGAGCTGTGTCATTTACGTTCTGTTAATGTAGTGACGCTTTATGATAAAGATTATCCGTTGCTTTTAAAAAATACTCATTTGCCTCCACCAGTTTTGTATTATAAAGGTGATCTTTCGGTTTTATCAGAAAAAAAGACTGTTGCTTTGGTTGGTTCACGTAAAGCTAATCATTATGGGAAAACAGTGGTAGATCTTGTGGTTCCTGGTCTTGTCAAATCACACGTAGTTACAGTAAGTGGTGGGGCTTATGGTATTGATACTCTAGTTCATGAGTCAACTTTAAAGGCTAAAGGTTCTACTGTTGCAGTGCTTGGTTCTGGTTTATTAAAGCCATACCCTGCTTCTAATAAAAAGTTGTTTGAACACATTTCACAAGAAAATGGTTTGGTGATGAGTCCGTTCCCTTTATTAATGGAAGGGCTTCCTGGGAATTTTCCTGCACGTAATCGTATTATTGCTGGACTTAGTCAACTATGTGTTGTTATACAAGCAGCTCAAAAAAGTGGAGCATTTATTACTGCCGATTATGCACTGCAAGAAGGAAGATCTGTTGGAGCTGTTCCGGGGCCTATTGATGATGAACTCAGTTATGGATGTTATAAATTGCTTTCTTTAGGTGCACGGCTTATAAGCTCAAGCAGCGATATTTTAGAAGAACTCTATGGTGTAGATTCAGCGATGCAAGAACATCAACAAACAATTTACGATCATGCCCCGGTCATTCACAAAAAAGATATAGCACAAAAGGTGGTTTTACATGAAGATCCGGTGGTGCAGGCTTGCAGAAAACCCAAAAGCTTTGAAGATTTGTGTACTGAGCTTGCTGTTTCTCAAGATGAGCTTAAAGGAAAGTTGTTTATGCTACAATTAGAAGGCAAAATAGAACAAAATTTTGCTGGACTTTGGTATAAGCTGTAACTTTTTTTATGAGTTTTAGATTGTTTTTTGCTTTTTTTGGCTCTTTTGTGTATCTTACTTTCCAGTTGGAACTATTTTGAAAGTCCACTTTTAATCGCTATTTAGTAAGTTTTTAATTCTTAGAGACAACAAGGAGTTTGTCATGACAGTACCAAAACGTAAACGCTCCCGAGCTCGTCGAGACAAGCGTTTTGCCAATAAAGGCCTTTCTGTAAGATTATTTACATCATGTGCTAATTGTTCAGAAATTTTAATGCCTCACGCAGCGTGTAAAGCATGTGGTCACTATAAGGGTCGCAAAATTTTTGCAACAAAAGGTGAGCGTGCAGTAACTCGTACAGATGTGCGTAATGAAATTGCACAAAAGGTTGCTAAACGTACAGGAAATAATGAAGCAATAGACGCAACTGCTCAAAGTGCATAATGATTCTGTGCGTAATTAGATTGCGCACAACATCTAGAAAAGAGAGTAGAATTTTTTACTTTGTAGTAAAGGTAAGTAATGGTACGCGAACTAGTAATTGAATGGGTTCAAGACAGTGTTGCTTTTGTTAAAAGTAACAAGTATGTAAAGTACGGTAGTTTAGCAGTATTTTTTGTACTGTTAATAACTGGTAGTTGGGCAGCAAAAAATTGGTATGTTGCATCACGTGAATCAAAAGCTCAGTTAGCATTTTCTGATGCGCTTGATAGTTATCAAACTGCTTTATATTATGCTATTGCTAAAGCTGATGATAAAGGTGCTATAGAAGATCATATTAAAGATGCTTTAGCAGATCTTTCTTCTGTTATTGATAAACATTCTGGTTCAGTTCTTGCTGATTATGCACAAGCTTTTATTGCAGATTTATATACTCTTAAAGACGAGCATGACAGGGCTTTAGAAACAATTAATAAAGCTCTTAGCCATATGTCTAATAATTCTCCTTTGTATTATACCTATAAAACAAAAGCTGCTTTGTTATTGTTTGAGAACAAAAAAGATGCAGAAGGTATTTCCGCATTACAAGCTTTAATAGTTGATACAAAAAACAAACAAAGTGATGATGCTGCATACTATTTAGGTTCTTATTATTGGGCACAAGGCGAGTATCAAGATGCTGCGCAAGTATGGCAACGATTTAATCCTGAAGTAACTGCTACTCAAGATGCTCGTACTCTTTCACCATGGGTTTCTATAGTACAACAAAAACTTGCTCAAATTAGTTAGGTAATGTGATGACTGGAGGCTCTCGAGTACGTGTTCGTTTTGCACCTTCTCCAACTGGTAATTTGCATATTGGTGGATTAAGAACCGCGCTTTTTAATTTTTTATTTGCGCGTCACCATAACGGTACTTTTTTAATTCGTATCGAAGACACTGATAGAGAACGTTCACGTGAAGAGTATGTTCAGTCACAACTTGCTTCATTAACATGGGCTGGAATAACAAGTGATGAGCCTTTAGTGTATCAGTCGCAACGTACTGATATATACAATAAAGTTCTTGATGATTTATTTGCACGTAATAAAATTTATCGTTGTACCTGTACAGCGCAAGATCTTGAAGGACGTGTAAGAGCTGCTGGTGTTACTGATAATTTTTATAAATATGACGAACATTGTCGTACCAAAAATATTCAAGCTGATTGCGGCAAACCTTTTGCTATTCGTTTTGCGCTTCCTAAAGATCAAACACATGTCACCTATAAAGATTTAATTTATGGTGATTTAGCTTTTGAAGTAGCACAACTTGATGATTTTATTATTATTCGTTCTGATGGAACGGCGATGTATAATTTTGTGGTTATTGTTGATGATCACGCAATGAAGATTAGCCATGTTATTCGTGGTGCAGATCATATTGCTAATACACCAAAACAAATTCTTTTGTATCAAGCGTGTGGGTATGTTCTTCCCCAGTTTGGGCATATTCCTTTAATTATTAATGCCTCCGGTACTCCTATGAGTAAACGTGATGGAGCAGTTGATGCACTTAATTACAAAGCTGATGGCTATATTTCTGATGCGTTTGTAAATTATATTGTCAGACTTGGTTGGGCATATGGCGATCAAGAAATTTTTTCACGTAAAGAACTTATTGACTGTTTTACACTTGATGGTGTTGGTAAAAAAGCTGCAGTTTTTGATGTACAGAAATTGCAATGGCTTAATGGCGTTTATTTAAAAGAACTTTCTGGCAAAGATGTATGTGAACATTTATTTACTCAGATGGGGCATAAGGCTGATGTACGTTATCCTCTTTGGCAGTCATGGCAGTATCAAAAAGCATGTGATCTTTATAAAGAGCGTGTTAAAACAGGTAAAGAGTTGATGCATGCAGTTGATGCTTTGTATCATGGGCCTGCTGTATATAATGAAAAAGATTATGCTGACTGGATAACACATGATAGTTTACAACTTATAGCAACAGTTGCTGATACTTTAGATAATCTAGTAGAATGGACTGCAGAAGAAATATCACAAGTGATTAAAGCGCTTAGTAAAGAGCATGATTTAAAACTTGTTGCTATTGCGCAGCCATTGCGTATTGCGTTGTTAGGGTTTACTGCAAGTCCAGGAGTGTTTGATATCATTGCATTGCTGGGAAAACCAGAAACGTTATTACGCATTAAGCGCTTGCAGGAATATGCAACACATTAATTCTCTTTATTTTTTATGAGTGCTGCTTAATAAGAAGGGGATGTCTTATGAAAGTAGGTATTATTTTTCCAGGGTATGGAAGTCAATTTGTAGGAATGGGAAGAGAATTTCATGAATCTTCTCGATTAATGCAAGAGTATTTTGAACTTGCTTCTCAATGTTTAGATCTGAATTTTGTAAAATTGGCATTTAATTCTTCTGAAGGAGAACTTGCTAAGTTTGAAAAAGGGTATCTTGTACTATTTGCAACTACCTTTTGTATTGCCGAAATTATTAAAGAAGCAGGCATTAATGTCTCGTTAGTTGCAGGGTATGATATTGGTGAATATACCGCTATTGCTGCTGGAGGTGGTCTTTCTTTGCCTGATGGACTGTATCTTTTAAATAAATATGCAGCTATGTTTACAGAAATGCTCCATGAAAAACGCTACAATGCTCTTCGTGTAAAAGGTCTTACTGAAGATGAATTAAAATTAGCGTGTGCACGTGCAACCAATGGAAATCAAATTTCTTATGTAAGCGCTCAAGAGCTTGAAGAGCAATATGTAGTAAGTGGTACAGCAGAATCGATGAATGTGCTTTCTGCTGATCTTAAAAATAATGGCAATGCACAGTTGTTTCCTGCAACGCTTGGCAGCGGGTTACATTCTCCTTTAATGGATGAAGTACTTAAAAAAATAAAAATGTACCTTGAAAAAGTTGATTTTAAAGATGTATCAATTCCTTTTGTTGCAAGTATAACAGGACAGGCACTTAAAGATGGTGCTGCAGTGCGTGCTGCTGTTATGCAACAGATTCACGCACCACTCAAGTGGAAAGATACGATGGAAGCATTTGTGTATTGTGATGTTATTGTTACTATTGGCGACTGCGGATTAACACGTGAGTTATGTGCGCATTTGTATCCTCATAAAAAAGTTTTTTGTATCACTATGCCAGAAGATGTAGAAAAACTTAAAGAGTTATGTGGAGTAGTATGCTGCAATGAAGATGTTGAATTAATAAGTCAGTAGTAAAGAAAGAACAGTATGACAGTTGAGATACATGCAAAAGTTTCAAACATTATTGCCCAGGTCATAGGAAAAACAGTTGAAGAAATAAAAAGCGAAGCGCTTTTTGCAGATCTTGGTATTGATGAATTTGATCTTATAGAAATTATTATGAAGGTTGAAGATCAGTTTAATATTATAGTAGATGATGGTAAGATTGCTGATTTTTCTAATGTTCAAAATATTATTGATGTGGTATCAAATCTTTTATAGAATAAAGGAGCTTAATTTTTTTGGATAATTGCATTACAAGACTTTTTTGGGTTAATCTTTTTTTATAAAAAGGAGGATCTATGAAAAAGTCTTTATTGTTTATTATGGTTACTGGGTTTAGTGGTTTTATGTATGCTAATAGAACTTTAAGCAATGCCTCGCTTAAAAATATGCCTGCTTTAGAAGATGACTATGTTTTTGTTAATGCTTTAGAAGATCCGCTTGATGAGATGTACTTTAATATAATGGAAGCATTACAAGAAGCAGATAGTGCTAAGCAAGATTCACGTTCAACTTTTTCTAAAACGTTTGATTATTTTTTTTATACAAACTCAGGCTATAAGAAAGTAGTTCAAGCAATTAATGATTATTGCCAGTATGTTAGAAGTAATATTGCACTTTTAGAGGGTGCTCGTGAATCATTGCATCGGGTAGTAGATCATGTAATGACTATTAAAGATAACATACATAGGAATAATGGTGCTGATTGTGATTATTTAAAGGGTATTAAACAACATCTTATAGACGATAATCATGTTCTTGTAAACATGAAAAAATTTATTTATGAAAATAATAAACTATTAGATAAAATGTTTGATCATTTTGTGGTGTATGGAGCACTTTTAGAAGAAAGAAATACGCACAATTCTTACACTGGTCTTTTAAAAACAGTTAATGTAGCGCTTGGAAATCTTGTTATTAAAAGAACAGTTATTCAGTATTTTGATAGAGAACATTTTTTACATCAAACGGTTGAAACAGAGCTACAAAAAATTAAAGGCTTGCTTCAAGCGGTTAGTCAAAAGATTACAGACAATAGGTGTGATAATAATAATTAGTCTCTATGTGAAAGATAATTTATGAAGATTAATCAAGATGCACTGAATCAAATTTTTCTTGAAGCGCGTACTCATTATAATTGGCTTAATAAATCTGTTGATAAAGCGTTATTAAAACAAGCATATGATCTTACTAAAATGGGTCCAACTAGTGCTAACTGTCAGCCAATACGCATTGTGTTTATTGTAACAGAAGCAGAAAAACTTCGTCTTAAACCATTCCTTGCAGCAGGAAATATAGAAAAAACTATGACTGCACCCGTTACTGCGATTATTGCCTATGACAATCGATTTTATGAAAATCTACCTAAGCTTTTTCCTCAAGCACCCCAAATGGAAAGTTACTTTAAGGAGCATATGTTCGAAAACGCTTTTAGAAATAGTTCTTTACAAGGTGCTTATTTTATTATTGCTTTGAGAGCAGTTGGTTTACATGTTGGTCCAATGTCTGGATTTGATAACGTGGCAGTTGATCATGAATTTTTTCCTGATGGAAGATTTAAATCAAACTTCTTATGCAATATCGGCTATGCTGACTTAACCAAGATAATGCCCAGAAACCCACGTCTTGAATTTGAAGAGGTTTGTACAATTTTATAAGTAATACACATAAGTAATGTTTAAAATGGAAAGGTTGCAATGAAGTATAAAAATATATTTTTTATGAGCTTTCTTTGGATAGTTAGTGGTATGTTGTACGGTGATGATCAAGATACATTTGAGGTGGTTGATATGTCACAAGAAATTCTTGAAAAACAGCGTCTTGATGAAATAATTTTGACTATCGATAAATCTTTAACAGCGCAAAACTCTCAGCAGCATCATGCGCCAAAGGGTCTTTTGACTAACGTGAAAAATTATTTTTATGGATCATCAATAGAAAATGCCTTTAAAAGGCTTGCGCATTATACTTATGAGCAGTTAGATCTCTATGAAAAAACAGTTATGCAGATTAAAGTATTGGTAGATGAAAATCGGCGTGTGCAAAGAATTATTACAAAAGATTCTTTGATAACGTGTAATGAAATAACAGAGTATTGTCTTTTTATAGCCCGTCAACAAAGTATTGCTGATGATTTACGTAAAAAAATTGATCATTATAAAAAAATAATAAGTCGATTAGTGCAGCTGTATCAAGACTACATCACACAGTTAGGTGATAAATGTATGTATGATGAAATTACTTTTCAGCTTACTGAACATAAAAATATTGTTAAGCAAAAAAGTAATATTCTAGAAAATTTTGATATAAATCTTACTGTTGAACAGACTTTGCGTTCTGAACAGCAACTCCTTACAATATTACATAAGGAGTGTTCTGAAATACGTGATAGGCTTTGTTTCTCATAGATGTAATAAGTCTATGTTTGATGCTTTTTATTATTATCGCGGTAATATTGGGCAGAAGAAAGAGGTTTACAAGAACCTCTTTGGCGCTAGTGGCCGCCGAGGCCACATAAAATGATTATAATTTTGTAAATTCAATC
>VFQT010002912.1_pt1 | contig 16496 bp, 16 predicted proteins | sample 3512381 | NCBI WGS metagenome assembly VFQT01 (sample SAMN10412376, study PRJNA504923) | tailings metagenome | isolation source: Relicate 2 Philex TSF3 active mining site | place: Philippines: Tuba, Benguet | collected 2017-08-29
TCTTTATGGCGGTGATGACCTATGTGCTCGTGTTTTACTCGACATTCTTGACGCGTTCGGGCGTTCTGTCATCGTTCTCGGTGCACTCCTTCGTCGAGGAAGGCCTCAAGTGGATCATGACGGGCTTCTTGGCGTTCTTGTTTGTGCTGGGGTTTGGCGTAGTGGCATGGCGCTGGCGTGATGTACCATCACAGTCGTTGTCAGACAAACTATTGTCACGCGACAGTTTTTTTGCATTGATGATTCTGGTGACGTTGTTGATGGCTGGGATTGTGGCACTGGGCACTTCGATGCCGGTGATTTCGGCGATCCCAGGAGTTGGGCATCAGTTGCAATCGACGCTGGGGTCGATTTTCGAGCTCGACGACGGTACCACCTACGACATGAATGCACAGCCCTTCCAAGATGGTCGATTCGGCTTAATTGGTAGCTTTTATAGTGCCACGGTGCCACCACTCGGGTTGATTTTGGCCATGTTGATGATTGTCGGGCCACTTTTGGGGTGGCGTGATTCGAATCCACGCCATCTGCTCAAGGCCATTCAATGGCCGGGTATTGTGGCATTTGTCATCACCGCGATTGCGATTGTGTTGGGCGTACGTGATGCGTTGTCGATTATCTATATCGGCATTGCCACGTTTGCCATTGGCACGAACGTGGTGATGATTGTGCGCACAGTGCGGGCCGGTTGGTTGCGCATTGGTGGGTATCTGGCGCATGTGGGTCTGATGTTGTTTGTGGTGGGTGCTGTGGCATCGACCTGGTATGCGACGCCCGAGACGCGCGTGTTGGTGCCTGAGGGCGACAGCATGAAGATCTTTGGGTATGATTTGACCTTCAACGGCTGGCGCATGGATGCGAGTGGGCGTGGCATCCTCGATATGAGTGTTTCACGCGGTGGGCGGGTGACAAGTGCCACACCACAGCTGTACTTCAATCCGCGCATGGGTGCTACCATGGCCACCCCGTCGGTACGGAGCGAATTGTTCCAGGATTTGTATATTTCGCCCGTAGAATATCAGCCGCCGTTTGACCAAAATATTGCCGATTTGACGCAAGGCCAAACCAAAGAAGTCGGTCCATATACGGTGACATTCAATGGCTTTGTTGTACCAGCGAGCCACAGTGATTCTGCCGATATTAGTGCTGATTTGACGGTATTGTACGATGGTAAAGAGAGCCGGATTACCCCGGGTCTGGTGATTTTGGCAAACGAGACTGATCCAGCCAAGGCGGTCCAAGAGATGCCGGTTGATTTGCCGGGTGGGCATTCGGCGTCACTGGCAGCATTTGACCCGACGCAGCAGCGGGTGATTGTGCGGGTTGGCGGTTTGAATCTGCCCGTAGATCCAGCCAAGGCAGTCGTCACCGTATCAGTCAAGCCGGGCGTGTTGTTGGTCTGGATGGGGATTTTGATTGGGGTGCTCGGTGGATTCATCGCCGTGGTGCGCCGTTGGATAGAGTCGGGGCAAAGTTTGGCACAGGCTTGGCAGAGTGTATCGGCCAAGGTCATGTGGTGGCGGCACGACGAGAAAATGACGACATAGATTGCATGTATTCAAACAGCCAGTGCTATCGTTGTGTAGTGCTGGCTGTACCAGATATCAATGCTGATGGAAGGAAAACGAGGCAGGGAATGGCCGATTTTTATGCAGTGCTCCAGGTTGCGCGTGATGCCGATGCGGCGGCGATTGCGGCGGCGTATCAACGATTGCGTGTAGCGTATGACCCCGAGCGTCTACAGGATGTCAGCGAAGAATTGCAGACACTGGCCGCTGAGCGGTTGCTCGAGCTCGAACGAGCCTATGTCATTTTGTCTGACGAAACGTTGCGCGCCGCCTATGATGCCGGTGTGCATGGGGTTGTGGAACGCGCATTGCCACGACCGGTAGAAGTGGAGCCGATCCTCGATTATCGGCCATTGCCACCTGCACAGTCAGAAGAGCGTGCCCGAGATTTTGACTCAATGCCGGTGAGTCGCGGGCGTGGTGGGCGGCCACAGGTCAGTCAACAGGTATCGTTGATTTTGACTATCGTAATTCCACTTGCAATTGTGTTGACGACGTTCATTTTGACCGATGGTGGGCAACGTGTTGCTGAAAGCAATGATACGCCGCCGGTGGTGATGACGAATGCACTCGATCAATTTGAAGCGGCCATTGACACGGCTCGCCTGGCTACCGAAGAAAACCCCAACAGCATTAGTGCGTGGTTGGAATACGGCAATATGCTGTACAACAGTGTGCAGATTGTGCGTGAGCAACAACCCGGTAGTCCTACTTACCAGAGCCGTGTGGCCCGTTGGCAGATGGCTGCTGTGGCCTACGAAAAAGCCTTGTCGTTTGATCCGGGTAATCCTGTCATCGAGGCTGATTTAGGGGCGACGCAGTGTTTCTATGGCAATGAAACAGGCGATCAAAGCCTGGCCACACAAGGTCTGCAACAGCTACGTGGCGTAGTCGAACAAATTGACGATGCCGAGAAGCCGCGTGTGTTGTTGAATTTGGGGTATTGTCTGGCCGAAAGCTCACCACCGCGCCTCGAAGAAGCAGTGGCAGTATGGCAGCGAGTCAAGACCATCGTGACCGCTGATTCACCATACCTGGCTCAAGTCGACCGCTTGATTTCATTGGCCGAACGCTAGTCCATGCGATGGCGAGAGAGGTGGAGTACGATGACATCCTCCAAGACGTACTATGATGTGCTGAATATCCCGATTAATGCCTCTGATGCTGAGGTGGTGACGGCGGCATCGGTGCTGATTGATCAGTATCGCAAAGACATGAACTCTGACCCTAGCAGTGCGGTGGCCGACATCGCACAGCAACGAATTGCCGAAATCGAGGCGTTGCGTGATGTGTTGCTTGACCCCAAGCAACGCGATGAATACGATCGTTCGTTGGGTCTGCGCTTACGACCTACTGTGGCTGAAAGTGCTGGCAAAGCGACGAGTGGAGGCGTGTTACGCCAAGAGCTCGTGATGGTGGTGCTGGGTGCTCTGATTGGAATCGTGATTGTGGTGATTGTGTGGGTGATTAGCACGAACGTCAGTGAGCCGGCGGGGCCGGCGGCTGCTGAGACCAATCGCCCCGCACCAGAATTTGTGTTGGCCCGCATCGACGGTGGCACGTTGGACTTGCGTGATCTGCGTGGCAAAATCGTGCTGGTGAACTTCTGGGGCACCTGGTGTGCACCATGTATCGAAGAAACGCCTGCCCTTGAAGCCGCCTATACCCAACTCAAAGACCAAGGGGTCGAGTTTGTGGGGATTAATTTGCGCCACCAAGAAGAAGTCGGCGAAAAGGGCGATGCGGCCGTGCGCGATTTCGTGAATAGTTTTGGTGTAACCTACCCGGTGGTCCTTGATGCAGATGGCGAAATATCGCGTCAGTATCAGATTTCGCCAATACCGACCAGTTACTTCATTGATGCGGCTGGCAATATTCGCTATGTGTATGTGGGCACGTTGACTGAGTCAGATGTGATTGATTTGGTGCAACGCTTGCAGGCTGAAGCTTCATAGTCAGTGTGTGGATGCTAATGCACCCCGAGGTAGGACGAGCCTGCCTTGGGGTGCATATTTGTGCTATTATTTGGGTATTGTCGTGTAATGTATTGTGTAGGATGTGGTGACCAGAGCCACGGTGGCGCTTTTGTTGTCCCAGAAGGGGAATCTACTGCATCATGGATCGTGATCTGACAGGGTTGCGCATTGTCATCAAGTTGGGTACGAATGTGTTGACGGCCGGTCAAACACAGTTGTACAGACCACGTATGATCGAATTTGTGCGCCAAATTGCTGAATTGCGCCAACAGGGGCACGAGATTATTTTGGTGACTTCGGGGGCTGTGGCGGCCGGCCGCGAACGTCTCGATATGCAGACGACATCACGTGATATCGCCAAAAAACAAATGTTGGCGGCTGTCGGCCAAAGCTATTTGATGCGCGTGTACGAGCAAATGTTTGACATGTATGCTGTGCCGGTTGGGCAGACGTTGTTGACCAAATCCGATTTGAGCGACCGGCATCGTTATCTCAATGCGCGCAATACACTGTTGACCTGTTTTGCGCATGGGGTGTTGCCGATAATCAACGAAAACGATGCAGTGGCCGTCGACGAAATCAAAGTCGGTGACAACGATAATTTGTCGGCGTTGGTTGCCAATCTGGTGGATGCCGATGTGTTGATTATTGTCACCGACATTGATGGTCTGTATACAGCCGATCCCCGTACCAATCCTGATGCTGCGCGTATTCCCGAGGTGCGTGCAATTACTCCCGAAATCTATGCCTTGGCCGGTGGATCGGGCAGTAGCCGTGGCACAGGCGGTATGTACACCAAAATCCAGGCTGCCGAACTCGCCACCCACAGTGGCGTAGATGTGCTCATTGTGCCTGGGAGCGCGCCAAATGTGATTATGCAGGCTGTCAGCGGGGCTGCGCTGGGGACGCGCTTCCCGGCTTCGGTGAGTCGTCTTGAGGGGCGCAAGCGTTGGATTTTGGCAGAAACCGCACGTCAAAGCCGCATTGTAACTGATGCGGGTGCTGCCCAGGCATTGTTGACGCAAGGCAAAAGTCTGCTGGCTGCCGGCATTGTGGCAGTTGAAGGGGTCTTTGAGCGTGGTCAGACGGTACGGATTTACCATGCAGACCGCGAAATTGCCCGTGGTTTGACGCAATATTCGGCCAGTGATTTGCAGCGTATCAAAGGGATGCGTTCGAGTGCCATTGCTGATGTGCTGGGGTACGCCTACGGCGCTGAAGTGGTTCATCGCGATGATATGGTACTGATGACATAAAAAAGGGGACACACCATGACGACTTCAGCAACGGTGAATATTGCCGATATGGCACAACGTGCCCGGCGGGCTGCCCGGCACGTCGCACGGGCCCATACGGATGTGCGTAATCGTGCCTTGGCACGGATTGCCGAGTTGTTGGAAATGCCGGCGCACCAAGAGCGCATTTTGGCAGCGAATGCCACAGATATCCGTAACGGTGAAGCGGCCGGACTACGCCCGGCGTTGCTCGATCGGATGTTGCTGAACCAGGCACGACTTGCCGCCATTGCCAGCGATATTCGCGCAGTGATGCAGTTGCCTGACCCGGTGGGTGAGTGCATTGAGTCGGGGGTACTGCCCAATCAACTGCGTTGGCAAAAGGTGCGTGTGCCGCTGGGTGTGGTGGCGGTCATCTATGAAGCCCGCCCCAATGTGACGTTTGATGTGGCTACGTTGTGCTTGAAATCAGGGAATGCGGCTATTTTGCGGGGCGGCAAAGAAATTGTCCATTCATGTGCGGCGATTGTTGAAATTTTGCAGCAAGCGCTGGCCGATGTGGGCTTGCCTGCCGATGCGTTACAGGTCATCGCTGATCCTGATCGAGCGTTGGTCGAGCAGTTGCTCAAGTTGGATCAATATGTAGATGTGGTCATCCCCCGTGGTGGGGCCGCATTGCATCGTTTTTGTGTCGAAAACGCCACGATGCCGGTGATTGTAGGTGGGATTGGTGTGGTACATGCCTACATCGATGGCACGGCCAATCACGACATGGTGCGTGATATCGTGGTCAATGGGCGTGTGCAACGCCCGAGCGTGTGTAATTCGTTGGATGTGGTGTTGATCGAACGTGCTGCAGCCGACACACTGGTGCCACTGGTGGCGACAGCGTTGCAAGCGCACCAGGTGGAATTGCGTTGTGACGCGGAAGCTCTACGCATTCTCGAAGCGGCAGGGTTGCGGACTGCACAGGTGGTGCCGATGACGGGCGAGGATTTCGACACCGAGTACATGGCGTTGATTGCAACGGTGCATGTGGTGGCGGATGTGCACGAAGCCATCGAGCATATTGCCGAACATGGCGGCCACACCGAGGTCATTTTGAGCAGTCATCAGGCATCCATTGATGCATTTGTCCAACAGGTGGATGCAACAGCGGTGATGGTAAATGCGTCGACGCGTTTCAACGATGGTGGGCAGTTGGGGCTTGGTGCCGAAATTGCCATTAGCACGCAAAAACTGCATGTGCGTGGGCCGATGGGATTACGCGAGTTGACGACGTATAAGTGGGTGGTACAGGGCGAAGGCCAGATTCGTAGTTAAGTGGTCGGTGTCGCCTGCACCAAATCTTGGATGGCCTGTGGGTGGCGTAACAGCCAACTTCCGACTTGGATCATGCGGCATCCGGCGGCCTGGTAGGCCTGAGCGCTAGCCACATCGTGTACGCCACCGCACGCAATAATGGGGATGTCGCACTGGGCGCTGATGTGTTGGATGGTGTGTAAGTTGGTGGCAATGGCGCTGGGATGCACCAGGCGGCCATGTGCAACTGCAGGTGCGCCGCTCAATGTGATGCCGTCGATGCGTTGGGCGTGACAGTGTGTGATGAGTGGGGCCAGGATTGACAGGTCAGTCGTGGCAAGTTTGATGAGTAACGGCATGGTACAGCGTTGGCGGATGTGCGTGATGCGTTCCGCAATGTCTGGGGTGACGGTGCCGAAGGCAATTTCGAATCCGGCGATACCCTCGACTTGGTCGAGCTCGCGCAGAGCAGCGAGTACGTGTTCGTCGTCGCCGTTGAGCGACACAAACACGGGAACGTCCCATTCGGCCCAGATAGGGGTGCAGCGTCTGCCCACCCAGTTGACGCCGGGATCGTGCCAGGGCTCGTGATAAATGAGGCCACCGCGGTACTCGTGGAGCATGCTCTGGGTGGCTGATGAGTGTCCATTGAGCGTGATAGATGGCGTAATCAGCACTGCCGGCCCGATGGCCTCGATGAGTGTGGTGTTGTGGATGCCAAAGCCGAGTACTCCGGCAGCGGCCATGAATGGATGTGCGAGTATCGGTGCCTCTGGGTAATGTTGCAAGAAATCAATCATCGTGTGTTCACATATCTCAAGGACAAGAGTTATGACTACAGTATACCGTGTGTTGTTGATTGGGGCGGGTGCCGCTGGGCGTGGATTGTTGCAGATTGTGGCCGCACATGCTGCACGGATCACACAGCAAAGTGGTGTCGAGATGCGGATTGTGGGGGTGGCCACGGCATCGCGCGGTAGCGTGTATGCAGCCGATGGTCTTGATGCGGCTCAGGTGTTGGCGACTGCTGATTTGCGCACGTTGCCCACGGCAGTGCCCGATGATGCACTGACTATGATTGCACAGCGTGATGCTGATGTGATGGTCGAGTTGACGCCGACGAATCTCGAACATGGCGAGCCAGCCACTTCACACATCAAGGCTGCGTTGCAGCGTGGTATGCATGTGATTACTGCCAACAAGGGCCCTGCAGCCTTGCACCTCAAAGAATTGCGCGCTTTGGCTGCGGCCAAGGGCTTGTTTTTGGGGATAGAAGGCACGGTTATGGCTGGTACGCCGTCGTTGCGCCTAGGCTGGGCCGCTTTGCAGGGCAACGATGTCTCGATGGTGCGTGGGATTGTCAATGGTACGACCAATTACATGTTGACACAGATGGCACAGGGGTTGGATTATGCCGAGGCTCTGGCCGAAGCGCAGCGGCTGGGTTATGCTGAAGCTGACCCAACCGGTGATGTTGAAGGGCACGATGCGGCTGGTAAAGCTGCGATCTTGGCCAACGTGCTGATGAACGCTGGTCTGCGCCCTGCAGATGTTGCGTGCAAGGGAATTAGTGGCATCCGGGCCGCTGATGTGGCAGAGGCCGCGGCTGCCGGTGAATGCTGGAAGCTGATTGCGGAAGTGCGCCGTGCAGCCGATGGTACGGTCACGGCGCAGGTACAACCGATGCGATTGCCACTGTCTCACCCATTGGCCGGGGTGTCTGGTGCTACCAATGCCCTCACGTATACCACCGATTTGCTCGGTGATGTGACCATCATCGGCGCCGGAGCCGGTGGTGTGGCTACAGGTTTTGCGGTGGTTGGGGATCTTTTGGCGTTGCATCGTGGCGAGCGCGAGCGCGGATAAACACGATGATGCCTACCACAAGTGCACTGCCGGGGATAATCAACCACGGGAATACGAGATGGAACCGTGCACTAAGCGTATAAAAAAGGCCACTGGCAATCAAAAACATGAACATGAAGGCCGTGAATGCGAGTTCACGTGGCTTTGGTGCCTTGAGCATGATGATATTCTCCGTCCGTGCGTTGCCTTCGCAACGTGCGGACGTATTATACCGTGTATGGTAGGATGTGTCAGATGTTCATGGAGGCTCTCGGTGGAGGGGTAGCGTGTATGTCTCAAGAAGTATTTAGTCCACATATGCTACGTGACGCACGGCTTTTTACTGGGCGTTGGTATGAAATACAACAATTGACCGACGCATTGCAACGTCATGTCCCAGTGGCGGTGGTCGGTGCGCCTGGCAGCGGTAAATCATCGCTACTGTACCACGTGGCTACTGCGGCTCCGGTGTTGTTTGACCGCACCGATATGGTGTCGCACTACATTGATCTGGCAGCATTTGCTGATATTGGGCAGGTGCGGCGGGCGTTAGCACAAGCATTTGGTCAATCTGAATCACAGTGGCTGACGCATTTGCCAGCCCTTGACCATACGCCGTTGTTGGTGTTTGACAACGTAGATGTGACTCCGTGTGCTGCCGAGCTCGATCAGTGGTGGCAAGAGCTTGCTGGAGCTATCCAACGTGGGCATGTGTACTGTGCACAGGCCACAAGTGTACCACCGTCGCATCCCATGTGGCATATTGTGACCATGCGTGCTGTGACTGCCACGCAGATCCAAGATATGGTGGAAGCTGCTCTGGGCGAAGATGCTCCGCGTATTTCACGTGCCGATCAGGATTGGATTTTGCGCGAGAGTGCTGGCAATATGGGGCATGTGGTGGCCTTGTTGGCGGTGTGGCATGCCCATGCTGGCAGTGCCGATTGGCAAGCAGCTGCCCGGGCACAAGTGCGATCGGCGCAGACAGGACGAGTGGCTGATCCTGACTCTGATGTTGTGGTGGCAGCTGCTGTGCAACCGAATCTCCGTGCTCAACGCACCGACGATGGCGATGGTGTGGCACGGCGAGGTCATGCTGACGATGATACGCCTGTTCATACCACGGCTTGGCCGGCAATAGTGTCAGGGCAGGGCTTGTGGTGGGTGGCGTTGCTGGCCGGCATCATGGCGCTAGTCTGGTGGTTGTGGTAGGTGAGGAGCGGTACATGCGCGTATTGTGGTTAGATCCCTTCCATGCGGGGTCACATCGTTCGGTGGCTCAGGGGTTTGCACAGCACAGTGCCCATCAGGTGACGGTCATCGGGTTGCCTCAAGATGGTGGCTGGCGTTGGCGTATGCGTGGGGCCGGCTTGACGTTTGTGCGCATGCTCCGTGAACGTTGGGGTGACGCCTCGTTGTCTGCGCATTTTGATGTAATCATCACCACCGACATGTGTGATGTGGCGAGCATGTTGGGTGTGGGACGACGGCTGTTTGCTGGCATGCCGATTGTGCTGTACATGCACGAAAATCAATTGACATATCCACTGCCGGCGCAACGCAAACTCGATGTAACATGGCCGTGGATGAACTACACTTCGGCGTTGGCTGCCGATATGTTGTGGTTTAATTCCGACTTTCATCGGCAGGCATTCCTTGCGGCGTTGCCCAGCTTGCCACGGCGCTTCCACGATTACCATGAATTGGCCATGATTGACACGCTTGCTGCCAAAAGCTACGTGTGTTACCCCGGTATTGATTTACGGCGCTTCGATGGTGTACTGGCAGCGGGCTTGGATACGCATACCGAACCGCAGCCACCACTGATGGTTTGGAATAGTCGTTGGGACTACGACAAGCAGCCGGTGCTGTTTTTGCAGGCGGCATATGCCCTGATGCAAGCGGGGGTGCCGTTTCAATTGGCGATGCTCGGCGAATATGTGGATCCTACCAACGAAACCTTTGCACACTATCAACGACTGCTGGCCCCTGTGACAGCGCATTGGGGATATGTGACAGGGGCAGAGGCGTACCAGCGGTGGCTCGCACGGGCAGACATTGTCGTCAGTGCGGCAGTGCAAGAATTCTTTGGGATTGCGGTCATCGAAGCCGCCTATTGTGGGGCCATGCCGTTGCTGCCACGGCGATTGGCGTACCCCGAACTCATCCCGCATGCGTGGCATGATAGGTGTTTGTACGCTGATGATGATGCACTGAGTGATGTGTTGCGTGAGCGCCTTACTCAGCCGCGTCAAATCGAACGCGCAGACCTACAGAGTTGGGCATCACAGTTTGATTGGCAGTGCATTGCACCGCAGTACGATGCCCTATTGACGCGTCTCGCGACCACATAGTACCAGGCATATTGCGACCGGTTGTTCCGAAGTGACTATGGTATAATAGAACGTATATGTTTAATTAAAGGAGTCTCTGCAATGAAGCTCACCTGTTTGCAGGAAAACCTCAAACGTGGCCTCTCCATTGTGAGTCACGCGGTTGCTGGCAAAAGCACCTTGCCGGTGTTGTCAAATATTTTGCTTGCCACTGACAATGGTCGGTTGAAGTTGGCAGCTACCAACCTCGAGCTGGGGATTACGTGTTGGATTGGTTCGAAGGTCGATGTCGAGGGTGCAGTAACCATCCCTGCCAAGTTGATGAGCGATTTGGTCGGCAACTTGCCCAATGACCGTATTGTGCTTGAGCTTGACCAGACTGCCCAGAGCATCAAGATTTCGTGTGCGCGCTACGAAAACAACATCAACGGCATCGAAGCCGACGAATTCCCACAGTTGCCTTCGGTCAACAACCAAGATCCCATTGCCGTGTTTGCCTGTGAAGTTTTGCGTGAGGCCATCGATCAGATTGCATTTGCGGCTGCCACCGATGATTCACGTCCGGTGCTGACGGGTGTGCTGTTGCGGTTGCGTGGCAATCAGGCCACCTTGTCGGCTGCCGACGGATTCCGGTTGGCACAGCGCCTCATCCCACTCGCCACCGAGGTGATTGACCCAGTCGAATTGATTATCCCGGCGCGGGCGTTGACCGAGTTGGCGCGCATCATTGGCAACAGCGACGGCAATGTGGCGATGACCATCACCGAGGGTGGCAGCCAGGTGTTGTTCCACACCGAGGATGTCGATTTGGTGACACGTGTGATTGACGGCAAGTACCCCGACATCGAGCGGGTCATCCCCCAGAGTTACACCACGCGTACATTGGTCGACACTGGTGAATTGGCCAAAGCCGTGAAGGTGGCGTCGTTGTTTGCCAGTGCGGCTTCAAATATCGTGCGGCTCGAAATCGAAGCTGGTGGCGACATGTCGCCCGGGCGGATTGTGATTAGTGCCAATGCTGCCGAAATCGGCAACAACAGCGGTGTAGTCGATGGCATGGTGCATGGTGAGGGCAATCGCATTGCCTTGAACGTACGATATCTGCAGGAGGCAATCAACGCCATCAAGACGGCTCAGGTGGCCCTCGAAACCCAGACTGAGCAAACTCCGGCCGTGTTCCGCCCGGTGGGCGTCGATGGATATATTCACATCGTCATGCCGATGATGGTGCGTTAGTAGTTTGTGACGGTGCGCAGGCTCGTATGGCCTGCGCAGCTTTTTTCTATCACCAATGAGGACAACAACCATGACAGAGACAAAACGTGCACTGGCGATTGGCGCACACCCTGATGATTGCGAGTTTGGGGCGGGTGGCACGTTGGCCAAGCTGGCTCGGGACGGGTGGGAAATTACCTACATCATTGTGACCAATGGCAACAAGGGCACGCATGATCGTCAGCTCAGTCCCTTTCTATTGTCAGAGACGCGTGAAGGTGAGCAGCGCAAGGCCTTGGAAGTGTTGGGCGGGCACAACGTGATTTTCGCACGATATAACGATGGCGAACTCGACGGTGGGGCCGCATTACGCCTCGAAATGTGCATGTATGTGCGCATGCTCAAGCCCCATTTGGTATTTACACATGACCCGTGGAAGCAGTACATGTGGCACCCCGATCACCGAGCTGTGGGTTTTGCCGTCATTGATGGTGTGGTTTCTGCCCGTGATCATTTGTTTGTGCCTGGGTTGCGGCAAATTGGTGTCGACCTGTGGCGACCCGAGCATTTGATGCTGTGGGGAGCCGAGCAACCCGATCACTTCGAAGATATCACAGACACTCTGGACGTGAAAATTGCATCGTTGATTGAGCATCACACACAGTTGGATGCTGCTAATGGGTGGCAAGAGCGGGTGCGTCAGCGTGCGGCCGAGCTTGGCGAGGCGCACGGGTTTGGGGCCGCAGAAGGCTTCAAGAAGATGATTGTCTAGCAATATGCAAGCATGCGCTCACCACTGTGTTTTGCAGTGGTGAGCGTTTTTTTTGTGCCAAAATTGTGTCGCAGTCATCACACGAGCTCAATATCGCTGCTTATCCAGACGAGATCGGGGCGGGTTTCGGCAATAAATTGGAACACGGTGTCGATTTGCTGATGAGCGTGTTCGCCGGATGCCGAAACTGCGGCAATGCCGATGGTGGTACGGCCGTGTAATTCCTGGTCGCCGACTTCGGCTGCTGATACGTTGAAACGAGCCCGGATGCGCTCGAGCAGAGATTTGACAATTGAACGTTTGGCCTTGAGGCTACCGATACCTGGCAGGTAGAGCGACACGGTACCCACTGCGACGTACATTAGTTCCAACTCCAAGGACTGTGGGCGGTATGTGTGGGGGCACGATCGGGGTAGGTTTGCAGTTCAGCACGAATGGCGGCAATCATGCTCCGCAGGCGGAGTGCGGGTGTCATGCAGAGCCATTCTTGTTTGCGTACCATATCGATTTGGAGTAAGTCGGCAAGTTGCCAACTCATATCGACTGGGTCAGCAGCTAATTCGACGATGTGCGTCTCGTCGCGGCCGCCAATTTGGTCGAGGATGCGCCAATAGCGCTGGTAGATGTCATGGGTGGCAATGGCGGCGGCGCGGGCGGCGGCGGTGGGTTCGCTGAGCCAGGGCTCATAGGTGGCAATCAGGTAGGGAGTGCGTTGGGTGATGCCAGTGATGCGGATGCGTTCGTGTCCCTCACAACGGAGCAAATAGCGCCCGTCTTCGAGGCGCAGATGCTCGCCGATGATGATGGACGTGCCGACGACATGCGGTAGGTAATTCGGGTATTCATCGCCGTAATTGGGATGTTGGTCTAGCCAGTGTTGCATACGCTGTTGATCGCGCAATTCACCAGAATGCGTAACCGACGCTTCGACCAAGACGATGGCAAAAGACTGTTGGTCACGCAAGCAGGTGTCAATCATGGCCCGATAGCGCTCTTCGAAGACGTGCAGAGCCAGTGGAGCGTGAGGGAATACAACGCGTGGCAGTGGGAACAGCGCGATTTCGTCCATATGCTTTGACTTCTAGATGGCCAATCCTAAATGATTAGTACACACGGCAGACTAACCCCTTGAGATATTCACCTTCGGGGAAGCTGAGCAGTACGGGGTGGTCGGGGGCTTGGGTGTGCCGTTCGATGATTTGCACATCGCGGTGCGCATCCACTGCTGCCCCAAAAATGACCTTTTGGAAGAGATCGGCTGATACTAACCCTGAACATGAATACGTCGCCAAAATCCCACCTGGTCGCAACAGGCGTATGGCCAGCCAGTTGATGTCTTTGTAGGCACGCGTGGCTCGTTCGACCTGGGCCTGGCTGTGGGCAAACTTGGGTGGGTCGAGGATGATGAGGTCGAATTGACGCTCGTTGTCACGATAGTGGCGGAGTTGTTTGAACACATCTGCTTCGCAGATTTCGAGAGGTGTGCTGGCAGCCCCATTGAGTTGCATGTCGTTTTGTAATGCGGTGAGTGCTGAGGCACTCGAGTCGACAGCCACGATGGATTGAGCACCGCCGAGGGCAGTTGCCACACTAAAACCGCCATTGTAGCAAAAACAATCAAGCACCTCGGCGCCACTGGCATAGGCGGCGACTGCAATGCGATTGAGGGCCTGATCGAGGTAGCCACCGGTCTTTTGGCCGCCATCGATGTTGATGGTTTCGAGCAGCCCAGTGGGATGGCGAATAATCAGTGATTCGGGTGGAGCTTCGCCCCAGAGCACGCCTTGGCTGGGGGGCAAGCCTTCGAGCGTGCGCATATCGTCGTCACTACGTTCGATGATGCCCTTGGGTTGGAAGATATCAACCAGCGCGCGAATGATATCGGCACGCATGGCGTCCATGCCACGACTGAGCAGTTGCACAGACAGGTAGTCGCCGTAGCGGTCGATAATCAAACCAGGGAGCAAATCTGACTCGCCATGGACGATGCGCATGGCGTTGGCGTCGGTGTAGGCAGGTAATAGCATGCGCATGCGATAGGCCTGGGTGATGCGCTGACGCAACCACAGACCATCGATGACTTCGTCAATGTTCCACGTCAGGATGCGCACACTAATTTGTGACTGAGAATTCCACATGCCACGTGCCAACCACTGGCCGTCAGCGCTGTAGATCTCTACGATGGTACTGTTGTTTTGAGGTGCTTGTGCAATTGCCCCCGAAAAAACCCATGGGTGTCGTTTGGTGAGCGCACGTTCACGTCCGGGTTTGAGTGTGATTTGCATGTGTTCCTTCTTGTGGTATCAGGGGCTGAGCGATGTTCTCGGCAATTCCTCTGTATAGTGTAACATCCTGCAGTCAGTCATGGGTGGTGAAAGCGCACTTCTGCAATTGGTATTTGTGAGCTCTACGGCATGAATGGTTTGTAGTGCACCGAATGCCAGCGCACTGTGCGTCTGCAGGGTGGCATGTGGTGTGTTTTGTTGTCTCACACCATGCAAATACTAGCCATGCCGTCATGTATGGAATGTAGTATAATCTAGACTATATTGATGCGTACAGTGTGTTGTACAAGGAACATTTTGCTATGTCTATTGTGGACAATCGTGGTTTTAATCAGGGATTCAAACCGACACCAACGGTCGAAATCCGCAATCGACGTCGCGTACAAATGATTCTGACGGCTGCTCGACAGATGTGTGCAGACCAGCAGCAGCACCCCTTGCACATTTTCGAAATTGGCTGTGGTACGGGCGAATATGCTCAGTTGTATGCCGCAGACCCCGATACAGTTGTCACGGCCACTGATATCTGTGAGCCGTTTGTTGCGTATGCCAATCAGCAGTATGCGAGCCCGCGCTTGAGTTTTGCACAGTTGGACATGACTGATGCGACTGCTGTAGAGGCAATGTATGCATCTGAGTCGTTTGATGTCATTGTTGGTAATGGCATCCTGCATCATATGTACTATGATCTTGATCGTGTGTTGCCGACATTATGGCGGTTGCTCAAGCCAGGTGGTGCGTTTGTGTTCATGGAGCCCAATCGTTTCAATCCGTATGTGTCGACTATTTTTACGATAGACATGTTTCGACGTATGGCCAAACTTGAACCTGGTGAAATGGCATTTACGCCCAGTGAAATCACTATGGCACTGGTGCGTGCCCAATTTGTCGATGTAGCTGTAGAATTTCGTGATTTTTTGATTCCGGTGATTCCTACTGCGTTGACGGGTGTTGTCAGTGCAGTGAGTGATGTTTTGGAGCGTGTCCCACTCGTACAGCGTTGGTCACAATCGTTGTTGATAATGGCGCGGAAGCCAAGCATTTAAGCATGAGGTTTGGGCATGTCACATGATGTAAATTGGTGTATTCAGCAGTTGCTACAGATGCATCATCAAGCACAAGTTGGTCATTTAGGTGGCAATCTTTCTTGTGTGACTGCCATTCATGCCATATTTGGTGAAATGCAACCCCATGATCGCTTTGTGTTGTCCAAAGGTCATTCTGCTGGTGCCTTGTATGCGGTATTAGCGGCATATGGGCATATTCCAGTGTCAGAGTTGGCCACATTCCATCAAAATGGGACGCGACTCGCGGGTCATCCACCGGTCGGCAAGCTCAAACATGTGCCGTTTGCTACGGGTAGCCTTGGCCATGGGGCAAGTTTAGCCTCGGGGATGGCGTTATCTGCCAAGCTCCGTGGTAATCAGCAGTCACGCGTGTGGTGTGTAACCTCAGATGGCGAATGGCAAGAGGGTTCAACATGGGAAGCGTTGATTTTTGCCGTCCACCAGGTGCTCAATAATTTTACCATTCTCATTGACTGCAATGGCTGGCAGGGGTTCGGTACCACACGTGAGGTTGCTTCACAGTCGGCGATATGGCAACGTCTGGCAGGTTTCGAAGTTGCCATCTCCCATGTAGACGGTCATGATCGCGCGGCGATTGTGCCGTTGTTGCAACAACACCACGAAAAGCCTCATATCATTGTGTTACATACGGTCAAAGGTCATGGAGTTTCGGGATTTGCTGATACATTGGGGAGCCATTATTTGCCACTCTCAGAGTCACAATATCTCCAAGCACTAGAACAGGTGCGCACATATGAGAGCTGAGTTGTGTGAAGCCTTGGTGCAGCTCTCTGACGACCCAGATATGGTCTTTTTGACTGGTGATTTGGGCTTCATGGCACTAGAACCGCTCCAAGCACGACTGGGACCACGTTTCATCAACATGGGAGTGGCCGAG
>VFQT010002913.1_pt1 | contig 16488 bp, 34 predicted proteins | sample 3512381 | NCBI WGS metagenome assembly VFQT01 (sample SAMN10412376, study PRJNA504923) | tailings metagenome | isolation source: Relicate 2 Philex TSF3 active mining site | place: Philippines: Tuba, Benguet | collected 2017-08-29
GTGGCCCCTTTTGACCCCCACTAAAAATGGTATATATAAGGGGGGATACGGCAGGGGGTGGGGGAGGGGGGTCTGTACCCACCATATAGGGGGGAATAAGGGGCAGGGCATTTTTGTTTTATGTCCTATCCAATTAAACGGCTCAAATTAAGGCTATTTTGGTTCGGGTGATATAATGCCCTTACTTTTATATTTGAGGGGCAGGAAGGGGCGTTAAAATGGTTCACAGATACATTCATGTTCATGTGGTGCATAAGGATATAATTTGAATGCTGAATTTTGGGTGAACAATCAATTTTGCCAGTTTTTGAATTGAGGGTATAAAAAAACCCCGACTTGTTAGGTCGGGGTCTATTCTATGCACCTGCCCTAATTTCCGCCCTCTGAATGGGGCAGGAAAATTGTTGGGCATAATCGCTTCGGTCTGCATCGCATTGTTCACGATATGACAGACCCGAATCAGAATCGTGGTTATTATCCCACGATTTACGGGCATATCTTGAAGGTTTAGGTTCATCAAGGTAAACCTTGACGGTGGCAACCTCATACCACCTATTGCCCTCCCAATCCCTTTTATACTCTTTTCGTGGGTACTTTATGTTCAGACTTTTATAGAAGTCTGTTTGTACCAACCATCTTTGGTAAGATGCAGGTGTACTTGAAAAATACTGCCCCTTATACTTTCCAAAAAAAAGTTTGAAATCTGCAACTTGAATGAAATTACTCATTTTACAAAGTTTTTAAGGTGATGTAAAGCAATAAGATGCCCAACCCTATTGGGTCAGTGGGCAAATCCATATTTCAAAGAACTAATAAGACATCACAAAGGTCTATAATACTTTTGAAATAAACAAATATAAAATTGTTAAAATTTTGTGAATGAAAAAAGAATTGCCATAGGTATGCGAAAACTGGCAAATGTTATGTTTGCATCATAAAAAAACCCCTATTCAGGGGTCTTTTTATTCAACAACGCTTTAAGTTGTTTATGTAGTGCCTGTTCGTAGGCTTTAAGCACAATTTGTGCTGAATGTAGGTCGCTATCTTTTACTAAAATATTTTCAACTAATCTTCCGTTTTCCTCGACAAGCACTGATTTATGTTCAATGTTTTGCACATTGAGCATATCATGAATATCGTGAGATGCGCAAGAAAAGTTTTTGAAAAATTGGACATAATTTGTAGACATAGTTTTTGAGTTTTTAAGGTGAATGAAATAATAACAATAAGATGCCCAACCCTATTGGGTTGAAGGGCAAATCCACAATGTCAAAGAACTGCGTTATCAAAGCATCGTTATCCTCTGATAACACCACAAAGATACATTGCACTTTTGAATTAAACAAATATAATTTTGTTAAAGTTTTGTGAATGAAATTATATTTTCAACTGCCCCAAAGGTATCCGCAGCCAATTTGCCAGTTTTCGCATTTTAACAAAATTTTAACAATTTATTTTTGGATATGTCAAAAGTGTTATCCGAAGTTCATTTGCCAGTTTTCGCATACATTAACAAAATTTTAACACATAAAATTTGGAAAAGTAAATAAACAAATATTTTTATCATTTTAACACAATTTTACGAAAACTGGCAAAATATACAGACAACCCTGCGTTTTAACAAAATTTTAACAAAAATATTTTGATAATATGAAAAACATTTCGTATGGAATGTATAATTGTTAAAAATTTCTAAAAGCGTATAAAATTAATTTTGTTATCAAAAAAATGATTACTTTTGTATTGTTATCGCAAGGGTAACGGCAGTTCTTTGAAAATGCGGATTCATAGCACATATCGTGCCATGTCTTATTTTTTGTATTTTATTTTTTAACCTTAAAATGCCCTAAAATGGCTACAAAATTGCGCCTCTCTCGCATGGAGTTTGTAAAATTCATGCTCAATTTTTCTCACCGCCACATGGCTGCCCTGACGGCTGAAACGTGCATCGACAATGCACAGATGGTCGGAGGCAAGCCGACCGCTGCAAAGTATGGCGGTTTTGTTACAAAAGTGGCTTCCCTCACTTGGAACCACGCCATAGACTATCAGAAGGCAGTCGAAAACAAACTGAAAAAGTTTGAATTAGACCCGACCGCCTTTCTTGCTGAAGAGCATCGTTTTGCAAAACGTGCCCTGACCGCTGACGGCAAATTGTCATCCTTGTCTTACCATAAAGATGATGAAGGTTTGCCCGAAGATAACCGCAGGTGGTATCTTGTGGCGTATATCATGGACGGCATCGTAAAGAGCCGTTACACATATACGGATGCCAAAGGATGCCCTGTTGAGCCGTCCGTCTTACACGCTGACCTTCGGGATAAGCGTAGTAAAAAACAAGCGGAGGCGGGGCTTGTCAATATCGAACAGCAGGTAATTTACCGCAACTATTCGGTAAACAATTTGCACAACGTCAAATTTGACGGCTACGACATTGACCTTTACTGAAACAAAATGCCTCACCGAAAGGTGGGGCATTTTTTTTTGTGGTATTACATTTTAATATTATTAATAATCATAATATAACAATTTTAACATATTATTAACAATCGGTATTACGCCACATTCAATTTGCCAGTTTTCGATTATTGTGAAAATTTTAACAACTTATATTTGGATATGTCAATTATGCCGTCTTACATACAAAAACTGGCAAATGTGTAAAATGTTAAATTTTTTGTAAAACATGAAAACTGGCAAATTGATAAGGTAAAAAAAATTTTAACAAAATTTTAACAAAAAAAATTTGGTATTACAAATAAACAAATTTTATACGGATATTATACAAATTTTAACATTATCAGATTTTTGCAATACATTAACATATAAATTACATTCATTTTTAATTAGAATTAAAAAAGTTGTATATTTGCAGCATGAGTACACCTACCACCACCCCGAACCAAGACACTTTGCAGGTTAATGCCTTTGCCTTGAAGGCCCTCCTGCTCGACACCATCTTTCAGATTAAGCATGGTGCGCACATCCACAGGAATCAAATTATGAGCAAACGGGCTGTTTGCTTATTCGTGGGCATCAGCCCCCGAACCCCTGCCAAAAAATTCCTTTCCGTCCTGTATCTCATTTACAAGAATAATGAGCAGGAAGCGGAGTTCCTCACCACCATCCGCAAGTTCGGAATTAATTTGGCAGTATGACAAATCTGCCCCCTCATCATCAGGTGAGGGGGCTTTAACAATTTTAACAAATTTTTAACTTTTTTTTTAGGGTATGACAATTTGCCAGTTTTGAGTTGTAAGACAGTTTCACAAAAACTGGCAAAATTGACGGCAAACCTTCGCCCCGATTTTAACAAAATTTTAACACATAAAATTTGGTATTACAATTAAACAAATAATTTAAGTATATTAACATAAGTTTATGAATGTCAGTCATTAACATAATTTTAACAATGTAATTTTGATTAGAATTAAAAAAGATATATCTTTGTGGTGTAATTATATCGTTCATCATTAAACCTTAAACACTATGTCTTACATTAGCGAGAAAAAAGTATGGGTTCGGACAGACGGATGGCGTGGGTACGAACAGCCCGTTAATGCCGTGGGTGGCGCAAACAATACGGGTATGTGGTCGGACAGCCCATGCCCCACAAACGTGGCAAAAGCCGAAATTGAGGCATTTAGAAAGCAACTTCGCAGGGAGGGCATCCGCTCTAAATTGCTCGGATGCGTCACGTCTAATGTTTTCTGCCAACATATCTATGTGTTGGTTCATCCCGAAAATCGGGAACGTGCCTTCGAGATTGCGAAATTGCATGAAAACAATAATACACGGCTATTTTATGCCGTGTCGCAAAAGTGATGTTTGGGTTAAAGTCCCCTGCCATGTCTATGGTGGGGGACACTTTAAGAAACCTTTAACAATCTATTTGTTTTTTATCTGTTAAAATTTTGTTAAAGGTATAATGATATTTTTAACATAAAATTTTGTTAAAATTCCCGTGTCCACTGAAAAACTGGCAAATTGGTTGAATGTTAATTTTTTCACAATCTTTCAAAACTGGCAAATTGGTTGCCCCACCCACAAAAAAACCCCCACCATAGACATGGCAGGGGAACTTTACACCTTAAAAACACCATATGTTTAGATGAAGGGACAGATACCCTTGCACCCGTGAATTGTTTTTCCATCCGTGCTGTAAACGGGGTCAGCCACGGTGAATAATTTGCTTGTATCTTGCCCCGTTGCCCGTGCTGCTGATGCGAACATGGCAGACACAATAAAGATATCAAAACCGTCAGGCAGGGCATCAACACCCGTGAAAGATTTTCCGAACACGGGGATGCCGTTGATAGCGTCAATTTCCACCGTTGTAGTACGGGCGTTCAGCACCCCGTTGGACGGGAGCGAAGCCACCACATTCGGGGCATCCGTGACGTGTTTTCTGATTGAGGCATCAAACGTGCCATTGTCAATAATGTTGATAGCGTGGGGCGTTCCGTTAAAAATCTTGGTCATAATTAAAATTTTATATTGTTATCAATTAATTTCAATGCAAAGGTAATACGTTTATATCAGAACTCCAAAAATTTCACCTTCATTTTCCAAAATTGTTTCAAAAAATTCCTCTGAACAATCCATCAAAGGAGTGCCATTTTCTCGGTCAATTTTGCCGTTGGCAAGCAAAGGGTAAACAACTTTGCTTTCTTGGCAAAGTACGCATCCGACTGATTCAAGGTAGATATACATGGCAATAAGGTTTAGGATATAAAGGTAATACGTTTATTTGAATTAATCAAATTTATTCCGAAATAATTCCATTTTTGATTAAATCTGTTGCAGTCCTGCCGAACCAACCTTGCAACGAATATGCCATGCGTGTGTCATGCAGCCATTGCCATGCAGCAATTTGTTCGTCTTGGCTACCTTCAACAAAACCTTCAGCCAAACCAACGGCATCGTATGACGTTAAATTTTTGTAGGTTTCGGTTTCTCTGATGTTTAAATTATTCATGGCGATAAAGTTTAGGATGTAAAGGTAATACGTTTATATGAAACAAACAAATTTATTTTTCAGAAGGTTTGAAAGACGGGTTTCCCCTGCACCCGTCTTACAAGTATTTTCCAATTCTTTTTATAGACATTAAAAACACCTTGAGGAATTGAATTAAATTTATCATGAAACTTAAATGTCCATATTCCCCGTAAAATGATAACGGGCAGGAAGATGAACAAAAGTACCAATGTCTGAACGTAAAATTTTGCGATGTACTTCATGGCGTTTATTGTTTAGAATGTAAAGGTAAATGAATTGTTGATATAAAAAACAAATAAAATTTGCTATGAATTATAAAAGTTATACCTTTACATCCTAAACAATAACACGCCATGCAAAACTACATTATCATCTCTCGCACGTTTGAAGAAACCACGCCCGAAACCGCTGAAAATGGTGAGTTCAGCGATAATGGCATTATCGCAGGTTGTGAAGAGGTTACCTTCCGTGAACTTGTTTCACTCATGGAGAGTCATAATCAAGCCTCGCAGTCGCCTAACAATGGAAGCACTAACGTATGGTATTCTACAGGCTTCTATGTGGACGATTACGCCACAGGAACGGAAATAAACGAATCTATCCACTACCATAAAGATAATGCCCCTAACGTGGCAAAGTATTGGAAGTGGGCCGCCAAGTTCGCAGGTATCGAAATAAAGGAGGGTTAACCCCTCCCTTTAACTTTACTTTAACAAAATTATTTTTGATTATTAAATAAAAGTGTATTACCTTTACATCCTAAACAATAAGCACATGAACAAAATTCAGATTTTCCAAACAGCAAAGGAGTACGGGGTGCGCGAATTTAACCCTAATGAGACCCTCCAACTTTTGAATAGTTACGGCTATCGCTTTTGGTCGTGGGGTGCAAACGGCTTCAAAAACATTATTAATAAGGCACTTTTCTTCAAGGTGCAGGGGCATCATCACAAAGGGTACGTCCTCATTACCCTGAACGGGGCAGACCTTTACGAGGTTCGCCTTTTGACCACAACGGGCAAAGTAAAGGACACCCTTACCGACCTGTTCTTTGACCAACTTTTCGATGCGATTGATGAAAAGGTGGAAAGAATACCCGATTACACATCATAAAAATATTGCATTGGTGTTTTTAAGGTAAACGCCCTGATATGTCTATATCGGGGCTTTTTTTAACTTTCACAAATTATTATACACATATAAAATTTATCAATATGATTATCACAAAATGGAGAATTAATAGGTTCGCAAATTTGGTTACCTATTATACTTTCAACATGGAAGGCAATATCTTCAGGAGGATATATTGGGGCATCAGAAACGGGAGTTTCTATTTCACCGCTCCCAAAGGTTCATTCGGAGAATAAAAATAAATTCAAATAAAATTTGTTTGTTTGGTAAAAGTGTATTACCTTTGTGGTGTTGATATGATTGATAACAATTAAAAATTAAAATTATGACCAACAACAAGTTAATGACCTTCGGTAGTACGAAAAGCGATACTTTCAGGCAGTTGAAAAGCGGACATTGGGTGGGTGATACATGGGAAGGTAAGACATTCACATCAGTAGAAAAATTTGAAGAAGGTTCCACGGGAGGGGAACGGTTCAGGGATATTGAGGTAAGGGAAGCAACGGAAGAGGAAATCAAGGAGTTCACAAATATTGTTATTCACAGAATAAACTAACCCCGAAAGGGGTTTTTTATTTTCTTTAACAAATAAAATTTGTTCGTTTCAAATAATTGTATTACCTTTACATCATCATCAATAACATCAATATGCAAAAGAATTTCAATTTAGAATTTAAGTGGGGAGTATCCAAAAGCATCCTCAACAAGGGCAGGGAAATTTGCACTCTTTATGTCAATGGCAAGAAAATCTACACAAGTGTAGGGAATTGGATTGACGCAAAGGGTGTTATCTTTGCATATTGGCTTGAAAATAATTTCCAACAAGAGTTGAGAAAATTGAACCCTGCATATTACCCGTGGTTGGAGATTAAAGATAAATATGTTATTGTTGATAGCAACGAGAGTTTTGATAAATTGGTGTATATGGTTGAGCAGATGGGTTATTCCTTCAAAATGGAATATGATACCAATATAAGTCGTGAACGTGCGTTAATGGTTAAACATGGGGAATAGAGAAAACGCCTTGAAGTGGTGGAAAGGTCTAACAATTCAAGAGCAAAAGGATATTGTTAAAAAATACTATCCGAGAGTTCAATTTGAATTATTTACCTTATCTTCATCCAAGATTGAAACATTATATCACATTGTAAAATCAAACGAAAATGGATAACAAGATACATTCAGAATTGAAAGATAAGGTTATTGAGTTCTTTGCCATGCACCCCAAAGGTTGGGTACAGAAAGAAACGGGAATAACCAAGGATGGAAATTGGTGTGTCATTGTGACAGGACATTATCACGATGAAAATTCAATCAGAAATAAATTGCTGTTTGAGATTGAAGGGGAGCGTGAAGCACCGCTTCATGAAACGGCAATCAAGATAGTGCAAAGTGCGATTATTGTTTAGGGTTATTGATGACTGTTCCCCCTACCATGTCTATGGTGGGGGTTCTTTTTCCCCCGACACGCAAAACTGGCAAAATTGCATTCTGTTAAATCTTTCACAATCTTCGGAAAACTGGCAAAACTGTTTGCCATTCACCCTGAAAAAAAATTAACAATTTGTTTTGTTAAAAATTATTTTATATCTTTAAGATATTATTAACAACATTGAATTGAAAAATAATATATCTTTGTATCCTAAACAATATGCACATGGAGTACACATTTGAAGCAGGTTATGCAATGCCGAGAGATTTCGTTATTGAAGTTGGTGGTATCAGCGATGAACCGATTTCAGTGGAAGTTAATGTTACGCAGGGTAACACTTTCAGTTGCAAGTGCCGAGGTAACGAATTTCACGATTCATTGACCAAAGAACAAAAAAAGAGTGCAGAAGATTTTGTGCGTGATTCCATTCTTTCAGGTAAAATATTCTTACCTTCATTCATCCCCTTTGATGAAATTGAAAGCCTGAATACATACGAGGGTCACGAATTTACGAAACCATAAAAAGTGCCATGCAAGCGATAAGCCTCCATCCGAAAGGGTGGGGGTTTTTTTATATGTTCGTATGACACATATAAGCATATCCGTAATACATATGGTTGTGAAAACATTAACAAATATTATTTGGTTATTACAAATATAAGTTGGATATTTGTTTAACAATTAAATTGAGTCATATGAATAAGGCACACGTTTCGATAATTGAAAATGAAAATAACAAGCATCATTCATTTGATTGCGAATATAATGACGTTCAAAACCTTATTGATATTGTTGACAGATATTGTGTGTCAAAGGATATCGTTGATGTGAGCGTAACGGCTGAAAGTGGCAACCTTACGCAAGAGGATTGTGATGCCCTTGCAGATGTTTGGATTCAAGCGATTGTAGATTAAAAGTATTACCTTTACATAATAAAATAAATGAATATGACAACAATTAATGAAATCTTGTTAAACAATTTTGAAGAAGTAAAAATTCAAGAAGATGTTCACGAAATAGAGTTAAAGGGTTCATTTTTATGGAACCACCGACATAACTATGGTGGATTTTTCAACTATGGAAATGAAAGAGGTTTATCTATTGGTAATATTTGGATAACTTCTGAAACAGGGGATTGTCTATATGACCATATAACTATTAATGGATTTGAAGTTTATAAACAGCAAATTAAATTTGATTAATTAAATAAACGTATTACCTTTATATCCTAAAACAAATAAACATGACACAACAAGAAATTATTGACAAGTTTAACAAACTTTCCAATCCAAAAAAGGTGGAAGTGTTGTTTGATGCGCTTGGCTATATGCAACAATATAATGGCAGAAGCATAAGAACGTGCATATGTTTGGCTATGGGTTTTGATGATGATGGTAATGAAGTTTGGGAAAAAAAGAAATAAATTATTTTAGAATGAAAAAGAGAATCAATCTGACGACAATTTGGAATCGGTATAAAAAGAATGAAGAGAATAACGACCACTCCGAGAATGTCGTATTACTTGCCAAAACATTTGGTACGGATGAAGATGTTATAGAAGCGGAAGACATCCAATTTAAACATGATTCCATTGGATATACCACAACAGACCTTTTAAGAAGGAGGGATATTTTACACAATAAACTTTACCCATTGCTTGTTCGTTTGGTAAAATAGTTTTATCTTTATATCCTAAAACAAACAGTATGACAATACTTGAAATTGTATTAACGATAACAAATATTACTTGTATTTTAATTTATATTGTTGAAAGAGATACTAACAAGACATCAATCGAATCGTATCAAAAACATATTGAGGCGTTGAAAGAACGTATTGTGTCAATGGAAAAAGAAATTGAATACGATAATAATGCATTTCAACGCATAGCAAATAAATTGAGATATCTTACAAGACACTAAAAAAATAGTATGGAAAAAAGAATTGCTTATTTGGAAAGTCTTGTCCCAAAAGATGTGGACATAAATAAATTGTATTTCCCCAATTTTGCAAAGTTTGCTAACTACTTGGGTAATGGTGTGTATTCTTACAGAGGGATACATTCAACAGACACAAGAGAATTGTTTTTAATGACAAGTCTAAGACAACTCAAAATAAAATACAAAGAAATTTGATAATATCAAATAAACGTTTTATCTTTTCATCCTAAATGATTTTATATGAAAATGAAAAAACTGTCTGAAGACCATTACATTATTCGTGATGATTCAGAGATTAAAGAAGGTGACTACATTTATCGGGATGGTAGGATTAGTAGAGCAATAGACACATCCTATTGGAGTGCTAAAAAAATCACCCATTCAACACAACCACTTAATACCAATTTTAATGATTGGTTTGATGTTCAAATAATCACTTTATCCGAAGTCAAAGAACTCCTTGGTGTGGTGGATGTGGAGAAGAAGTCATTAGAAGATGCCGATAAATTAAATTGGGATTTTGAAAGTCCTGATGGCAATGGGTATTTCGATTATGTTACAGGATATAAAAAAGGTTACAACGAATGTCTTGAAGATAACAAGGATAAAAAATATACAGAGGAGGATTTGGCGGATGCAATAAACATGGCAAGAAATGAACCTGATATGTCAGGTAACGCAATCATCCAATCCATCCAACCCCAAACAGAATGGGAAGTTGAATTTGTGGATGGAAAATTAAAATTGAAATAAATTTGGCGATATCAAATAAACGTTTTATCTTTACATTCTCAATACTAAAAATTAAAGATTATGAAAGGAGGTATGTATGTGGTAACAATCGCAGGTCAGTATGTAATATTGACTCAAGGTGAGTATGAAAGATATTTGATTTATGGTAGAATAAAATAAAAACAGTCAGGTGGCGAAATTGGTTAGACGCAAAAATAGAATTAGTAAGGTCGTAACCCCTTTACAATTTACAGGTTCGAATCCTGTCCTGACTGCTAAAAATAAACAATATGAAAGCAACATTAGTAAAACATTCAAGTAACTACTTTGGATTCAGAAAAGACAAAATGTACCACAATGGTACGCTTAAAACAACTCTGTCATTTGCATTTGGTAATTACAGGTTGTTATTAAGTTAAATCAAAATAGTCAGGTGGCGGAGTGGGTTGTCCGCAGATGGGTACACATTGGGGGCGTGGGCTATAAGGTACACGGGCGTAGCCCCTAACCAGGTTCGAGTCCTGTCCTGACTACTAAAAATAAGAGAATGAAAAAAGAAAAAACATATTTTGATGGTTTTCTGGATGGATTTTTTATTACTGTTATAGTATGGACAATGATATTAGTCATTGTATTAAAAATGTTGTAGTATTAGTCAGGTGGCGCAATTGGTAGACGGTTGGTGCTGGGTAGAGACCCCTCCAAAGGTATATAGGTTCGAATCCTGTCCTGACTACAAAAAATAAATAATATTATGTTTATACTATACTACATTTTATGCTTAATGTTAGGAATTGCTTTAGGTATTATAATAAGAAAAAACAAATAGAAATGAAAACATTGATAATTCACCCAAAAGACATATCAACCGACTTTATGAAAGTTGCGTATGAAAACATACCACACAAAACAATCATTACGGGTGTATTATCACAATATGAAGTTCATAAGGAAATCATGAATCATGACAGAATTATCATGATAGGTCATGGTTCACCCTATGGTCTATTCAATGTTTCCAATTTCAAAACAAATGAATATATAATCAACATCAATAGCGTTCCGTTCCTTAAAGAAAAGGAGAACATAATGATATGGTGTGATGCCGATTCTCTTGCCAATGAATTTAACCTGAAAGGGATATGCACAGGTATGTTCATAAGCGAAGTTGCTGAAGCGGTCAGGTACAATATTGAAACAAATGAAGATAATATAAATGCAAGCAACAACGTCTTTGCATCGATACTCGGAAACATTATCAATTTAGAAATAAAAGATATTTTTGATTATGTGAAACATAATTATGGCAAATATGCTGAAGAATCAGGAAATCATGTCGCCCAATTCAATCTAAACAGATTATATTACAAGTCATAGTCATAGTGCAATTAAGGTTTAGCGATTACCCCCTGATGTTTCCACATCGGGGGTCTTTTTTCCCCCGACACCCAAAACTGGCAAAATAGATAAATGTTAATCTTTTCACAAACTTTCAAAACTGGCAAATTGGAAATTGCATTTTACCAGTTTTGCAGGGAGGGTAGATTCATTAACATAACATTAACAAATTTATATTTTGTGGTTTCAAATAAAACATATACCTTTACATTCTAAAACAAACAAAATGGAACTGAACACGAAGGAAGAAATTAAGGACATGGTTGAAAAGAATTTTGAAACTATGTTGGTTGATGTGTATCAAGCCAACAATGTTGAAACGGGTGATATTGCTCCCGAACAAAAAATCAAGTGGGATGAATTGGTTGAGAACACATCTGTGTTGCTCCATGAATTGTATGAATATAACAGAGGGGAGGATTAATCCTCCCTTTAACAAAACATTAACAAATTTATATTTTGTGGTTTCAAATTAAAGATATACCTTTACATTCTAAATCAAACAAAATGCAAACGAAAGAACAAGTTATCGAAAGCCTGAAGAACATTCCCTATGACGTAATTTTCACAAGGGATTCGGTTATTGAAATAATCGAAAGCATTAAAAGTGCTGAACCACAGAGCAATGTCGATTATGACAAAATTAAAAAAGAAGTCACGGAACGTGTCATTGATGCTCTTGAAAGCATAAATAGTGAGGACTTGGTGATGAATCCTACTTTCACATTAAGAGGAAACGAGATTGAACTTGATTCCATAGATATTGATGAAAGGGAAGTGAGGAATGCTGTAAAATATACCCTTGACGAATATTTTGCAGAATTGGAGGAAGAACAAGTACAAGAAGAAATCAATTAAAAATTGGGGGAAAATTTTCCCCCTTTTTTTGTTTGTTTGATATTATTTTATTACCTTTACATTCTAAAACAAACAGAAATGAAAAAGCACACAAAGACAGAATTTTTTGAGCAGTACGGAAGCAAGGGCCTCATTGTTCAGGTGAATCAGGATGATGTTGAAACGGGTGATTTTCAACTATTCTGCCCTGAAGAACAACACATTGCCAAAGAATGGCAGGACAAAGGATATCAGGTTGCCTCCGTATTTGAAACGGAAGACGGGGAGGATATTGTTATCCTTGACAATGACATTTCAGAGGGGTTTCATAAAATCGGGTATCTTATTGTTGAAAAATAAATAAGGGGAAAATTTCCCCTTTTTTTGTTTGTTTCATAGAAACATATTACCTTTACATTCTAAAACAAATAAAATGATAGACACTTTCAAATCAATGCACGAAAGCATTTTCGTAGGAGTAAAAGACATAACATGGTACGATAAGGATGGTATCATGAATTTGGATGAAACAAGGTATGTTCGTTTCATCCTTGATGATATCGCAACAAGTGACCATTTTGTTGGTTATTGGGTTGAAGTCTACAACAGAAACAATGGATTGATATCCAAAAAGTTTTTCAGGTTTCAACACTACATGGAATTTATTCATAAACATTCTAATTATTATCACATTTGGTATTATCAAGGTATATTAGATTGGTACATATCAAGACCAAAGGATACCAAACAATATGTTAAAATCCTTATGGACTACATAGAAAAAATAAAATAAAGGGGAGAATTTCCCCTACTTTTTTTGTTTGTTTCATAAAAACATATTACCTTTACATTCTAAACTTTAAGCACATGAACGAAGTAATTACAGAAAAAGTTGTCGGTAACCACATTATTCGGACATTCTATGATGAAAGTCCTATCAATCCTCGTAAAAACGATAACTATTCAAAAATGATTTGTTTCCATAGGCGTTACGACCTTGGGGACAAACATGACTACGACCATACCGATTATGGAGGATGGAACGATATGGAAAAGGCAATACGGAAGCGGGAGAAGCCCCTCGTTATCCTTCCGCTTTACCTTTACGACCATTCAGGCATAACCATATCAACGTCCCCGTTCAGTTGCGGATGGGATAGTGGGCAGATAGGTTTCGTTATCGCCACAAGGGCGCAGAAGGAACTTTTATACGGCAAGAAAAGACTAACCAACAAGAAGTTGCAGGAGTATGTCGAAGCCGAAGTAAAGGAATATGACAGGTACATACGGGGTGAAGCGTATGGGGTGCGTGTATATCAGGTTAGCAAGTGCGACCTTGGGCATGAACATGAGGAGGAGATACATTCATTGTGGGGCTTCGGAGAGGAGGAGGATGCAATAAGTGAAGGAATGGCTTATGTGGAATAGTTTGTGTTTTGTTTGTTTAGGATTCCCCTGCCCGATAAGGGTAGGGGTTTTTTTTGTTCCTACACCCAAAACTGGCAAAATGCATTTTCCAATTTACCAGTTTTTCAGGGAAGGTAGATTCGTTAACATAATTTTAACAAAAATAAATTTTGCCATATCAAATAACCTTATTACTTTTACATCCTAAAACAAACAAAATGGAATTGATTAAAGCACTTATCGGTTGTGGCGAAGCGGAAAATGTTGCTGAAGCCAAAGAAATCATTAAGGAAATGAGGCAAAGGGTATATGAGGGAGAAGACCCTGAAGAAATTTTATATGAAATCGGACTTGAACCCGATTATGTTTTTGACCTTATTGGTTAAAATATTTTTTGGATATTAAATTTATATCATTAACTTTGACAAAAAATAATAATTATGTTTGTAGATGACATTGATGGTTTTTTCGAAATGATTGAAAATCTTATCAAGGGGGAAGTAGAACTTACCGATGATTATTCGGGGAAAGTTTATGCCCTTGCAAACAAAGGTGACGAGGGTACACACATCACCATGATACCAATCGGAGAGAAAAACTTTGCAAACGAAATAAAATTGTTTGAGGAAGTTGAAAAAACAAAAGCACAAATCAATCATTTTTATGCAAGTATGGTTGAAGATGGCTTAACGCCAATCGCATTTTGCCACACCGAAATTTTCATTATCGGTGATATCAAACGAATTGTTTATTTGTGTGTCAAATTGAACGGTTCGGAAAGGAATATTGTTGGACAAAAACATTTCAAAATAGTTCAGGAAAAATCGTATGTAAATTCCGATGGTAGTGTGACCGAAGGAAGTACAAAATGTGTTGAGGTTGATATTAATTAATAAATAAAAATTGAAACAATGTCAAATGTTGAAAAAATTTTGAAGGCTCAAATTTTCTTCAAAGCAATCACCAACAAGGTTAAAACGGATATTAGCAATTATTCGTTAGACCACACATCAGCGTTTTTCGGACTTACTCATTCGGAGGAAGAGAACAAACCCGTTGTTGTTGGAACAAACCTGAATTTTGATGAAGGCTTTGTAAGGGAAATGGAAATTGATTATTTCATTGAAAAAACAAAAGAAGAAGGGCACGAAGTGTTTGCCTATTTGTACTATGACGTTTTTGAAAATGAAGAGAAAAAAGATGTTGTCAATTTCTATTATGTCTTCAATGGACAGAAAAAATTGAAAAAATCATTTTATATCGAACAGAATGAAATGACGGTTGATGCCAATGGTGATATTGTTAATGGCATCACTTTCAAATCATTTGAAAATTAACTACGGATGGTTTGTACCCTACCCCCTGACCTGAAAAGGTTGGGGGGCTTTCTGAACCTTTTTCTTAATTTTGTGTTTCATAATCATTAAATAAAAAGTAAGTATGAATTTTTTGCGATTGACCTATTCAGGTACTAATTCCGCGACCCTCATTAACATGGACGATGTGAGAACCATGTATGCAGTGACAGACCCCAAAGGCTTTTATGAACCATCCACAAAAGTATCCTTCAAGGATGGAAGTTTCATCAATGTTCGGGAAGATGTGAAGACAATTCAGAAGTTGTTAATTGATGTTGCCAATGGCATTCATCAGGACACCGAATGGGTTGAAGAAGTTGCATCACCGAAGCAAAGGTTTGAAACCAATTACAGAAAGAGGATAGTCTTCCGTGACCGAAACTACAATACGGCAGATACCTTCAATGAAAATCAATATTGATTCAAATGTTAAAGTTCCCCCAATACGGGGGAACTTTTTTGCCTATTCCACATCAAGTTATTATCTTTACATTACAATTAAATTAAATCGTATGATTAAAGATTATGTCATTTCCCTGCTGAAATCAAAAGAAGTTTTGGACAACAAGGCAAAAGAGGTCGCCTATCTGCTTAACAAGACCGACAAGGCTTCCTTTCCCATTTTTGACCATATCAATCATGTGGACATTGACCCCTATCAGGAAGTGGTTAAAATTGGCTCTGCGGACGAGCATCCGATTATGGGTGAATATATGTCTGCATCATTCACCTTCCCTTTGTCCTATTTGTCCATGAGCGAAGAAGAAATTTTAAACGAAATAAAAAAGTGATATGTTTGTTGAATTAAAATCCGTAAATTCATTTTTTGATACAGAAAAAGATGTTGTCATCTCAAGACAGAACAATCTAATTACAGTCACACCATTTAACACAGTTATGTTGTTCAAAGAATGGGTTGATATGTTGAGTGATGATGATATTATAACAATCAACGAAAATCGAAAATTATGTTAGCAGCATTATTTGGTATCGCTTGTGCCGTTTCAGGCTTTGCTATTGGATGGAATATCTGCAAGGGTGAAACCTTGCAAGACCTTGCCGAGAAAGGAGTATTGGACAAGGAATATTACAAAAAAGAAATGCAGAAACTATTGTAAGAAAATGACCCACAGAAATGTGGGTTATTTTTTGCCCCCAACACCCAAAACTGGCAAATATGAAAACCGTTAAATCTTTTATAACATTTCCCAAAACTGGCAAAATGTATAAAGTTATTCTTTTGTTAATGTTTAC
>VFQT010002914.1_pt1 | contig 16487 bp, 10 predicted proteins | sample 3512381 | NCBI WGS metagenome assembly VFQT01 (sample SAMN10412376, study PRJNA504923) | tailings metagenome | isolation source: Relicate 2 Philex TSF3 active mining site | place: Philippines: Tuba, Benguet | collected 2017-08-29
CGAGCCCGACATTCCTTGCGAGAATGTCGGGCTAGGTGTCAGGAGACAGAGGAGTAGCATCGTGCACAGCGTGCACAGAGCAACGTTCTTCATCGGATCTTCGTAGCGATAGACTTTGCTTGGAGGAACAACAGGAGGTAATCATGTCCACCTGCCTTTGAGTCTGTTCCACTCATATTGAAGCCCCCGAACGGATGTCCACCGACCATGGCGCCGGTGCACTTGCGATTCAAGTAGAGATTACCGCAATGGAACTCTTCGCGTGCGCGAGCAAGCTTCTTCTTGTTGTTTGTGTAGACAGCTCCTGTGAGGCCGTAGATCGTATTGTTGGCAATCGCGAGAGCATCATCGAAGTTCTTGGCCTTACACACAGCCAGCACTGGACCGAAGATCTCTTCCTGCATGATGCGAGCTGTTGGCTTGACATTCACGATCACTGTAGGCTCGATATAGTATCCCTTGAGTCCGGCGACCTTCTTGCCCCCTGCGATGAGCTTACCTTCCTTCGAGCCGATCGCGATGTAGTCAAGGATCGTCTTCTCGGCACGTGAGCTCACAACAGGGCCCATACGCACGTTGTCCTTCGCATCACCGATGGTGATCTTATCAACTTCCACCTTGAGCTTGGCGACGAACTCGTCGTAGACCTTCGCATCAACGATAGCACGGGAACACGCAGAGCACTTTTGTCCTTGGAACCCGAACGCCGCCGCGACGACACCTGCAACAGCCTCATCAACATTGCATTCCGAATCAACGACGATGGCATCCTTGCCACCCATTTCTGCAACAACACGCTTAATCCAGATCTGTCCTGGTGCTGTCTTTGCTGCAAGCTCGTTGACATGCAAGCCAACCTGCATCGAACCTGTGAACGAGATGAATCGTGTCTTTGGATGACCAACCAGGTAGTCACCAGCTTCTGCACCCGAGGCAACAAGGAAATTGAGCACACCAGCAGGCAAGCCGGCTTCCTTCATAATCTCGGTAAACAACCAGCCCATCATCGGCGAGTCGCTCGATGGTTTGAGGACGATCGTATTACCTGCAACGATTGCGGCGGATGACATTCCAGCGAGAATGGCAAACGGGAAGTTCCATGGTGGAATGACCACGCCAACACCAAGCGGGATGTAGACGAGTTCGTTTTTCTCACCTGGTTGTGGAACGATTGGCTGCGGACCTGCGAGGCGCAGTGCATCACGTCCGTAGAACTCAAGGAAGTCAATCGCTTCGCACGTGTCTGCATCAGCTTCGAGGTAGTTCTTCCCTACTTCGGAGATCATCCATGCATTGATCTCAAGACGACGACGACGCATGATGTTCGCGGCCTTGAAGAGCACAGCTGCGCGCTTCTTCATTGGCACTTGCTTCCACGATTCGAACGCCTTAAGCGCAGCCTGCATTGCCTTTTCGGCATCATTTGCGCCAGACTTTTGAAACACGCCAATCGTCTCGTTCGTAGCCGACGGGTTAATGCTCAGCGTCTTGGCCTTTGTCGTGACCTTCTTGCCACCGATGATGTTTGGGTATTCTTTCCCAAACTTCTTGCGAACTGCGTCGACTGCGGCGCGTTGCTTGGCGGCGATAGCCGGCTTGGTGAAATCAAGGTAAACTTCGTTGACAAACGCTTTCATGAAATCCTCGTGTTAGAGAAGTCGCAAATTACGACGTGTTTGTCGTAGGTTGAGAATACCACATGGTGAATCGCGTATGATCGAACCAATTATTGCAGTCCTCGAGCAGCTCCCCCCGGTCGGAGTGCTTGCTATGGCGTTTGGATTCGCCTACATCGAGAACCTTTTCCCACCCAGTCCGAGCGATGTCGTCCTCGTTGTGCTGGGGACGCTTGTGGGTGCAGGCGTTGTTGGGTTCGTACCCACACTTGTCGCTGCTACCAGTGGATCGGTGCTCGGCTTTGCCACAGCGTATGCACTCGGCGCACGCTATGGCGAGGCGTTAGCACAGTCGCCCCTCGTGCCCTTTATCACGCCCCCGCTTATCGCACGCGTTGAATCGTGGTTTTCCAAGTATCACGGACTCCTCGTCCTTGGCAACCGCTTCCTTGCGGGCACACGTGCGGTGGTGTCGTTTGTTGCTGGGATTACACGACAGCCATTTGTCCGAACGGTGGTTCTTAGCGCTATCAGCGCAACTGTGTGGAATGCAATCCTGATTTATGCGGGTTCGGCTGTAGGCGAAAATTGGCGCAGCATCGATGGCTGGCTCTCCGTCTATGGATGGGTTGTGACGGGGCTCCTCGTAGTAGCACTCGCCATTTGGTTCATCCGGAAACGAAAACGGCGATCCCAAGATTGAGATCGCCGTGTTTATGATCGTTTGTCGTGAAGCGCAATGAGTGCGCTCCTTAACTGTCGGTATTGCCGCCCCAATCAACCAGGAGCGAGAAACGCAGTGTGTTACCCAGTGGGTGATTCTGCTCAACGGTGATGTAGTAGCTGAAGTCGAGCTTGAAGACATCGTAGCGCACGCCTGCGCCAAGTGTGAAGTACTCACGAGCACCTGCTGCTGCTGGTTCTGTGAAGTAGCCGCCACGAAGAGCAACAATGCGATCGTAGACGTATTCCATACCAACGCCTGTTTCGACACCACCGCGACCCCACGCCGTAACGAATGACTTCGGAATCGGGTCCGAGCTCAGTGAGTCGCGCTTGACAAGCAGCTTCATGAAGTCGGCAGTGATCGTCAGATCGTTGAACTCATCCTCGACAAGCTTAACAGCTGCGCCGAGGCGAAGATTCGTCGGAAGTGGATCCGACTCCTTGTCGTAGGTCATCTTCGGACCGACGTTCTGGAGATTCACACCGAGACGAAGCGTGTTGTCGAGGTTTGCACCAAAGACCGACAACTTCGACGGTGTCCAGAGGAAACCAAGGTCAAATGCCGCCGATACGCCTGTTCCAGCACCCGATCCACCTACGCTTGCCGGAGCAAGGTTCGATTGGATGTACTTCACTTGAACACCAGCACCAAGATCTGGAGCGATCTCTGTGCCGTAGGAGATGCCGAGGCAGAACTCATTTGACCGGAACTTGCCAAGCGCTTGACCATTTTCGTTTGTCTTCGTGAACTCACCAAGGTTCATGAAGATGAACGTTCCAGCAAGAGTACCGCCGATCGCGTCCACATACGTACCGTAGGTTCCATACGAATAGAACAGGTCGGCATTGAACTGCGGAAGCCACTTCGAGTAGCTGAGTGCAACCTGGTTCGATTCATTGGCAAACGCCAGTCCACCAGGATTCCAGAATACGGCGTTGATATCGTCGGCAATAGCCGTTCCGATATCACCCATACCACTGGCACGTGCATCAGGACTAATCAAAAGGAATGGAACTGCAGCGCCCCCTGCCTGACCGTACATGGTAGTCACCGACAGAAGTGCAGTGCAAACGAGAATTCCGCAGGTGCGGAGTAGCGTCATGATCTCTCCTTAGCTCGCAATGAAGAACAAAGTTAGCGAATGAGGGTAAGTTTCCCACTCACGAAGCTGGTCGCTCCTTGATCTGTCGTGAGTCGGACAACAGCTTGGTACGAACCGGACGGGAGTGGCGAGCCTTGGGCATCGCGGCCATCCCAATCAATATCAGCAGTCTGCATTTCAACAATCCGCATTGGCTGTTCGCGCACGAGCCGACCTTCCATGTCGTAGATCAGCAGGTCTGCACCGAATGGGAGTTGACTCGCATGAACGAATCGTATTGTGGTGCGCGACGCAAATGGGTTCGGATAGGCAATCAAGCCTTCGGTTGGAATCGCGGAAGTCGTTGATGTAATGCGGAACGTTGTTTGTGCCCAACTGACGTTGTTCAACACATCCCAAGCGCGAACGGTAACCGTATGAAGTCCGTCTGCGAGACCAAAGATCTGCTTCTGTACGCTTCCGGCGCGACTGTTCGTAAGGGACGTAGCGAAGTATGGCGTAAGAACCTCAGTCCGTGTGTCACGATCAAACGAAGCCTCGATGTCGTGTCCGATACCGACGCCTGTTGTATTGATGCCCGTCGCATCTTCGAGATCAACGATCAGGATTGGATTCTTCCGAACGATACTCCCGGGGAGGAAATTGCGCGAATCCAGATAGATCTGCATCTGTGGACCTTGCGTCTCTGGATCAACAACCGTCGTTACGCCATCGACCGTGACCTTGTCCGTGACACCCATAGCGTAGCGATCATCATTGCTCGCAGCGTAGCCGAACAAACCAGCGCGCTGCGTTGAGAACGAGATATCCTTCGGCACAACGAATGTTGCCGTAAACCGACCATTCTGAACAGTAAATGCGCCGCGACACAGCGCAGGCCCCGGCTTTGCGAATGTGTTGACGGTTTGGTGCACGTCATTATCAACAATGGTGATTGTCCGACTACCATCAAGCAACGAGACGACAACGTTACCCGTGAACGTGTCATCGAGCAGCATGTCACGCGCTGATGCTATCTCCCCTTCAACGGTTACCGTACTGAGTGCAGCAATCGTTACCGGAGCCATGGTATCGCGAATTGCGACGCCATTGATGGACGTGAAACGCACATGCTCTTCGGGAACAAGCAATCGCATCGTTGGGTCACACAGCATGTGGAACTTCTCGTCGTTATTCGACGTGAAGCGTTGCTTCACGCGGAACATGCTCATGCCGAGCGTTGGATAGCGTCCGCGCTCGTCCCGAGTAAACAGATCGGAGTAGAACTCTTCGTTCAAGGCTGCATTCGACAGTGAGAACACAACGCGCGCTGCTGAGAACACACCAATTGCGCCACCATTTTCCATGAGAAGGAGTTCTTCCGCACCCGACTGCATGTCGGCCATATCCCAGCGCGCGAAATCGCAGGTCGCAGCCGTGAGAAAGAATGGCTTGTTCACATTCGTCATCATTTGAGGTGTTGTCTCACGAACAAAGATCTGCTCGTGGGCCCACACGCGCGGGTTCCCGTGGCCGATCCAGTTTAGGATCAACGAACCCGAGGTATTGATGCTCGACACCATGTCCTCTGTCACCGACGGCTTTCGACGTCCACGAGCAACATTTTCTGTTGGATACTCAACGAGGTAGATCTTTCGGGCCTGAAATGCTTTCGGGACAAAGCTCTTTGCAAGTGTTTCATTTTGGTTGAGGTGCATTGCCCCATCCGAGAGTCCATCGCCTTGCTGTCCATCATCAGCAATGAACGTCACGCGCGTGCGCCAATCATCCCGCGAGGCGGTTGTTTCGTACGCCTTGATCTTTGCGTGCATGCGATCGCCCATGGCATCGCTGGTTACAGGGATGCGTCCAATGGCGAGATCCTGTTGACGGTCGTTTCCATTGATGCGGACAAAGAAATCGTCAGTCGTGTACGTGAACAGACCATAGTCTTCTGCATCAGGATCAAGGCTCTCATACGGAGGTACAAGGTTCTGCTGCGTCGAGGCAAGGTTCTTGTAGTCAAAGTGTCCATCACCCCAAAGCAGAATAGCAGACGGACGTGGCGTCCAGCTATCATACGCCATGGCGACGAAATCCCGAATTGCTGTCGGATCCTGCATACCATAGGAGAACTCAGCAAAGATCTCTTCTGTGGTGACAACACGAGCAGTCACTTCCCTACGCGATGTACGATACTCGGCATAGCGCTGGGCTGAACCCAGGAGCGATGGGTGTGTGATGATGATGAGGTCTGCACCACGCGGCTTGCTCCGCAGATTCGGGAAGGCAATACGCGACAGTGATGGCTGCAAGAAGGATGACGAGACGAAGTAGCGCCGACGCACCGAATCACATGTCTCACGAATGGCTGCAACGCCCCCTACTGTCGAGACATTTTCTACAAACACTGGTCGTGACGGATCTGTCACATCAGCAGCGATGACGCCTTCTCCGAATCCATTGATTGCATACTCGTGCGTACCGACACCAGGAACTGTCCAAAACTGGAACACCCCACCATCGGCTTGCAACTGGCGTGGGTAGTGGATCTCTAGCCAATCGAGCATGCCCGAAGCCGCACGGTCGGAGCTGGTGTATGCGAATCGAACGACACTGCGCCCATCAGCGGCGATCTGTTGCGCCGGGATGGTTGCCGAGCCAACGGCCGTGAATGCATCCATATACTTGGGTACTGCACGAATGGTCGTCTGTCCGAGAACGACGCTATTCTCAGATACCGTAACAGTCCCAGGGGCCGTTGAACGGTGCGCCACAACGAAAGCGTAGGTAACGTTTCCGTTGCGAACCAGTCCCGGTAGCATCGTCTGGTACACTGTTGATCCAACGCTCTCGATCGACCGACCATACCAGCGGCGACCTGATCCTGAGGCATATGGACTTTGCAGTTCATCTTCAATTGCCACTGTTCCGGTAACCACCGATGGCGTGATCGTTGACGGTGTGGTTGCCGTTGGACGTGGAACAGCACGGAGTCCAGGTGATCCTCCCGTTGTCAGGTAATACCCTGTTTCGCGAGCATAATGATGGATGTAGTGCCGAATGCCCTTCGACGTCTGGCGCCATCCCATCGTTGCCTGTGCGTAGAACGTAATGTCACGAATCGACCCATCGGTATTCTGGCGGAGAATCACCGGCTGCTCACGCAGTGTGCTTTGTCGCGCTGAGTCGACGTCTTCGGGTAACTCCATACCGCCACGACCAAACACCTTGAGTGTGGTTGCTGCTGTAGCATCAGTAGGAATACCTGCCGACCGGAGTTGATCGGCTGTGATACGATACATACCCTCGCGATCAATCGTCATGCGATAGACGTCTGTGAACTCGTTCGCCTGAACGCGATCCGACACCTTCGTGCGCTGGGTTGGAAGTTGTGCATGCCATGGGGCCCGCGGGTTCAGAACGTCAAGCGACGATGGTGCTGTGCTGGCAATCTGCGTTGGTGCACCCTGGAAGAGCACACGAACGTCAGCAGCCGTGGTAACAGTTGTTACGCCAGACGCAGAACGCGACGCAACAACAATCGAAACACGTGCGAGGTGGCGATCGCCAGCAATACCGATGTAGGTCAGTGCCCATCGACCTTTGATAAGGGGCTCCGAGGTCCGCCAGTAGATCGGATCACGCATCTGCACGTCGAACGGAAGCGAGTGCGCGAGGTCTGTCGCCTTCACATCGGCGCGATCGATCCTGTACGATGTCGGACCAGGAACGATGAGATCGACATCAACAACCCACTGGACCTCGGCGCCTGATGGAGAGATGCGAACACTCGCACCATCAATCACAGGCTGAACAGCCTTCTGGCCATTTGCGGTGGTTAGTGTGTCCCACGCACGTACGCTGGGTGTGTATCGGAAAGCGACTGCCACAGGAGTGCGTTCGTGGACAGTAATGCCCTTCGGAAGACGGGCCCATCCAGAAACGCTTCCAAGAATGAGACACAACGCAACGATACCCCAACGAAATACCATGGTGTTCGGCATGCAAGAGTGAAGCAGTGATGGGAGATTCAGTGATACAACTGATGTACAGACGCTGAGAGCTATCCGTATTGTATCGATGGCGGAGGAAAAGTTACCGCAAAAAAAAATGCCTCGCCATCAGGGGGGAATGAGATGGCAAGGCATGCAGCATAAAGAGGAAGTGACGACTCGCGTCGTCGAGCGGGAAACGAGACTCGAACTCGCGACCCCAACCTTGGCAAGGTTGTGCTCTACCAACTGAGCTATTCCCGCTTGTTGGTGATACAAAACTACGCGTCCGGGCACCATCAGTCAAACCCTTTTTTGCCGCGTCTTCGTAACCCCTCGCGATTGATAGGCTTTAGCATTATCCACATGCTTATCCACAGGGTGTAGCACCCGGCAAAAAGTGCGCAAACGCCCGTAAATACTGATGATTCGAGCGCTTGTACGGTCAAAATACGGCGGGCCTTACTCGTGCAAGTTGGTTGTTTTCAAGAGGTTGCAGGATACGCCGGAACATCTGCGTGAACGTGCTTCAGCATTGCAGAAGCAATTTCGGTCTTGAGCTGCTGCGCCGATGGAACCGACACAGAGGCCCCTGACAGCTCACGCTCCAGCGATGTCACTCCCCGCTCGCGTATTCCGCACGGAACGATCGCATCAAACAGTCGAAGATCGTTCGTGACGTTGAGTGCAAACCCGTGTGACGTAACCCAACGACTGCAATGAATGCCGATTGCACAGATCTTTCGTGACTCTCCGATCCAGACACCAGTAAGGCCCTCAACGCGCTGTGCTGCAAGTCCGTGCGCACCTAGGACGTCGATCACGGATTGCTCTAGGAGGCGCAGGAACCAGTGCAGATCCTGTCGTGAGCGTGCGAGGTGAAAGATGGGATACCCTACGAGTTGACCAGGGTTGTGCACTGTCGCTTCGCCACCACGGTTGATCGCAACAACGTCGATCCCCTTCTGTGCCAGAAGCTCCGCGCTCTGAAGCACACTTCCCTCCTGCGTCGTGCGACCCAACGTGATCACGGGTGGATGTTCACAGAACACCAACGTGTCGGGATGGCCCAAACGCAACACGGCGTCGGCAAGCTCGCGCTGCCGACGCCATGCGTCGTGAAAATCAATTGTACCCCAGTCCTGAACTTCCATCACTTAGAAGTTCACGCACTCATCATAGGCAAGTGCAGCAGACTCCATGATGGCTTCGCTCAAGGTTGGGTGCGCGTGCACGGTCTTGAAGATTGCCTGACCAGTTGCGCCCAGCGTACGTGCAAGACCCATTTCGCCGATCATTTCTGTGACGTCTGGTCCGATCATGTGTGCACCAAGAAGCTCGCCATACTTCGCATCAAACACGAGCTTGACGAACCCTTGAGCCTTACCGATACCGTGGGCCTTACCATTGGCTGTGAATGGGAACTTGCCAACCTTGACTTCATAGCCGGCTTCCTTGGCCTTCTTCTCTGTAAGACCAATACTTGCGACTTGCGGCTGACAGTACGTACAGCCTGGAATGTTTGCGTAATCAACACCGTCGGTATGATGTCCTGCAATGTGCTCGGCAGCAACAATACCTTCGGCTGATGCCTTGTGTGCAAGCCACGGCGCACCAGCAACGTCGCCAATCGCATAGATCGTTGGCACGTTCGTGCGGCAAAACTTATCAACCTTGATCCAGCCACGTTCCATGTGAACGCCGGCCTGTTCAAGACCGATGTTCTCGATGTTACCTTGCACGCCGATAGCGTTGAGCGCGAGATCGGCCGTGAGCGTTTCCTTTGTGCCATCCTTCTTCTCGATGATCACCTCAACGCCCTTGCCCTTCTTCTTCGCCGACATAACCTTTGTCTCGGTAAGGATCTTCATGCCGTCGCGCTCGAAGGTCTTGCGCAGCTCCTTCGAAACGTCCTCATCCTCCACTGGAAGAATGCGGTCCATCATTTCAATGACCGTGACTTCCGTACCGAACGACTTATAGAAGTATGCGAACTCGATGCCAATCGCACCTGCACCCATAACGATCATCGACTTTGGCGTCTTCTGCTGAAGCATCGCCTCCGTTGACGTGAGAATGTACTCGCGATCAACTTCAATGCCTGGGATCTGACGTGGGCGTGCGCCCGTAGCAATCATGATTGTCTTTGCAGCGATCACATCTGTGACGGCCCCCTTCTCATCCTTGACTTCTACCGTTGTTGGGTTCTTGATCGATCCCCAACCCGTGATCTGCGTAACCTTGTACTTCTTGAAGAGGAACGCAACACCATTGCTCATGCGATCAGCAACGCCACGCGAGCGCGAAATCACCTTCGGGAAGTCCACGTCGATATCCTTGAGACCGAAGCCATAATCCTCTGCATGCTTGAGGAAGTTCATGTACTCGGCATTCTTCAGAAGTGACTTCGAAGGAATGCATCCCCAGTTAAGGCAAACACCACCGAGGCGGTCGCGCTCGACGCAGGCAACCTTGAGTCCGAGTTGAGATGCGCGAATCGCTGCGACATATCCGCCGGGGCCTGAGCCGATGACGACGAGATCAAACGTGTGCTGGTTCATGGATAGCTATGAGAAGTAAGTGGAAACGTTCGAAGTGAACAGCAAAAATAGCACGGTTGTTCCAAACGAAAGAGCCCCTTGCGTATTCGGCAAGGGGCTCAACATTCAATCGATCTGAAGCCAGCTTAGCTGGTGTACTCTGCCGACTCGTGGATCAGTGGGTCATTGATTGCCACCGCGTTATTCTTTGCGTACTGGCGTGCAGCCAGCACCATGAATACACCCGCGAAGAACAGCCATCCTGTGAACTCTTGCCAGCCGAAGACGACGTGGCCATGAGCATCAGGAATTGCATGCTTGCTGACAGCCGGCATGATGATGTAGGCAAGGTCGAGGAAGTGCGACAGGAGAATGATCACGGCCGCTGCAACAAGAACGCGTGTCTTGCGCTTGACGTCCTGACGAAGGAGCACCATGAATGGCACAACAAAGTGCAGAATCACGAGCGCTACGCCGAAGTGCTCCCAGCCGTACATGTTACGCGTTGCGAAGTAGATCGTCTCTTCTGGAAGGTTCGCGTACCAAATGATGAAGTACTGCGAAAATGCGATGTACGTCCAGAACACTGAGAACGCAAACATGAGCTTACCAAGGTCATGGAAGTGCTCAGGTGTGATGTACTCGCGAAGATGGCCGTTGTTGTAGAGGGCAACCGTCATGATCGTGACAATCGCCAATGCACCGACGAAGTGACCGGCAAAGGTATAGACACCCCAGATTGTCGAGAACCAATGTGGCTCGAGCGACATCAGAAGGTCGAACGACGCGAAGGTGATGCTGAGGGCGTACACAAGCACCCACGGTGCAGCGCGCTTCCAGTTCTTGCGTGTCGGTGTGATGTCGGAACCCGATGCATCCTGCTTGAGGGAGTTGCCCACAACAAAGCGGTGCATCCAGATCCAGAAGATGGCATACACAGCCATGCGGATCATGAACGCCGTTGAGTTGAGGTAGGCAGCCTTCTTTTGGATGATCGGATCTGTCGCTGCCGAAGCATGCGACCACTCGTAGATCGAGTGATGTGACAGCAGGTTATAGATAATCGGAAGCACACCGATCGCGAGGAACGGGACCATTCCCGAGAAGTTTTCTGCGATACGACGGATCCCCGAGCTCCAACCAGCACGTGCAAGGAACTGCAGTGCAGAGAAGAACACCATGGTAACACTGATACCGGCAAAGAACCAGAAGCCGAGCAAGTAATCAGCAAAGAAGCGTTCCTGTCCGTTGAGCGCGAATACTGCTCCAAGACCAAGTGCACCAACTGCAGCAAGCGCGGTACCAATCTTGTTCATCTTCCCGATGAGCGGGGTTGAACCGAGTGAGACGTTTGACATTGTAGTTTTTCTCCTGGGCGCTGATTACTGAGCTTGAGTCGTTGGTGCTGCTGATGCTGTTCCCGTTACGCCTTGCAGGTGGCGGACGTAGCGAACAACTGCCCAGCGGTCTGTTGCATTCATCTTGTCGGCATAGCTTGGCATCAGACCTTGGCCAGCACTGATGATGTGGAAGATGCGCGCATTGGAGTACCCCTTTGCCTGATCTGCCATCAGACTCGGGATGTTCTCCCAGCGACGCTTCGTCATCTGCGACTTCTCGCTGTTACCGTCATAGTAGTGACATGGTGAGCAGAACGTATTGAAACGGTTCTGACCACGTGCGAGCACGAACTCCGTGTCGGGCAGGTTTGGATCAACATTTGCAGTTTCAGCAATGTCGATATCACCTACACCGAGCGTGTATGGTTCAGCGCCTCGGGCGACTGTTCCCTCGACCGGTTCGCGAAGGCTCTTCCGGTCGCTGAAGAACGTATTCCCCGATTGTGGGATCGCCTTGAACTGGTGATCCATGTTCGACTGAATTTCAACCGGTGGTTCTGTTGAGAACCACATGATCTTACCGGAAAGGACCATTGCGACAAACACTGCCACTGCCAGTCCGATCAGAATCAAAAGAATGTTGCGTGCGTTCATGCGTTTTCGCTGTTGTTGTTCGTGATCATTCCGCCGTGGCGTGTACAAGGTGCACATGGGTTGCGCCGAGACGCTGAAGCATCTCTGGTGTTCCCTCTGCTGAGAATCGATCGTCATCAGAGTCAATCGTCACAACAAACGTATCGTCTGTTGCCTTCATGAACGACTCATCGTGCTGGTAACGGTTATACCAGGTTGGCATACGGCACAGGTGGAACAGTCCGATGACCGTCATCAGCGCAGTACCAAGGATCGACAACTCGAAGTCAATCGGCACCGAGAACTGCCAATCGAAGAATCCCTTGCCACCGATGTTCAACCGGTAGTCGATTGCTCCGGTCCAGTACTGAAGACCAAGTGCTGATGTGAAGCCACCAACCAAACCTGCAAACGAGATGTAGGTGAGGATGGAACGCTTAATGCCCATCGCCTTGTCGAGTCCGTGCACAGGATACGGAGTATGGATGTCCCAATTACGGAATCCAGCATCGCGAAGCTTTTCCGCAGCATGCACGGCCGCTTCTACATCTGTGAACTCGCCAATGACGCCAACTGGTGTTGTGCTCATAACGTGACCAACCTGAATCGTTGTTTCGAATGGAAAGGATTAGTGCGCCGATGCATCTGCATGGTGGTCACCATGATGATGCTTTGGCTGTGCGCCCGGCATGATGCTCTTGATTTCGGCGATCGCAATCACCGGAACAAACTTTGCGAAGAGCAAGAAGAGCGAGAGGAAGATGCCGAACGTGCCGATGAAGATGGAGATTTCGACCCACGTTGGTGAGTAGTAGCCCCATGATGCCGGCAAGAAGTCGTGGTGCAGTGTTGTGGCGATAATCGTAAAGCGCTCGAACCACATACCGATGTTGATGAAGATCGAGATCACGAACATCAGTGGCAGGTTACGACGAAGCTTCTTGAACCAGTATACCTGTGGTGAGATCACGTTGCACAGAACCATCGTCCAGTATGCCCAGGCGTAATCACCCATCGCACGGTTGATGAAGATCCAACGTTCCCAGTCGCTACCAGAGTACCACGCGATGAACATCTCCATCGCATAGGCATAACCAACCATCATGCCCGTCGCGAGCATGATCTTGTTCATGTTCTCGAGATGCTTCATCGTGATGAACTGCTTGAGATCCAGGATCTCACGCGTAATCACGAGAAGCGTCATCACCATTGCAAAACCAGAGAAGATAGCGCCCGCAACGAAGTACGGCGGGAAGATCGTTGTGTGCCATCCTGGAAGGATACCCACCGTAAAGTCGAACGAAACCACTGAGTGTACCGACAACACGAGCGGTGTCGAGATACCGGCAAGAATCATGTAAGCGATTTCGTAATGGTGCCAGTGACGCGTCGAGCCTGTCCAACCGAGCGAGAGTACACCGTAGACCTTCTTCGCAACGTTGCTCTTGACGTAGTTACGAAGCGTTGCAAGGTCAGGAATCAAGCCAACGAACCAGAACAGTGCCGATACCGTGAAATACGTGTTCACGGCGAATACGTCCCACGCCAGAGGCGAGCGGAAGTTGATCCACATCTGCATTTGGTTCGGATACGGCAGCAACCAATAGAAGAGCCACGGACGACCTGTGTGACTCAACACCATGGTCAAGGCACAGATAACGGCGAAGATCGTCATCGCCTCGGCCGAGCGGTTGATCGCAGTACGCCACTTCTGACGGAAAAGGAAGAGGATCGCAGAAATCAGTGTACCGGCGTGACCGATACCGATCCAGAACACGAAGTTGGTGATGTCCCATCCCCAACCGATTGGATTGTTCAAGCCCCATACACCGATACCAGTGGTAATCGTGTAATACAGCGCAAACAATCCAAGTGCCGCCATACCACCTGTGACCGAGAGGGTCGCGAGGTACTTCGGCGTGATCTTCGATTCGACGATGCTGGCGATTCGTGCAGTTACGTCACGCAGCGATGGATTGCCCAGGACGAGTTCTTCGCGTACTGGTTCCTCGTGTGAGGAATGCTGCAATCGTTGTTGTTCTTGGACCACCGTCATGTTGTGTTCCCGTCAATGAATTCGTTTCGTATTCAATCGTTATTAGTGCGCAGCTCCAGCAGCCTTCTCCGTTGCCGGAGCATTGACCACCTTCGCGAGATACGTTACCGATGGACGGACGTTGATGTCCGACAGCACGCGGAAGCCACGGTCGTCCTTCTGCGTCATCGATACACGGCTCTTCGGATCATTCATGTCACCGAAGATGATTGCGCCTGCTGGACATGCCTCTTGACATGCTGTTACGGCTTCACCATCAAGTACACGTGAGCGTCCGTTGTCGCGGGCGTGCCACTTTGCTTCGTGCAGACGCTGCACGCAGAATGTGCACTTCTCCATCACACCACGGAAACGGCTCGTGACCTCAGGGTTGAACACAAGGTCGAGCGGCTGGCGCTGATCACCCTTGTTGTAATTGAGGAAGTTGAAGCGGCGAACCTTATACGGACAGTTGTTGAGACAGTAACGCGTACCGACACAACGATTGTACGTCATTTCATTCAATCCTTCCGGCGAGTGCGTTGTGGCAGCAACCGGACAGACATTTTCACATGGTGCGTTTTCGCAATGCTGACAGAGCATCGGTTCGACCACTGCACCTGGAGCATCCATGTCGCCCGTGTAGTAACGGTCAAGACGGATCCAATGCATTTCGCGACCAAGAAGCACTTGCTCCTTACCAACAACTGGGATGTTGTTTTCGCTCTGGCATGCAACAACACAGGATGAACAACCGGTGCACTGGCTCATGTCGATGACCATGCCCCAACGATGTCCCTTGTACTTGTAGTCAGCCGTCGCTGAAAGTGGCGTGAGGAACTTGCTATCACCCTTTTCGCCGTGTGCCAGCGGCTTGCCGTCTGGACCCTGCGCATTGAAGTGCTCGCTCACAACGCTGAAGTCGCCCTTTGCGACATCACCAAGCGTCATGTACTTCGCGACTGGTCGCTCACCGTGACCGTCTGTGAGCGTGTGATGCTGCTGTGTCGTTGCGATACGATGACGCTCGCCGGCCTTCACCGCAACCGTCTTCGCAGCAGCATACGATCCTGCACCAAGTGTATAGGCGTTTGAACCAACTCCATCACACACAGCGCCAGTCGACGTGCGACCATAACCAAGCTGCGTGACGATGACGTTGTCTGCCATACCAGGCTGGACCATCACCGGGAGATCAATCGTACCTGTTGCCGTTGCGACAGTGACGACTTGCTCGTTTGCCTTGATAACAACCTTTGGTGAAACGTCGGCGGCAAGCTGCAGCGATACGGCTGTAGCTGGGCTCATCAATGCGACGTTGTCCCATGTGACCTTCGTGACTGGATCAGGAAGCTCTTGCAGCCAACCGTTGTTAGCGAGCTTACCATCATATAGTGCCAGTGATGGTGCTGCCAGAACCGTCATACCAGTAGCATATGTTGCCGTTGGAAGCGACGCTCCTGCTGCAATGTTCATCGACGATGTACCGACAGCTGGTGTTGCAGACTTCACAACGCCGTCCTGCAGTGCCTTCGTCCATGTCGTACCACCACTGCTTGGCAGCACTGATGTTTCAACCCATGACTTGACGAACTCTGCGTACGTGGTCATTTCACCGAGGAACGCTGGGTTGACCTTCTTCGCAAGCGCGATCAGGACGTCTGGTGTCGACGGAACGCCTTCGCACAGAGGTGCGATCATCGGCTGCTGCACGGTAACCGTGCCGTCGAATGCAACTGCTGTGCCCCATGACTCAAGCCAGTGGGCCGCAGGGATGCTCACCTTTGCAAGTGATGCTGTTTCGTCTTCGTAGAGATTGATGGCGGCGATCATCGGGACCTTTGCCATCGCTGTCTTCATTGCGCGGTCAGCGGAATACTCCGGATTCACATCGCAGAAGACAACTGCGTGCACAGCACCTGATTCCATGTCTGAACGGAGCTGCGCAATTGCTGCACCCTTTGCGTTCGAAAATGGAAGGACGTTCGCTGTGTCGATGATCTTACCTGCACCAACCGCGCCGAGCGCTGCATTGATGTTGATCGCCACTGCCTGCGCGCGAGCAGAGAGATGCTCCCCTACCATCACAACAGCCTGACCTGCTGGTGCTGCAGCACGAAGACGTCCTGCAGCTGCTACAGCTGCTGCCTTTGTCTCTGCTGTTGCTGTTGATGCAAGAGCGCTACCGATTGCCGATGCGCCTGCAACTTCAGCTTCGAGCGCACCGAGGAATGCTTCGAGTTGTGATGGGTGCAGACGCACGCGTGTGTCTGCATTCATGCCAGTGAGTGAGTACTGCGCTTCCGCTACCGTCACATGCGACATCGTTGGATTGTCCTTCGTCGGCTTGCGACGAGCAGCCCAGCGACCTGTGTGATGAAGCGCAAGCTTGTCGGTGCCAAGGAAATCAGCATCAACACTGACAATCACCGATGCCTTCGAAAGGTCAGGTACGATAACACCATCGATGCCAAAGACTGCCGCATTTGCACGCGGTGCATTGTCGGCGACAATTGATGG
>VFQT010002915.1_pt1 | contig 16479 bp, 18 predicted proteins | sample 3512381 | NCBI WGS metagenome assembly VFQT01 (sample SAMN10412376, study PRJNA504923) | tailings metagenome | isolation source: Relicate 2 Philex TSF3 active mining site | place: Philippines: Tuba, Benguet | collected 2017-08-29
AGCAGTGGCCCTGGCGCAGCTTACTACCCTGGGGTTGGTCGCTCAGCCTATGTTGGACTTGAGGGGAGATGGTAATGAAAAGATGTCGATTGATCGGCGCTGCCTGCTTAGTGGCAGGCGCGCTATTGCCACAGCAAGTACTGGCGCATGCCACCGTATCACCAAAATTTACGATGCAAGGCAGTTATCAGCGTTTAGCGTTTGGCATAACGCATGGATGTGAAGGGTCAGCAACGATCGAAGTGATTATCCAGTTGCCAGAGTCGATTATGGGTGCCAAGCCGATGCCTAAGGCTGGGTGGACCGTCGAGACCGAGGTGCAGGATCTTGCGCAGCCTTATATGTCACACGGCAAAGAAATTCGTCGTGACGTTAGGTCGATACGCTGGCAAGGCAAGCTGCTGGATGCGCACTATGACGAGTTCGTTGTGATGACAAAGGTCTGGAATAAGCCAGGTCCTGTAGCGATTCCCGTTACTCAGTTATGCGAAAAAGGACGTATGGATTGGAATCAGTTACCTGATGGCTCAGGTAAGCGAACCGAATACCCAGCGCCGGTGCTCGAGATTATGCCAGGTGAACATAAGCACTGAATATGATGGCAGGCCTTCGGTGCTGTCTCTGAAGTTGACTGCGGCGCGTTAGAGCGCCGCAGCTTCAGTCAAACACCGGCGACTCCACGCCCAGCACCTTGTGCAGCTTCGGCGAGGTGGTGGTGTACTGCATATGAATTTTCTTGTCCGGGAAAATATACGGCGCGGCGCCGAAAGCGGCTAACGCAGCTTCATGGAAGCCCGACAAAATAAGTTTCTTTTTACCCGGATAGGTATTGATATCGCCCACCGCGAAGATGCCGGGAATATTGGTCTCAAACTTTTCTGTATCGACCGTGAGTTGCTTGCGCTCGATATCCAGCCCCCATTCTGCGATAGGGCCAAGTTTGGGCGATAGGCCGAAGAACACCAGCAAATCATCCAGCGGCAGGCGCCGAGTAACACCATCAGCGCCAGTCACTTTGATCTCGGTAAGGGTGTCGTCGGCTTCTTCGAAACCGGTGACTTGGCCGATCAGTAGTTGCATTTCCAGCTGCTCGCACAGCTCTCGCATTTTGGCGACCGAGGCAGGCGCCGCACGGAACTCCTCGCGACGGTGGATCAAAATGACCGATTCCGCTTTGCCGTGCAGATTGAGCGCCCAGTCGAGCGCGGAGTCGCCGCCACCGCAGATCACGATATTGCGGCCTTCGAAGCGAGCCGGGTCCTTAACCCGATAGAACAATTGTTGGTTATCGAACTTCTCGATACCATCAACCTTGATGGTACGCGGCTGGAATGAGCCCACACCGGCGGCAATGAAAATCGTTTTTGTGATGAACCGTGTGCCCATCGATGTTTCGAGATCGAAGCGGCCATCATCGCGTTTTTTCACCAGCGTCACTTCCTGCCCAAGGTGGAAGGTGGCACCAAAGGGCGCGATCTGCTTTAGCAGACTATCGGTGAGTTCCTGGCCGGTACACATCGGCACTGCGGGAATATCGTAGATCGGCTTGTCTGGGTAGAGTTCAACACACTGGCCGCCTACAGCAGTCAGAGAATCGATCACATGCGCTTTGATTTCCAGGAGCCCGAGTTCAAATACCTGGAACAAACCAACCGGGCCGGCGCCGACGATCACGGCGTCGGTTTCAATAGGGGTAATAGCAGAAGTATTCATCGGGATCAGAAGTCACGCGGGGGCCACATCTGGCCCGTGTGCTGTGCGCCGGCGTATCGGACGCCGACGCGTTGATGGTTGAACGAATTAGCGCTCGAGGTATTGGAGTTTTTCTTTCACGTCTTTCCAATCGTCGGCGTCAGCCAGCGCGCTCTTGGATTTGGTGATTGATGGCCATTTACGCGCCAGTTCAACATTCAATTTGATGAACTGCTGCTGGTCGGCAGGTACGTCTTCTTCGGCGTAAATCGCGTTAACCGGACACTCGGCCACACATACCGCGCAGTCGATGCACTCATCCGGCTCAATTGTCAAAAAATTCGGGCCCTCGCGGAAGCAATCGACGGGGCAGACATCAACACAATCGGTGTAGCGACAGCGGATGCAGGATTCGGTTACAACGTGGGTCATGAGGCGCGTCCTATCGGGTTGTCGTGCGCAATTCGCAAAGCCTTGTATTTTAAGGCAAATAGCCCGCACCTACCAAGCGCCCTCAGACATTTTCTGAATATGTAAATACCCCCACCATTGAAGCAGAGGTTTGACCAAACAAGCCGCCGCGCTATTTTTGGCAACAAGGGCGTGAATATTTTGCCAAGCCGTGCTGAATTCTAATCATGCCGGTCGGCGGCTGGCGTTCGTCCAGGGTTGGCTTGACGCGATAGAATCGCCTACCTTTCAGAGGGGAAAACATGGATACATCAGCAGCGCGCGCTGCGATTTTTAAACGCATCCGTCAGGCTCAGGGTCGGCCTGAGCAGGTGTCTGACGCCGAGCGTCAGCAGGTGCAGCAGTATCTCGCAGAGCCCAACCCCGGCCCCAAACCGGACATCGGATCCGACTTGATCGGCCGATTTTGCCAGCAGGCCGAGCGCACCTCGCAGACCATAGCTCGCGTTAGTCAGATGAGCGAAGTGCCCGCAGCGGTTGCGCGTTACCTTGATGGGCAAGGCATCAGCCGGCAAGCAATTGCATGGCGCACGCTGCAGGATTTGCCGTGGCAAGAGAACGGTATAGCGGTTGAATATCGCAAGCCGGTCAATGAAGATATGGTCGGCATTACGGGCTGCTTTTGTGCGATCGCCGAGACGGGCACCTTGCTGCTGCTGTCCGGCCCCGACACCTACTCATCAGCAGCGCTATTGCCGGAGACGCATATTGCGCTGCTACCGGTTACGCGAATTGTTGGTGCCATGGAGGATGCATTTTCGCTTGCCAAGGCCGAGCGTGGCGAGTTACCACGCGCGACCAATTTCATCTCTGGACCATCGCGCACCGGCGATATCGAGCAGACGATTGTGTTGGGCGCTCATGGACCCTACCGCGTGCATGTCATTCTGATTGACGCTTGAAATTTCAAAAAGTGTTTTTGGGTTGGCGATTTTGCGTTCGATTTTCTTTTGCGTTCGACGTTCTTGTAGTGTCGATGCTCATCACTGGCAGTAGTTAACCAACACGGAATTATGGCATTTGGCATCATCATTATTGGCGACGAAATTCTCTCCGGTCGGCGCAGCGATAAACATCTGGCAAAAATTATCGAGCTTCTTGGTGAGCGCGGTTTGACATTGAGCTGGGCTGAGTATATCGGTGATGATCCCCAGCGTATCACCGCTACGCTTCGCCGTACCTTGGCGACGGACGACATCGTATTTTGCTGTGGCGGTATTGGTGCGACGCCTGACGACCATACCCGCTTGTGTGCTGCCGATGCCCTTGGCGTGCCTCTGGTTTTACACCCAGAAGCAAAAGCATTAATTCAGCAGCGCATACTCGAGATGGCAGAGAAAGATCCGATCAAATCGGATCTGGGCTCTGCAGAAAATCAGCACCGCCTGAAAATGGGTGAATTTCCAAGGGGTGCGGATATTGTTCCGAACGCATTTAACAAGATTCCCGGGTTTGCTTTACATGGCTCGCAGGGTGGCAGGCATTACTTTGTACCTGGCTTTCCGGTGATGGCCGAGCCGATGATGAAGTGGGCGCTTGATACTCACCACTCGCATCTATTCCACGCCGTAAAGCATCTTGAAAAAGCAGTGATCGTTATCGATGGAATTGAATCGGCGCTGACTCCCCTGATGGAATCGATTGAAACAGAATTTGCAGGTGTGAAGGTATTCAGTTTGCCGAGTGTTTCCGAAAATGGCCGGCGCCGACATATAGAGCTTGGGGTCAAGGGTGAGCCGGCGCAAGTGGAGCTCGCCTACACGCGTATGCTGCAGGGCCTGGATGCGTTGAACCAGCAATACACGGTTGACTAGTCAGCCTGTGTAGCATGGACGCGTTCTATAGCGATTGTTTCGTGCTGCCATTGCCACCGGGCCACCGCTTCCCGATGGCAAAGTACCGTATGCTGCGTGACCAGGCGGTGGCACAAATTTCTGATTTGCGCTGTCATGAGGCGCCCACGATCAGTGATGGCGTACTCGCGTTGGCGCATCATCCGCATTACATTCATCGTGTGATTAGCGGTGCCTTATCGGCCGATGAGCAGCGCGCGATAGGATTTCCATGGTCGGAGGCAATGGTCGAGCGCTCGCGTCGCTCGTCAGGTGCCACTATCGCCGCCTGCCGCGCCGCGATTGAAGGCGGTGTATCGGTGAACCTGGCTGGTGGTACCCATCATGCTCATGCTGATCGCGGGCAGGGATTTTGTGTTTTTAATGATGCAGCGATTGCGGCACGATTAATGCAGGCAGAGCGCCGCGTAACGCGGGTTGGGATTATTGATCTGGATGTGCATCAGGGCGATGGCACAGCGTCTATCCTGGCCAACGATGACTCGATATTCACCTTGTCGCTGCACGCACAAAATAACTACCCATTTGACAAGGCGTGCAGTGATCTGGATATTGCGCTACCGGATGGCACCGACGATCAGTCTTATTTGCAGCAACTCGATCACGCGCTGAGCATCTTGTTTGATCGCTTTGATCCTCAACTCATTATCTATTTGGCGGGGGCAGATCCGTACGAGGGCGATCGCCTTGGCCGTTTGAGCCTGAGTGTGGATGGTCTGGCTCAGCGTGATCGTGCAGTTCTGAATGCGGCGAGAGCGCGTCAGTTACCCGTGGCGATTGCGATGGCGGGTGGTTATGGCCACAGGATCGAAGAAACCGTTGCGATTCATTTGCAGACGCTGCACATCGCACGGGAGTACGTGATCGAGCAGCCAGAGCGGGTAGCAGTATGACTATCTGCCACTGTTTTTAATGATTGAACCAGAAAGATGAGTGGTCTACGATGATTCAAACACCCACGCAACATACTGTCGACGAAGTAATTCAATCACGCCGCTCAATACGTGCATTTCTTCCGACGCCGGTCGCACAAGAAGATATCGAAGCCTTGCTTTAATGATTGAACCAGAAAGATGAGTGGTCTACGATGATTCAAACACCCACGCAACATACTGTCGACGAAGTAATTCAATCACGCCGCTCAATACGTGCATTTCTTCCGACGCCGGTCGCACAAGAAGATATCGAAGCCTTGCTGAATGTTGCGGCGCGCGCGCCATCGGGTTCGAATACGCAGCCGTGGCGGGTGTATGTGGTGACCGGTGCAGCGCGAGAGCTTCTCTCACAGAAAATCGTGAGCGCCTACCTCGACCCGGCGCAGAATGCATCGCACACGGAAGAGTACCCGTACTACCCACGACAATGGGTGGCGCCGTATATCGAACGACGACGCAAGGTCGGTTGGGATTTATACGCGCTGCTCGGTCTGACACGCGACAACAAATCCGGCATGCAAGCGCAGCACGCGCGTAACTTCGCTTTTTTTGATGCACCTGTCGGGCTGATTTTTACCATCGATCGCGTGATGGATCAGGGCTCGTGGCTCGACTACGGCATGTTTTTGCAAACACTCATGATCGCCGCGCGCGCGCGTGGGCTTGATACCTGTCCGCAGGCGGCATTTACGCAGTTTCATCGGCTGATCAGTGAGACTTTGTCGATACCCGATGATCAGCAGGTCGTATGCGGAATGGCGCTCGGCTACGCTGACCTCAATAAGGCCGAAAACACCCTCATTACCGAGCGGGCGACCGCTACAGAATTTGCCAAATTTATAAGTTAATGGCTGCCCGAAAAATGCGTATCGGGAGTAACACACCGTAATAAAGCCGTTTAATTAGCGCTTATAACCTTCTCATTTGCTTGCCTATTTTTATGAATTTGCTAAACTGCAAGCCTCTTTTCGCACCAACATGGGGTCAGAAATGCGTGGTTTTTCGCTGAAAGTAGTGCTGTTGACGTTGGCGACCGCGGTGGCCTTGCCGGCTGGTGCGGCCTCTGCCCCGAACCGTACTGCTACCCCTGAAGCGAAAAAGAAATCGGTGCAGGTGCGTGGCACCAAGCAAAAGCGGGATGCGCGCGAGACGCGCGAGGCGCGGGAGCATCGCAAGCGCCAAATGGCGCTCGACAGCGGGATTGCTCCGAAAAGTGGCAGCAAGCGACGCGGTGGTTATCAGAAGGTCGCTTTCGCATCGGCGCTGGCTGGTGTGCCACCAGTGCTCACCACCGGCGATCTTGCGGGGCTAAACCTGACCCCCGATCCGCTTGCGCTCAGCTCGAATGTGGCGCTGGTGATGGATCAAACTACCAACGAAATTCTGTTCGAAAAGAACGCCGCCATATCGTTGCCTATCGCCTCGATCACCAAGCTCATGACGAGCCTGGTTGTTGTTGAGGCTGGCCAGGATCTTGACGAGTTACTCACCGTTACCGAAGAAGACGTCGATCGCGAGAAGTTCACCCATTCGCGCTTGAAAGTTGGTGCACAGCTCTCTCGCGCCAACATGTTGCACATTGCCTTGATGAGCTCGGAAAACCGCGCCGCTGCGGCCTTGGGGCGTAATTACCCGGGCGGCATTCGTGCTTTTGTGGCAGCGATGAATACGCGGGCACGCGAGCTGGGCATGGATAGCTCTCAGTTCAGCGACTCTACCGGCTTGAATAGCTCTAATGTATCGAGCGCGCGCGACCTCGCTAAACTCGTGATGGCCGCTTACCAGCACCCGCTGATCCGGCAATACTCCACCGACAGCCGCTACGCGGTTGACCCGGGCGGTCGCACCCTGGAATATCGAAACTCCAACGGACTGATCGAGAGTACCGACTGGGAAATCGGTTTGCAGAAAACAGGTTACATCTCCGAGGCAGGCCGCTGTCTGGTGATGCAGGTGCATGTATCGGGGCGGCCGTTCGTGATGATCTTCCTTGACTCCAAGAGCAAACAGGCGCGTCTTGCAGACGCTAGCCGCATCCGCAAGTGGCTTGAGTCACGCGGTGCCTCTATGGTGTCGGAGCGTCGCGCAAGCCGCAGCTGATGGGAGGTCAGGCGCTCTCGGCCGCACGGTAGCCCAGTACCTCGGAGATACTGCTGGCGGTTGCAATCAAATCATCCAGCCACTCGTCGCGTAGCCGATCGACCGGCGCTGAGATAGACAGCCCCGCCACCAGACGACCCGCATCATCACGAATACCTGCTGCCATGCAGCGCACGCCAAGCTCCAGTTCTTCATTGTCACGCGCATAGCCACGCGCGCGCACCAACGACAGCTCGCGTTCCAGCTTCGCCAGATCGGTTATCGAGTTCTTGTTGTGTCCGGCAAGACCAGTGCGTGTGGCATAGGCGCGCACTGCCTTGGCATCATCCACTGATAAAAACAATTTTCCGGTGGAGGTCAGGTGAAGCGGCGCGCGGCCACCGATCGCTCGGACGACCTGCATACCGGAGCGTTCCGAAAATGCGCGGTCGATATACACAATCTCGTCGCTCTGTCGCACCGACAGGTTGACGGTTTGCTGCGTCTTGCGATGCAGCGCTTGCATCCAAGGTAGCGCTGCCTCGCGAACGTTGAGCCGGCTTTTGACAATATTGCCCAGTTCCAGCAATCGCATGCCCAGCCGGTAGCTGCCCGGCTCGGTACGGTCGACAAAGCGCTTGGCGACCATATCGTTCAGGATGCGGTGCGCGGTCGAGGGGTGCAAACCTGTGGCACCGGAGAGGTCTTTCAGGCTGACGGGATCGGTGTGCTCAGCCAGCACGTCAAGCAGCATCATCATGCGCTCGATCACTTGGATCGAGGTCTTGTCATTACTCGGGGTGGAATCGGATTTCATGGTGGGTTGGCATCAAGCAGGCTTACCTTATATCACAATGTGAAACGAGATTTCAAGTGAGTCCGGTGTTCGATCAATCCTTGGACCCCGGCGAATTTATTTCATCACCCCACGCTGTTCTCAGACTGACCGCGGCAACGGATAATTCGGCATGTCAAAAAATGCAAGCTCGCTGAGGAAAACATGCGCGTCGGATTAATGGTGACCTGCTTGGTCGATGTGATGCGTCCGGAGATCGGTTTATCTGCAATCAAATTGCTTGAGGCCGCAGGATGCGAAGTGGCAGTACCCGAGGCGCAGACCTGCTGCGGGCAACCTGCCTACAGCGCGGGGAACAAAGCGGCCGCGCGCGCGCTGGCCGAGAAATTTCTGGATGAGTTCGAGCAGTTCGACTACATCGTGATTCCGTCTGGCTCATGCGGCGGTACCATCCGCACGCACTATGCTGACATTTTCGACGATGCGCCCGCAGCGCTTGCGCGCTACCAGCGTATTCAGCAGCGCGTTTACGAACTGACCGATTTTCTGGTCAATGTGGTGAAGCTCGACACATTGCCTGCTGCCATGCCCACCGCGTTTCGCGGCAGCGTGACTTACCACGACTCGTGTAGCGGATTACGCGAGCTGGGTGTGGAAAGCCAGCCGCGTGCGCTGCTGGCAAAGCGCGAGGGTATTGCGCTGACAGAGATGCCGCATGCCAGACAGTGCTGCGGCTTCGGTGGTGCGTTTGCAGTCAAATATGGCGATATCTCGACCGCTATTGTGGACGAGAAGTGTGAGTACATACAGAGCAGTGGCGCCGACGCCGTGGTTCTCGGTGACCTTGGTTGCATGCTTAACATTGAAGGTCGGTTGCGCCGTACGGGTGACCACAAGACGCGTGTGCTGCACGTGGCACAAGTACTGGCAGGAGATAGTTAATGCAAGTTCAGTCAATGCATTTCAAGGCGCGGGCGGGTCAAAAGCTGGCCGATGTCCGCTTGCAGCAAAACCTGAAGAAGCTGTCTACCAAGTTCGTTACAGCGCGCTCGGCTGCGCTTACCGAACTGGATGATTTCGAGGCAACGCGCGATCAGGCCGTTGAGCGCCGGATGCGAGCGATTCACAATCTTGATGTCTGGCTGGATACGTTCGAGCGCGAGGCGACGCGACGTGGCGCTACCGTGCTGTACGCAGAGACCGCGCAGGATGCCGCTCGATTGGTGGTAGAGATCGCGCAAAAGCACGGTGTAAAGAAGGCCATCAAGTCAAAGTCGATGGTGTCGGAAGAAATGCAGCTCAATCGAGCGCTGGAAGCAGTGGGTGTCGTACCCATCGAGACTGATCTCGGTGAGTATATTTTGCAGATTAATGATAACGAGGCACCGTCGCACATCATCGCGCCGGTAGTTCATAAAGACAAAGATGAAATTGCTGATTTGTTCGCGAAGGTGCATCAGAAGCCGCGTCTGACGGATATCCCGCAGATGACGCGTGAGGCACGCGAGGTACTCCGTCCGCATTTTTTGTCGGCAGATATGGGTATTACAGGTGGCAACTTCGTGATCGCTGAATCCGGGTCGGTGGCTGTGGTAACCAATGAAGGTAATGAAGGCATGTGCACCATCAAGCCAGAGAAGGTGCATGTGGTAGTGACGGGTATCGAGAAGGTACTACCGACGCTGAATGACTTGGCGACGATTATGCGGTTGCTACCGCGCTCGGCCACCGGCCAATCGATTTCAAATTATTTTTCCCTGCTTACAGGGCCGCGTGGTGCGCAAGATCATGACGGCCCTGAGCATATGTATTTCGTGTTGGTAGATGCGGGGCGGAGCCGACTGATCGGCTCTGAATTTGAAGACATGTTGCGGTGTATTCGGTGCGGTGCTTGTATGAACCACTGCCCGGTGTATCAAAAAATTGGTGGGCATAGTTATGGCTGGGTGTATCCCGGTCCGATGGGTAGCGTGCTAACTCCGTCGTATGTGGGTATCGAGAACGCGGTCGATCTGCCGCAGGCCTCTACGCTGTGTGGTGAATGCCACGTGGTTTGCCCGGTGAAAATTCCTCTGCCTGATTTGCTGCGTAAGCTGCGTGAAAAACAATTCAAAACGGGTCTGCGCCCGACGTTCGAGTATGTCGCGTTCGGCGTCTGGGCATTTTTCGCGCAGCGTCCTACCCTGTACCGTTTTGCGACCAAGTGGGCGGCGCGCGTGATGAAACTCATGGGCGGACAGCAGCGCTTGATTCATGCACTACCGGGCGCGGCAGGGTGGACAGATCAGCGCGATATGCCGGCACCTTCGGGTAAAACTTTTCGTGAAATTTACCGCGAGCGGCAGCGTAGCTAAATTATGTCCGAGCACGAGCAACCGATCAGCGAATTCAAAAGTAAAAGCGGCATCAAGCGTGTGTTCTCCGCTTTTTTTTATTCGATCGACGGATTTCGAGCGGCTTGGCGCTATGAGCATGCTTTTCGTCAGGAGTTGATGATCGCGATTCCTGGCGTAATGTTGGCCTTGCTGTTGCCGGTGAGTCGTCTTGAAAAGCTGGCTTTGATCGCGTCGCTCGTGTTGGTACTGATTGTCGAGTTGTTGAACTCTGCGATCGAAGCAGTGGTCGACCGGGTTTCGCTTGATCGGCACTCACTCTCCAAAAACGCTAAAGATCTCGGTAGCGCAGCGGTCATGCTTTCATTTGCGCTCGCGCTAGTGACATGGTGCGTGGTGCTTTATCCCTTGGTCACCCCGGCGTAGGCCGGGGTCCAGCGAGGTACGGTAGTGCATACACCTGCGACGATGCAGCCTCACATCCCGGGGTTGGAGAACTCCAGATGAACTTCATTTACCGCACGCACCACATCATCAGATAGCTTCACTGTATATGCATCAATATTCTCTTTTAACTGAGCGATTGTGGTGGCGCCGATAATGGTGGAGGCAACGAAAGAGCGGCTATAGCACCACGCCAGCGCGAGTTGGGTCATACTCATTCCGTTGTCCGCAGCGATTTTCATGTAACGGCGCGTTGCTTCAATCACGCGTGGACGGGTATAGCGCGGGCTCCAATTGGGCGGAAATATCGTCAGACGTCCATGTGCGGCGGGGTCATTGATGTACTTTCCTGTCAGCTGCCCAAACGCCAGCGGGCTATAGGCAAGCAAGCCAACATTTTCACGGAAACACGCTTCATCAGTGCCGCCCTCGAATTGGCGATTCGCCAGGTGGTACGCATTTTGAATCGAGACAATGCGCGGCAGCGCATCGTGTTGCGACACGCTGCAAAATTTTGCGACGCCCCATGCGCTCTCATTCGATACGCCGATGTATCGAACCTTTCCCTCATCGATGACTTCTTTTAGTGCCGCTAATGTTTCTTCAATCGGAATGTGCGGCCGTTCTCGTTGCGGATCAAAAAATAGCTGACCAAAAATCGGCGCATTACGACTCGGCCAATGCAGTTGGTATAAATCAATGTAGTCGGTTTGCAAGCGACGCAAGCTATCGTCAACTGCTGCGCGGATATTTTTTCGGTCAAAGTTGTTTTGGCCTTGACGTATCCAGCTCGCCATGGTCGATGGCCCGGCGATCTTGGTCGCGACGATGACCTTTTGGCGGCGGCCCGGTTGCTTCAGCCAACTACCAATGAAGCGCTCGGTGGCGCCTTGCGTTTCGGCGCGCGGCATTACCGGGTACATCTCGGCGGTATCAATGAAATTAACGCCCCGCTCAAGCGCATAATCCAGCTGCTCATGTGCCTCGGCTTCGGTATTTTGTTCACCGAAAGTCATGGTGCCGAGACAGATTTTGGTTACCTCGAGATCGCTACTGCCCAGCTTTGCTGTGTCCATACGGGTCTCCGATGTGTTGTTAGATGATCGATGGTCATCTGCTGTCGTGTAATGTCTGCGATGTTGCTACCTTGCGAGCAGCCGAACCAGACGCGCTATTGCTGTCTCAGCGCTTGTGCGCACTCATGCACTAGTACCGGCCCGCGGTAAATAAGTCCGGTGTAAAGCTGTACTAAAGAGGCGCCGGCATCAACTTTGGCGCGCGCATCTTTACCGCTCAGAATACCGCCGACGCCAATAATCGGGATGCCATCGTTCAACTCTGTGCGCAACGCGCTGATCACGTGATTCGATAGCGGCAGTACCGGTGCGCCCGACAGACCACCTGCTTCATCTGCGTGCGGCAAGTCTTTGACAGCCTCTCTGGTTATTGTGGTGTTGGTCGCTATTACGGCATCTATCTGATGTTGCAGCAGCAGCTCGGCAATAGATTTTATCTGCTCGCTATCGAGGTCAGGCGCGATCTTCAGCGCGATCGGTACATATCGACTATGTCTGTCTGCCAATGCGCGCTGCGAATTTTTCAGCGCTGACAGCAGCGCGCCAAGTTCGGAGGCCTGCTGCAGCTGACGCAGATTCTTGGTGTTCGGTGAGGATATATTGACGGTAACGTAGTCCGCAAACGGGTACACCTTCTCCAGACAGATCAGATAATCATCAATCGCTTGTTCTATCGGGGTATCGGCGTTTTTTCCTATGTTTAGACCGAGCACACCTTGTTTATCCTGATAAAAACGTGAAGACTGCACATTACGCACGAACGCGTCAACGCCGCCGTTATTAAAGCCCATACGATTAATAAGCGCCTGGGCTTGTGGCAGCCGAAACATACGCGGCTTGGGATTACCCGGCTGCGGGCGTGGGGTCACCGTACCGATTTCAATGAAGCCGAAGCCGAGCGCCGCAAGGCCATCGATGCAGGCGCCGTCTTTATCCAAGCCAGCACCAAGACCCACCGGATTCGGAAAACGTATGCCCATCACGGTACGCGGATCAGGCGGTGGTTTCGTCAGCCCCTGTGTGAATCGCAGTCTCGCAGCGGCGTTTAGCGCAGATAGCGTAAGGTCATGCGCTGACTCGGGATCAAGCGAAAACAGCAGCGGGCGGACGAGCGCATAGAGCGAAGAGGCAGACACGTTAAAAGCCAGGCGAGGTCAATCGGCTGATTGTACCTGCGCGGCTCGATTAGTCTTCCAGTGGTTCCCAATTACCGCGGCGCAGTGCCTCGATTGGCCGGAAATTGACCTTGTACCGCATCTTGTCGCTGTCAGCGATCCAGTAGCCAAGGTAGACGTAAGGCATTTTCAGTTGACGCGCCTGATCGATTTGCCACAGCACGTTGTAGGTGCCGTAGCTGGCTTGATCGTCAGGATCATAGAACGTATAGACCGATGACAGCCCATCATCGAGTACATCAATAATGCTGACGATTCTGAGCACGCCATCCGGATCACGAAACTCCACGAGCCGCGTGTTGACCTTGCTCTGCAACAGAAACTGAGCGTATTGATCGCGGCTATCCTGATCCATGCCGCCGCCAGCGTGGCGCACAGATTGGTAACGCAAGTAAAGCTCGTAATGTTCATGCACATACGCCAAGCGCGATACGGCGGTGGTGAGATTACCGTGCTTTGACCATGCGCGGCGTTGGCTGCGGCTGGGGATAAAGTACTCAGCCTGCACGCGCACAGGTGTACAGGCCTGGCAACCATCGCAGTAGGGGCGGTAGGTGAAGATACCACTGCGGCGAAAGCCGTTTTTCACCAGCTCGGCATAGACATCAGCATTGATCAGATGCGACGGTGTGGCGACTTGTGAGCGCGCCTGCCGATGCTCCAGGTAGCTGCATGGGTAGGGCGCAGTTGCATAAAACTGCAGGGTAGAGAACGGCAGATCCTTTAAATGCGTCATGCACCCGAATTTACACCAAGAATCCATCTCGTAGCGACATCGGCCGCCAAACCGCAATCGGCGCTTGCTTGATCGCAGGCCGCATGTACGCTAAAAAGGCCCGGCGCGGCATGGGCTTGGCGCCGAGCGCGGCCAGGTGCGTGGTCTCTTGTTGGCAGTCGATCAGCTGCACGCCCTCAGACCTCAGAAAGTGCACCAGGTAGGCCAGAGCGATTTTGGAGGCGTCGCGCACCCGTGCAAACATTGACTCGCCAAAAAACATTTTGCCGATACCAACGCCATAGGCACCGCCCACCAGTGTGTCGTTGTGCCAGAGCTCGGCCGAGTGCGCATAGCCAAGACGATGCAGCGCAGTGTAGGCATCAATAATGGCGGGCGTGATCCATGTACCGGTACCGTCAGCGCGCACCTGTGCGCATTGCGTGATGACCTCGCTAAATGCACTATCGAACTGCACGCGCCATGGTCCGCTACTTTCCATGGCACGCTCAATCGAACTCAGACGCTTGCGCAGGCTGTGCGAGACATGAAATTCATCCGTGCGCAGCACCATGCGCGGATCAGTGCTCCACCAAAGTATCGGTTGCGGATCGGAGTACCAGGGAAAAATCCCCTGCCGGTAGGCGTCGAGCAGACGCGACGGAGATAAATCGCCCCCTGCCGCCAGCAAGCCGGGCGCGCCTTCGGCCTCGGTAAGGGCGGTTTCCGGGTCGGGAAACGGCGTATCGATATCTAGCCAGGTCAGATGCATGCTCACCAATCAAGTACGAAAAATGCACGTTTATCGTGCATGCAAAGTGGCTTGCTATCAAGACACTTAGAAATACTCAAAAAATTCAGATGGTTGGGAGATTTTAGCGGTCGCCCCAAAAGGGTACGGATATTGCTTCTACGCAAAGCTTTTTTAGATTCTGCACTCAAAAGGGGAGAGTTATGGATGCATTCCGCAGTGGCGCGGACACGCTGTTTATCTTGCTTGGCGCGATCATGATCTTGGCAATGCATGCCGGCTTTGCGTTTCTTGAACTGGGTACGGTGCGTAAAAAGAATCAGGTCAACGCACTGGTAAAAATTCTGGTTGATTTTGCTGTCTCGACGATTGCCTACTTCTTCATCGGCTACGGCATCGCTTATGGCGTTCATTTTTTTGATAGCGCCGAGGTTCTCTCCCAGAAAAGCGGCTTTGAGTTGGTGAAGTTCTTTTTCTTGCTGACCTTCGCCGCAGCTATCCCTGCCATTATCTCGGGCGGTATCGCCGAGCGTGCCCGCTTTCATCCGCAACTCGCCGCAACCGCGCTGCTGGTTGGCTTGGTGTATCCGCTGTTCGAGGGTATCGCCTGGAACCAGCGGTTCGGTATACAGCCGTGGCTGGAGGCGAGCTTCGGTGCTGCATTTCATGACTTTGCCGGATCTATTGTTGTGCATGCGGTTGGCGGTTGGGCAGCATTGCCTGCGATCTTACTGCTTGGTCCACGTTTCGGTCGCTATACCAAAGACGGCAATGTGGCCGCGCATCCGCCCTCAAGTATTCCCTTCCTCGCGCTTGGTGCTTGGGTGTTGGCGGTGGGATGGTTCGGCTTCAACGTGATGAGTGCGCAGACACTCGACAAGGTAAATGGCTTGGTCGCCATGAACTCGCTGATGGCGATGGTGGGGGGTACTTTGGTCGCGGTATTGTTGGGCAAGAATGACCCCGGCTTCGCCTACAACGGCCCACTAGCTGGTTTGGTAGCCGTGTGCGCAGGCTCGGATTTGATGCACCCGCTCGGCGCTCTCGCCACCGGCGCGGTGGCCGGCGCAGTGTTTGTTTGGATGTTCACCCTCACACAAAACCGCTGGAAGATCGATGACGTGCTGGGTGTATGGCCGTTGCACGGCTTGTGCGGTGCTTGGGGCGGAGTCGCTGCCGGCATTTTCGGTCAGCAAGCACTCGGTGGCTTGGGTGGTGTCTCGATCGTTTCGCAGTTGATCGGCACGGTGCTTGGCATCGTGATCGCAGTAATCGGGGGCTGGGCGATCTACGCCGTGCTGAAGATGACAGTGGGCATTCGCTTGGATCGCGAAGAAGAGTACCAAGGCGCTGATCTATCGATTCACAAAATCACCGCGACGCCGGAGCGAGAGGTGAGCTGGTAAAGACAGAGCTTATACCTGCAGGCGTTTGCGAATATCCAGCGTGTAGAGCGGCACTGCTTGGCCTTCGGTGAGCGCGCCAAGGTCGGCGAAGAAACGTTGCAGCGTGTGCGACACGGTCGGGAAAGCGAGATCTTGCCAAGGGATCTCGCTTTCACGGAAAAGCCGACACTCAAGGCTCTCTGTTCCTGCTGCAAAATCAAGATCAAGCAAACGTGCGCGATAAAACAAGTGCACCTGATGTACATGCGGTACGTTTAGCAGCGCAAACAAGCCGAGCAACTCCACTCGCGCGCCAGCTTCTTCTGTAGTTTCGCGCTGCGCTGCTTCTTCGGTGGTTTCATTGTTTTCCATGAAACCGGCCGGCAAGGTCCAGTAGCCGCGCCTTGGTTCGATCGCTCGCTTGCAAAGAAGTACTTGCTGATCAGCCTGCCACCACGGAATAGTACCGATCACCAGCTTCGGATTTTGATAGTGCACTATTCCGCAGTCAGCGCATACATGTCGCAAGCGGTTGTCATCTTCGGGAATGACAAGCGACACGGGCTGTCCACAATCGGAACAGTAGTGCATCGGTTTGAGGGAAGGGTCGGGTGCCAACATGAGCAATAACAAAGCGCTGTCTGAGTGTAACACCAGGCATTGTGAAGCCAATGATGATCGTGCTTGCGCCGGTTGCTGACTTGGACTAGACTTCGGCCTCTCAGACGCGGGGTGGAGCAGTCTGGCAGCTCGTCGGGCTCATAACCCGAAGGT
>VFQT010002916.1_pt1 | contig 16471 bp, 11 predicted proteins | sample 3512381 | NCBI WGS metagenome assembly VFQT01 (sample SAMN10412376, study PRJNA504923) | tailings metagenome | isolation source: Relicate 2 Philex TSF3 active mining site | place: Philippines: Tuba, Benguet | collected 2017-08-29
CAGCGGCTGATGAAACCTGTGTAAAGCAGGCTGAATGCCAAACCCCTGTGCCGGACGGTAGAGAATTTCAAAAACGGCCGTTTCTGTGTGACGTAACTGCCAGCTGCAAATGGACTTGCGAGAACTCAGAAAATTCTTCCGCCAGGTTTACACGCGTGTAAAGGGTGTTCAGGTCGATGTTGCATCGCGGCAATAGGCGAACCGACGAACGATCGCTGCGATGATGGTAAGCCTCACGCAGTTCAGGAGTTGCAGTCAGCGGCAACACGATCGCATCACATGTTGCCCCACAACCACACTCCTCACATTCGTTTCGCGCCTGGCTTACAAGCGTCACTCCCCTCCCGGACAAAGTCTGGGAGGGGTCGAACGAGCGCCAGCAAGTTCGGGGGAGGGCCGCGTCTTGTGCCCCTTTGCCGCATGCCACGGCCGTCACAGCCTCGCGCACGCTTTCCTCCACCGCGTCCACACGACATCATCCCGTCCTGTGCTCTTTGCGAATCTCATAGGACAGATCAGGAGTCGTCATCATGCGTATCGGACACTGTCAGGCAGACTCAAAGCTTGGAGACTTCGAAGGCAATCTGGCTCGCGTCGTTGCAGGCCTTGAACAGGCGGACAAAGAACGCGTCGAGATCGTGTCGTTTCCAGAGTGCTTCCTGACGGGCTATCCCGATACCGAAGAACTGGCCCGCGCGAGTGCCTTCGCGAAAGACTCATCGCAGATCATGCGAGTGCTGAACGCGACGAGCCGATTTGAGTCCATGCTGATCGTTGGCTTCAATGAGACTCGTGGTTCGGATTTGTACAACACGGCCGTCGTCTGTCACAAAGGGCACATCGTTGGTTTTTACAGCAAGTGTTCGGCCTACCAGCGATTTCATCGCCAGGGCCGCGACTTCCCGGTGTTCCAGCATAACGGAGTCACATTCGGCGTCATCATCTGTTCGGACGGTGGGTTCATCGAGCCAGCTCGTATCCTGGCCATCAAGGGGGCTCGCATCGTCTTTGCTCCTCACTTCAACTACATCGGTGCCGAAGGTCTGATTTCGCACTTTATGAAGGTCCGCGCCGACCACACGGCTCGCGCGGTGGAGAACGGGATCTGGTTTGTCCGCGGCAACAATGTGTCACTCGGCAAAGAGGAGTGCATTCAGAACTACGAAGGCATTGGCTACGGCGACAGTTACATCATGGACCCTCACGGCGAGATTCTCGTTCGAAGTCGCCGACACGTGGAAGACTTCATCTTTGCCGACATCGACCCCAAAGTCGTCGACACCAGCTGGGGCGTCGGCCGTTCCCTCTGGAGCGCCCGCGAATTCGGCTCGATTCTGAATGAGGCAATGAAGCGGCCTCCAGTGTAAAGCGACTGTCCTCAGTCGCTACCATATCAGGGTTTTCGATTCGAAGTCGTAACCGCGGACGGACGTGGATTTACGCGGATTCATACGAATAGGGCAGGGTTTTTGAGATGCGCTGGTTTTGTGACTGCGGTGTTTTTGGTTGCGGCGGGTGTGAGGGAAGCGATTGAGGACAATCGTTCTACACTGGGGAGGGCAGCGATTGAGGACAATCGCTTTACACTGGGTTTGAACACTTTGAGATTCTGCGAACAGCGTTGGCGACGCCTTTTGTGATTTCGGACATGCGGTCATAGTCCAGTGTTTCAGGAGTGTCCGTGGCCTGATGGTAGTGCGGATTGCGAAGGAAGCTTGTGTCTGTCAGCATCAAGGCCGGGAATCCTTCCATCCAGAAGCCGCGATGGTCAGAGAGATGAATTTCGGGAATACGTTCCGGAAGCACGATCGAAAAGAGCGGGAACCGGGTCGCCTGCTTGAATGCTCTGCGAAAGCGCCAGCAGAGCTTCCATGATCGGGGGTTGGCGACGGCTGCAAGAAAGTTACCGCGAGAAGGGAACAGCCATCGCAGCCATCGAGGGATCATGGGCGGAACGGATTGTGAGTTTTCTTTGTCCACGAAGTACCCGACCATTTCCAGGCAGAGCATGGCAACGACGTTTTCCTGACGGCGTCGGCATCCTGTGGCATGCACGATACTTCCCATTTCGCCCGTATGAAAGTACGGCGATTCTTCACAGGCAAATGCAACGAAACGAACGGTACGTTTTGGATTGATATCCTTCAGCAACCGAGCTGACTCGATCAGGACCGCGACTGCGGAACCATTATCGTCTGCTCCAGGAGTTTCCGGTGTCGAATCGTAATGGGCACCAAGGATCACAATGTCGTTTGGATCCTGGCTTCCAGGTATGTTGACGATCACATTGTCTGTCGACTGGCCTCGAACATTGTAGGTCTCACGAGTGACTGTCAGTCCGATCTCACGCAGTTGCGATTCAATGTAGGCGGCTGTCGCTGCCATCGTTCCCATTTTGCCGGGGTGTCGCGGACCGATCACTCCGGCAAGCATATCCACATGGCGAAACAGTCGGTTCGACAAGGAGTCTTCTGGCTGCGATGTTGTTCCATCGCCTGTGTTGGACATTGCCTAAACCTTTTGTGGTCGGCTGCGACGTGCCCCGTGCGTCACTTGATGACTCACCGAAGTCGATTTTAGTGGTCGTCGCCGAATTGCACTTCGATATCGCTGCAGTGTTCAGGGCTGCAGTGCAAGTTGCACTCTATCTGGCAAATTCTTGTTTACGTAGGAACGAAGGTAGGGATTGACTTGAGTATTCACGACAGTCGTTTCGTTAGTGAAATGCAGTTGAAAAACGGGGACTGAGCACTGAGCTTCTCAGAAGGGTTCAGGCTCGGTCCATATGGACGGGCGAGTTTGATTTTCAAATCTGCGGTCGTGGTGCTTGCGTTTCAGATTCGCTGTGTGCAGAATAGTCTAAGGTACCTAAGTTGGTGTCGCGTGGCACTAGTAGAATTAACTACGTGGAAATTTTCGTGCGTTGTCGTCGTTCATTGTGACGGAATGTCTTTTCAGGAGGTGTTTGTGCTGAATTCCTCTTCAACCCAGACGCAAGTCGCAAGCGAAATTTCTGATCGCCTAAGAGCATTGACAGATCTTGAGAGTGTTCATGTTATTCCAATAGAACGGATTGGACTTCAGGCAACCCCCGCTCAGAACTCCGAACGATCGATAGAACCGTTTTCGGAGCGACTTGGTGCATTTGCAGCAGATTTCGTCGCATATGAGATGGCGTTTGCCATGTTCTTGAAAGTTCTCGAGAACCGTCACCCGGAAAATGAGGTCGTATTCAAGGTTGGTGTGGCAGCTGGTAGTACGGTAAGAGCGATTGTCGAAGATTTCCGAATCCCTGAGATTCTGTGCCAATCGCTTGCAAAGTCACGGCTCAAGATCCTTGTTTCGCCACTTGCCATTGGACCAATTCCAGAGACGGCATCGTCTGCTGGATTTATCGCGAGCAACCTCTCATTGCGCATGAGGCAATCTCTTGGTTCAAAGGTTGAGTTTGATCCATTGGCAGAAAAGACACCGTCGGCAGATGGGTACGAGTTGCGAATGGTTCCTGCAATTCGTAAGGCGCGAGATGAAGATCCAGGAGAGCTGCTTAAGAGTGACCGGGACAGATTTCGCAATTCGTGGATGAGATTCGACTGGATTCTGACGGGGGTTGGATCGATCCAAACTGGGCAACTCGTTGAACACCTCAGGCTCAGGTTTGGTGAGCCTGGAATGGGTGACGTGATGGCTCGAGACAATGTGATTGGTGACATTTGCTCCAGAATGTATGACTACCATGGGCAGGAAGAGCACAAAGTAGATGGAGACAAGTTTGTGGGGATCTCTTACCGATGGTTACAGTTCCTGGCAACAATGCGCACCAAAGGGCAGCGTTCCCACACCGTAGTCGCAGTGACTGGCGGAGAAGATAAGTACGATGCAATCTATGCGCTGATCAAAAACACGAAGGAAGAACTGCGAGCGAAGAAAGAAAACCGATGTCCTTTTAATTCACTTGTGACGGATGAGCTCACAGCTCGACGCCTGATTCGTGATCTCCACAAAGGGGAACCAGGGCTCAACAGCCACAGAAGTACAAAAAAACCTGGAACACGCTAGGGATACCGTAGTGGGAAGGTTAGGCAGACTGCTCACGGAGTTTGTCTAGGCAGTCGGTCGATATGTGGCGAAGCGACAAATCATGCGACTTTGCGGGTGGTGGCCAGTGGCGTCAGGAGTTGCAGGAGCAGGCCGGCGGTGGTGGAGGTGGCGCCCTGGTGGTGGAGGACGGTGTGCTGGGCTTTGTGGCCGAGTTGCCTTCGTGCGGGTTCACTGTTGAGCAGATGCTCCAGAACCGGCAGAAGTTCTTCGGGCGACTTGAGTTGTCGGCAGGCGTCGGCTTCTTTGAAGATCTGCACAACGTCGCGGAAGTTCCACGTGTTCGGGCCGAACATCACGGCAGCTCCGTAGGCCGCCGGTTCAATCATGTTCTGCCCGCCTCGATTTCCAAAGCTGCCGCCGACGAATGCAATGTCCGCCAGACCCCAGCAGGCTCCCAGTTCACCGATCGTATCCAGAACACCGACGGAGTCTGATGAGAGAACTGAAGGATGTGAAGCATCCTGTTCCGATCTTCGAACGACCGTAAATCCTCGACCTGCAACCAGCGAAGCCACTTCATCGAAGCGTTCCTTATGTCGAGGCACAAGAATCAGTCGCAGAGCAGGGCAGGTCGATCGCAGTGACTGCCAGCAGTCCAGAATCAGCGTCTCTTCGGGATCCTGCGTACTACCAGCGACGAGGACCAGATCCGCATCCTTCAGGCCGAACAGAATTCGCAGCGCTGTGGTCTTCGGATTACTGCGCTGAGTTTCGACGCCGTCGAATTTGATCGAGCCGGTGGTTTTCATGCGTTCCGGCCGAACGCCCAGACTGAGCAGTCGTTCGCCGTTGGCAGCTGACTGAGCGGCAACAAGATCGAGGCTGGCAAACATCGGCTTCAGAAGCGATGAGACTCGTTGATACCGTCGATGACTCTTTTCACTGAGCCGTGCGTTGACGACCGCGACCGGGATACCGCGTGATTCACATTCGCTCAGGAAGTTCGGCCACAGTTCCAGTTCCATCAGGCACACAAGGACAGGACAAACTGTCTGCACCGCGTTGCTGACAGCCCAGGAAAAATCGAGCGGAAACCAGGTCACATGGCAGTCGGAGAATCGCTGCCGTGCCAGATCAAAGCCGGTATCCGTCGATGTCGTGATCAGAATGGAGTACTGATCACCGCTCTGCTGACGAAATTCCTTCACGATCTTCTGAAGCTGGATGACTTCACCGACACTGACCGCATGGAACCAGGCGACCGGTTTGCTGTCGCGCGGAGCGGTCAGTCGTCCAAGGAGTTTTTCACCGAGTCCGCGAAGATAGCGTCCATGACGAACCATGCGCCAGAGGATGAATGGCGACAGCATCGTCAGCAGGCAGAGATACAGGATGTTGAGCATCCATCGCACGGCAGAATCCATTCTTCGTACGCTGAGATACCAACAGCCGGCCTTGTGCAGACAGGCTGTCACGGATCTCCATGACTATTTACCGCAGCACTTTTTGTACTTCTTGCCGCTTCCGCACGGACATTCTTCATTGCGTCCGACACGAGGACCGGCGTTGATGATCGGTGCCGTCACCTTACCTTCTTCGCCAGCCTCGGGAGCATTCGTCTGAAGGTTATCCACCGCGGTTTCCGGCGGCGGAGCCACATCGTGTTCTGTCGCTGTGATTCGCCAGAGCGAACCGACAAAGGCCGGGCTTTCATGTTCGACACGGAAAAGCGTCTGAGTGACCTGTTCAGCGATACGATCCCACATTGCCAGGAAGGCTCGACGTCCTTCGCGTTTGTATTCGGTTCGAGGGTCCTTCTGAGCATAGCCCACGAAGCCGATGCCCTGGCGAAGGTGGCCCATGAAGTACAGATGGTCCTTCCATGCCGTGTCGACAAACTCAAGCAGCACGGAGCGTTCTGTCTGACGAATTTCCGGTCGGAAGACCTGATCAATGCCCTGGAGGATTTCGACCCTGGCCTGACCGACCGTCAACGACCGAACGCGGTCGGCGTTCATTCCGAGACCGAGATCATCTTCCACCCATCGCAGCAAGGCAGTCGCCTGAGTCTCCGTCAGACGTGCTTTGTCAGCCGCCGATCCAAGGATTTCGCGCAGCTTGCTTTCCACCGTGGCTGCCGCCGGGCGTCGCGCCAGGAACTTGCGGCTGATGTCCACGAGCGTTTCATAGATCTGAGCCGACAGCTGTTCGGAGAACTTTTCCGGATCGAGGTCGGTGCGGAAGCGAGTATTCGCCCAGCGAGCCAGTTTCTCCCGGTTGAATCGTTCGTTCTGTTTGCCGTCACCTTCAAGGAAGTTGTGCATGCCCACAGAGACAGGGAACGTCACTTCCTTATCATCGTATCGCTGTTTGACTCGGTCTTTCAGAAGCTGAATGATCTGCGAATCCTCTTTGCCATTCAGTTCTTCCGGCTGCACGCCAAGCAGGAAGTTGAAGTTTGCCCATCCTGCGAGTGACTTCTGCGGGAAGAGTGGATCGAGGAAATTGTCCAGATCCTTCAGGTCCCATCGAGCAATTCCCTCACGAGCTTTTTCCAGAAGGAACGGAGCGAGCTGGTTGCGTTCGTGCTTTCGCAGATCCTTGTCGCTCAGAGAAAGACCGAAGGCTCGATTCACCCACTTTGTGAGTGCCATCCAGTTCCAGTCCAGTCTGCTGTCAGCATCTTCCGGCAGATGGACATCGATCTGCTCGTAGATCTGAGTTTCGCCCTGCCGCTCACCTTCCTCACGAATCCAGGTCGTGATGTCCTGCCGATTCATGTCGCGGATGTCAGACGACTCCACTTCCAGCTGAGTATTCTGACGGATCCATGCGGTGAGAGAGTCCCAGCGATAGTCCTTTGCAAGGAACTGCTTCGACCATCGAGCAATCTCATCGAACATCATACCGAGCAGCAGAGTGCGGCAGTCCTGTCCGTCGAGAATCTGCTGACGGTAGGTGTAAGTGCGCTTGCGCTGTTCGTCCATGATCTCGTCGTATTCGAGCAGGTTCTTGCGCTGGTCGAAGTGCTGTTCCTCGCGCTTTTTCTGAGCGGCTTCGATACGGCGAGTCACCATCGGGCTGATGATCGGTTCGCCTTCGCGCAGTCCGGCCCACTGCATGATGCGTTTGACGGAGTCGCCCATGAAGAGCCGCATCAGTTTGTCATCAAGCGAAATGAAGAAGCGACTGGAACCCGGGTCACCCTGACGTCCTGCTCGACCACGCAGCTGCAGGTCAATTCGGCGTGAGTCATGTCGTTCCGTACCGACCACATGAAGTCCGCCGAGTTCCGCGACGACTTTTCCTTCCGCAGCCATGCCTTCGCGTTCGGCGATTTGCTTCGTCAGAGCATCCCATTCGAACTTGGGCACATCGAGGCGCGAGTTGTACTTCGCTTTCAGTTCTTCCCACGCGGAATGTTCGGGATTACCGCCAAGGATAATGTCGGTTCCTCGACCCGCCATGTTGGTGGCGATCGTGACCGCGCCTTTTCGACCGGCCTGAGCGACGATTTCCGCTTCACGTTCGTGGAACTTTGCGTTCAGAACGTTATGAGGTACTCCCTTGCGCACGAGGCGGTTGCTGAGCATTTCCGAGAGTTCGATGGATGTCGTTCCGACCAGAACCGGGCGTCCCGTGGCGTGGACATCGACGATCTCAGCAACGACCGCATCCCACTTTTCTTTTTCGGTTCCGTAGATGTTGTCTGGATGGTTGAGTCGTTTGGTAGGGCGGTTTGGCGGAACAGCCACAACGTCCAGGTTGTAGATCTTCAGGAATTCTTCCGCTTCCGTCATCGCAGTGCCTGTCATTCCCGACAGTTTGCGGTACAGCTTGAAGTAGTTCTGAAGAGTGATCGTCGCGAGGGTCTGGGTTTCTTCCTTGATCTTCACGCCTTCTTTGGCTTCGACAGCCTGGTGAAGACCATCAGACCACTGACGACCTTCCATTTTTCGGCCGGTGTTTTCGTCGACGATGACCACTTCGCCTTTCTCAACGACGTAATGGACGTCACGGCGATAAAGGTGGTGAGCCTTGAGAGCATTGTCGATCAGATGCGGCCATTCCATGTTACCGGCGGTGTAGAAGCTCTCCACACCGGCCAGTTGTTCTGCTCGGCGCACACCTTCTTCCGTCAGATGGCAGGTGTGCTCCTTTTCCTTGACTTCGAAGTCCACTTCCTTGCGGAGCTGTCGGGCCACCGCATCGGCCTTTGGATACTTGTCCAGGTTGTCATGCGCAGGGCCGGAGATGATCAGCGGAGTACGTGCTTCGTCGATCAGAATGTTGTCGATTTCGTCGACGATGGCATAATCGAGAGGACCCTGGACCTGCTGATCCCTGGTCGGCTTCATGTTGTCTCGAAGATAGTCGAAGCCAAACTGATTGCTGGTTCCGTAGGTAATGTCACACGCGTAGTGAACCTGGCGTTCAGCCGAATTCATGTTCGACTGGATGGCACCGACGGTCAGGCCGAGATTCAGGAAAACCGGGCCCATCCATTCCATGTCGCGGCGAGCCAGATAGTCATTCACTGTGACAACGTGAACTTTGCCAGCCAGTGCATTCAGGAACGCAGGCAACGTTGCGACAAGGGTCTTACCTTCACCGGTCATCATTTCTGCAATCATGCCGTTGTGCAGAATGTGACCACCGATCATCTGTACTTCATAATGACGCATCTTCAGGAAGCGACGACCGGACTCACGAACAGCAGCGAACGCTTCAGGCAGAACGTCATCCAGAGTTTCGCCATTCTGCAGGCGAGCGCGAAGCTTTGATGCTGTCTGGCGCAGTTCATCATCCGACAGCTTCTGCCAGTCGCTCTCCATCGCGTTAATACGGTCGAGCAGTGACCCCGGAACAATGGTCGTCGTCCCCTGGCGATCGCGCACGAAGCCAAGCTTCTTCATGCGGCGTTCATTAGACGATCCAAAGAGGCCCGTGATGCCGCGTTCAATTCGATGAGTAGCAGCAGAAAAGAAATCGCCGACTTTTTCCAGAAACTCCATGTCGCGCGGTCATCCTGAATTCTAAGTGATCATAAATACGGGACGTGATCGTCAGGAACACTGCCAACCAGGCAGGGGACGCATGCTCCTCCAGGTTCCGGCGATTTTGTCGTAAGTCAAAGGCCGGCAAGTCTATTGGAACGTCTTGTTGACGGTCAATCCCGCCCTCCGCATGGCTCCTCCTGAGCCGGAGAGGCAGTGAGTGACGCTGAAAGCATCAAAAGGCAAGTGCTGTGCCGACTGTTGAGGCTGGGCAACATTCCGCCACCCGATAGGCGTCGAGTGTTGCCCGAACGCGACACGGAAATGCATGAGAACCGGCAGTTTGTGCAGATTTCTTTACATTCGAACGTGATTCGGAAAGCCTTTGTAAACGGCTAAAAACACTGGGGTTTCAGAGATTCCCGGTGAGGATCGTCGCCTGCGTTTCTGCCGCGGAGTCCCGATTGGATTAACTCCGAATCCCGTTCGGAACGCGGGCTGCATTGAAAGTCAGTGGTCTCAAACGACCCAGACAGAAACACGCCGAAGACGTCCGAATCACCAATTCGGGAAGGGCAGTGAACTTATGAACCGTATGACTCTCCAGGTAACTCGATCAGCATTGTTGTCCTGCTTTTTCGGTTTTGGTGCTGCGGAGATGGCGGCGGCCAGTGTCCCCAGCGCCGATCAATTTCCAGATGACACGTCCGTTTCGACCGACCTCTGGAAGAAAGAGTTCTTCGAGCGGAAGCCTGAGGAAGACGACGAGAGCAACACTGCGGACGGTCTTCGGAATCGCTCCGTTTTGCAAAGCGAGAATGACCTACTCGTCGGGACCGCTCCTCGAATACAGCTGGCGAAAGGCAACGGGCTTCAGGTCGCTTCGAGTGAATTGCCCACATTGAGCGACTGGGAGCATGCGGCGACGAAAGCGATCGGGCCGAAAGAAATCAACATCACGACGCTTGAAGGTCCTTCCGCCGTAACTCTCGTCGTCGCCGTCGTAGGACTCATCGTTGTTGGCGGAGCATACCTGCAAAAGTAGTGGAACTCGCCCGATCACGAATGTGCAGAATGGCAGTCCTCAGCCGTATTGCGTTGCCCTTCCGGGATTCCATGCCTGTTTGTGCCAGTGCGGTCTGATCAGTTGAGGACAACTGCTCCACACTGGCTAAGAACCCAGCAGGTAGGCGCGAAGTTCTCTCATCAGAGCGATGCAGCGAACGGAGAACGTGTCGGTATCAGGCACGCGACCGCGTGATGTGAACTGCACGGTGACGATTCGATGCGTCCGAGCTTTTCCGTCGTGTGAATTTGTGGTTCGAGTTGTTTCGAAGGAGATCGACAGGTCAACAGGCTGTCGATCAGGGCTTGAGCCCCAGCGACGAGTGATTCCGAGCGACCCGAGCCGAATCTTCATCGTGCCCTGTTCCTGACTGAGCACAATACCGCCATGTTCCGAGATGAATGCTCGCAGCTTCATTGCGGTCAGTTCGAGCGATGTGTTGACCTCGATTCGCTCTCGGAACTCAAAGACGCCGTTGGCTTCGGACAGTTGCGGCTGTTCCTCCTGCGGCAGTGAAGCTGTCACTGTTTCTTCGGCAACGTCTTCAGTTTCCCAGCACGTCTTGTTACGTCCCGTTTCCTTGGCGCGGTACAGACAGTTGTCGGCGCGTTCCAGCAGCGTCTGAACGGTATCACCAAGTCGAGCCGTCGAAACTCCGAATGACGAAGTGACGTTCAGTGTGCTGATGCCGCCAATCGAACTCTTCTGAATTGCATGTCGGAGACGCTCCGCTCGGCGAATGGCCGCTTCGATGTCCGTGTCCGGGCACAGGATAACGAACTCTTCACCACCGTATCGACCGATGATTTCCGCCGAATAGGTTTCGTGCTGAAGAAGTCGAGTCAGATCGACCAGAACCTGGTCACCAACCTGATGCCCGTATGTATCATTGATTCGCTTGAAGCGGTCGACGTCGAGGAAGATTGTGCTGAGGCACCGAGTGCCTTCGTTCGCATGGAAGTCTTCCAGCAGATGACGAAGCTGAGTTTCCAGCTGGCCTCTGTTCGCGACACCCGTCAGTGGGTCACGAGTCGCAGCAAGTTTCAGTTCGACAAACTCACGACTCTGACGCCGTACACCACTCTTGTTTCGAAGCAGCTGCACCACACCCTGAACGCGGTTGCCTGTTCCCATGATCGGCATGGTGTAGACATCCACTTTCAGGTGCCGGGTTCCACTGACGCGGCAAAGGCGACTGCCGAACTGGGCTCGACCGTTCTTCAGAACCTGACCGACCATCGTTTCATCACGATGTTCCGGCGGTGACTGCTCTTCGGTCAGAGGTGATAGCTGAACATCGACAGGCTGCCATGTTCGTCCGAGAACGCTTTGAATGGGCAGCCCTGTCATTCCGGGCATCCCATCACTCCAGATGGCATAGTTCTCATTGGAATCGAGAACAAAGTAGCCGTCGTAAAGTTGCTGGAACTGGTACAGCACATTGATGAACTGAGCCAGCACGACCGCTTCGTTCCGCTGTTCGTCGGTCAGTTCCGGCTTTTGTTCCGCACCGGTAAAGGATTCAGCGAAGCGAAACAGTGAATCGCCTTCGGCTTCGTACCAGCGATTGAGAGTACGAACGATATTGCCGTCGTAGCGGCTGCCGGATTTTTCTTCCAGCAGGCTGATGACTTCCTGATGAGTCATCCCTCGACGATAAGGTTTTGGAGTGCTCAGCGAATCGTAGGCGTCCGCGACGGCCAGGATTCTTGGTCCCAGAGGAAGATCGACAGGCTGTCCTGTTGCTTCCATCTGAAGACCGGCAGTTGCAAAGTCATGATGCAGCATCGTCAGCATAGAAACGACTGCGGGGTCCGTATGGAACGCCTGCAGGAGATTCACGGCCGCGTGATGATGGAGCAGCACGAAGTCATACTCTTCGCTGCTCAGTTTTCCCGGCTTCTTCAGGATATGCTCGGGCACACCCAGCTTGCCGATGTCGTGCAGCAGAGCTGCGATTTCCAGCTGTCGCCGTTGTTCATCGTCCCATCCGAGCAGCTTTGCCACTCCGCTGGCAATGGCTGCAATCCGCTGACCATGCAGCAGACTGGAAGGATCCTGGAGTTTCATGGTTCGCAGCAGCAGCGTCATCAATGCTCGGGGAATGATCTGGCGTTCGCCAGTCATCGCCTGCTGGCGACGTGCTTCTTCTGACACAGCCAGCATTCGAATCAGAACACCACTGGTGTCTGTCGGCATGGCCGGAGTCATCAGATCCGGGTTGTATCCCGGAAGTCTGGTTGTGTTGGCAACTGTTGACACAAATCGTCACAGATCTGCCGGGAAAATCGTCGGCCTCAAATGCCCCTCGCATCCGATGCTCAGCGATTTCACACAGCTCAGGTTGACTGCTGAAAACATGACCCCTGTTGGAGTCGACAGAAAAAGCTAGTTCACTGTCGGCAAGTGTGCCCGATGTTCACGAAAAGTTGCACAACCTTTTGTGTCGCAAAGTCGCTGTCTTCTTCATGACTGTCACGATCGCTACAGCCCTGAGCCAGCCTGCGAGGATGCTGAAGTGAACAAGTGTTACCGCCACGGTTTTCCTCAGTGCAGTCGTTCGGGTTGTACGGGCTGTATCAGCTGTGCAGCCCGAGTCAAAGTCGTGATCACAGCTTCCGCTGTAGCCGGGTTGGTTGCCAGCGGAACATTGTGCACATCACAGACTCGCATGAGCGCGGCAACGTCGGGTTCGTGTGGCTGAGCTGTCAGAGGATCACGCAGGAATAAGACGGCTTCCACTTTTCCCTCGGCGACTCGTCCACCAATAATCAGGTCGCCTCCATGAGGACCGTGGGCCACACATTCGACCGGCAATCCAAGATTCACTGAGATCATCCGTCCGGTGTTTCCAGTCGCAACCAGCGTTCGAGTCCTGAAGAAGTTCACGTGTCGCCGGACAAACTCCAGCATCAGTTCCTTGCGAGCATCGTGGGCGATTAATGCGATCATTCGAAATACTCCATCGTTTGGGCTGGCTCTGTGATGACGTGCTTCGACAGTTTCTGCGCCTCCGCGGAATCAGTTGCCTGCAGATGCAGCGTGTCTGCTGTGACGATACGATACCGTAAATGATCTCGCAGATTCCGTGGAGCAGGGACCTGCGTGACTCCTGACCGTACTTCTGGTTCCTTCAATTACAAGCTTTTTCATGTCGACCTCCATGTCACTTCCACGGCTTCTGATTGTGGACGATGAAGCGTCCATTCACCATGCATTTCAGCGAGCGTTTCGCGGACAGGATCTGGAAATTCTGACCGCGATGAATGCCAGCACGGCTGAACAGATCACGAAAGAACAATCCCCGGATGCGATTGTGCTGGATCTCCATCTGCCGGATGCGACAGGCCTGTCGACGTTTCAGAAGCTGCGGGCCATTGACGAACGTATTCCCATTATTCTGATCACGGGGCATGGAACAACGGACCTTGCCATTGAAGCCATCAAACAGGGGGCGTTCGAGTATCTGCTCAAGCCGCTTGAGCTGCCTCAGCTGAGAGAGCTCATCGAGACGGCGCTGCAATCCAGTCGACTGATGCGACGTCCGGCCGCGTTGCCGCAGGAAGCTGTACCGCCTGTCGCCGGCGATCTGCTGATTGGTTCGTGTCCGGCCATGCAGGAACTCTACAAGGGAATCGGACGTGTGGCCGCGCAGGATGTGACTGTGCTGCTGCTGGGTGAATCGGGGACTGGAAAGGAACTGGTGGCCCGTGCGATCTATCAGCACAGCCATCGAGCATCCAAGCCGTTTCTTGCGATCAACTGTGCGGCGATTCCTGAACAGCTGCTGGAGAGCGAACTCTTTGGCCATGAAAAAGGTGCGTTCACCGGCGCTGATCGAAAACGCATCGGAAAGTTTGAACAGTGTCATGGAGGAACGATTTTCCTGGACGAAGTGGGGGAACTCACCCCGCTGACTCAGGCAAAAATCCTGCGACTGATTCAGGAGCAACAGTTCGAACGAGTTGGTGGCAGCGAGACTATTAAGACCGATGTGCGTCTGATTGCCGCGACGAATGCACTCCTGGAGAATATGACAGAGACAGGACGCTTTCGAAAGGATCTGTTCTTTCGGCTGAATGTCTATTCGCTTCGATTGCCAGCACTGCGTGAACGGGGAGACGACGTCGCACTGCTGATTCAGCACTTCGTTCGCCGGTTCAGCTTTGAACTCAACAAGACTGTGCGAGACATCGCGCCGGAAACCCTGCAGTTGCTTCAGCACTATCGCTGGCCCGGGAACATTCGTGAGCTGCAGAGTGTTCTGAAGCAGTCTCTGCTTCAGATGCAGGGCGCCGTTCTTTTGCCATCTCACCTGCCCGTTCAGCTGCAGACGCAGCGAAATGATGAGGCTGGGCTGGACAGCGGAGTCGCCGGAACGGATGTTGCCCTCGACACTTTCGTTCAGAAAGCCATCGAATCGGGAGCCGAGAATCTGTACGCGATGACTCTGGAGCTGATGGAGCGTGAACTTCTGATGCGAGTTCTGAAACACACGGCCGGAAATCAGGTTCAGGCGGCCCGAATCCTTGGGATCACTCGTGGAAGTCTTCGCACTAAGATTCGCGCTTTGGGAATCAGCATCGGGCGATCGGTCTGGTCGGATGATGAACAGGCTGATTGATGTCAGACCATGACCAGGTTGTCACCGTCGTGTCATTTTCAGTCGCCATCCGCAAGCGTGCCCGCTGAAAACACGGTTTTTTGGCAAGGCCTTCGTGAGTCGAGGGCTTGTAACGCTTCAGCGGCTCGACAGGAGCCTCGCTCTCCCGGTGTCAACAGGCTGCTTGCAAGACAGCCCGGGATTCTGTTCTGTTCGTTCAAATCAACGTGGCACTGCATTTGCTGTTGAGCCCGTCACGAGCCGCTTCGATCGATTCGAGCGTTACAGTTTTGGGCAAGGGCATGTTTCAGCCGCACATTGAAATCGTCTCCGGACAACGACACGATTCTGTCATCGTGATTGTTCGCCAGGCGTGTGTGTCTTCCAGCTGGCCCCCGGTCCGTGCAGCGATCCTGCAGGAGTTCCAGATCGGGAATGATGTGACCGTCGATCTGACCAGTTCACAATTTGTGGATTGTGGCGTCGAACAGAATCTCAGGGAACTGACGACAGAGCTGCAGGGGCAGGGCAAACGGCTGTCGGTCTTGCTGCCTGGGTTGCCGGCATAGTCATGTGAAGAGTGTCGTCAATTCTGGCCCCAGAGTGCGTCCGCGATCCAGTCGAGATCTTCCATCTGAATCTGTGACGCTTCTTTGGATCGACCGGCTCCGGCGGCTGTCAGCGAATTCAGAACCAGAAGCCGAAGGACACTGGCCAGCGGGCTGCGAGATCCATTGCGAAGGGCTCGCTGGACCAGGCGATGATCACGGTTCAGGATCACTTCATTCTTTCCAGCCGGTGCCTGGCGGAAGTGAGCATCGATCAGGCGCTGGAACCCCTGAGGAATGTCGCCTTCCTTCCGCAGTTCTTCAAATGTCTGAGCCAGTTCGTAACGTTCATTCAGGAAGGCCACGACAGGCAGACCGTGCGGAAATGACGCGAGCAGGACTTTCGCACCGGTAGATCGGAAGAAATCGCTCCAGGCTTCATCCGCATCTTCCACATCCGTCATGCCCATGACAGATTCGGCGAAGTTAGGAGACGACGGTGTTGCCTGACGCAGATCGGTGGACGCTGCCGGATCATCAGCGATCATCGATGCCAGCAGACTCTCTTCAAAGCTGCGGCACGCATGGACGCACGGTGTCGAATTGTTCGCGAACACGTCGTCCAGATATCGTTCCTGACGTCGATCTGCGTTGTACCAGATCACATATTCAGCGTCGGATTCATGCAGAGCATCAGCGAGACTGCGCTGCAGGATCTCTTCGAAGAGCAGCGGTCCCTGGGATGTCTTGAATCGATACACTTTACGAAGCAGTTGTCGCAGCCGAGGCTCGCTGAGCGCGGCACCAGCCAGGGTGTAGCGATGCCAGTTGACGATCGCTTCCAGACGCGAAGGCTGTTCGTCGGCCAGCTTTTCAAAATGGCCGTAGATGAATTCATCAAGCGAAGAACGCAGCAGTCGGAATCGCTCATCGCGGACGAGGTCTTCACGGCTGGCTGTCGGAGTACTGTCTTCCAGCTCCAGAACTCCGCGAAGGAACGTGGCCCATGGCGGAAGCAGGTCTCGGACTCGGCGCGAGATCACCATTCGTCGGACAGTGACCGCGACTGTTGCTTCGTCGGCAAAACCAGGCGTGCGCTGAGGAGAAATGTAGAGCGCGCCGGCGATGGAGACGGGCTTCTCGACGCGGATCGGAATCACGTCCAGCGGCGATTCGTTGAAGTAGTTGGCCAGCGCGAGTTCAACGGATTCCGGAT
>VFQT010002917.1_pt1 | contig 16464 bp, 12 predicted proteins | sample 3512381 | NCBI WGS metagenome assembly VFQT01 (sample SAMN10412376, study PRJNA504923) | tailings metagenome | isolation source: Relicate 2 Philex TSF3 active mining site | place: Philippines: Tuba, Benguet | collected 2017-08-29
AGGTCTGGGCTTTGTTGGAGAAATTGATAGACATTTAAACCACAAGTCGTCATTATAAATATCTAAAAGAAAAAAATATTAAATATATTATTTAGTAATAAACACAATTTTAAAAATAAATTGATATTTGAACGCATTTCGATTCGAATCCATTCTTCTTATAAAATCCCAGAAGCTCCGACTTACAGTCCCCAATCAATTTATAGCACCCCCTCTCCCTCGCAATCTTTATTATTTTCTCAATAATAAACTTACCCAGCCCATATTTTCGGTAATCCCTATCAACCACAACATCCTCTAAATGTCCAACTATCCCACATTCATGAATAATCTTCTGTTCCAATAATAAAGAAACAGACGCGATTATTTTTCCTTCAAACTCCACAACCCATACTTCGGCCCCAATTTTATCAAGAGCAGTCTCATACTTTTCCTTTGAAATATCTCCGACCGCAGTGAGTTGCTTTAATAATTCTAAATAGTTCTTATCGTAATCCCCTTTTTCCAAACGGCGAAAATTTAGTAAATCTAAATTATCCATTGTAATATAAAAATAATATATATAATAATTATTATGACATCAAACGAATTTAGTAAATTTTTCGAAGAGCCAAATACAAATATTGTAATTGAAACGCAGGAACAACTCGACGATATTCAAATAGACGATGATATCGTATATGAAATTGATGTGTATAACAATTTCATGGCGAGTCTTCCCATATATGAGCAAAATAACAAAAGAATACAAGATAAATATCTAAAACTCTCGCGCCACTTAATCCATCTAAAAAACGAGGCCAAAAAAACAGACATTGATGACTTAGATGACTACGCCGACCTCAGTAAGATATATGACAAAGAATTTCAAGTTGACTGGATTTTTCCAGTTGTATTAGATAAGAAGAAGATATATAAAAAAATAGATATTGACGATGAGCTACAAGATGAAACCTTAATGGACGAATATGTCCAATCAACCAGTGATAAAGGAATTCAGTATGAGGATTTCATTGAGGAGCTAAACAAGAGTATTCAATATAACGATGAGTTCAAGCGCGACAAGCTCTCATTCAAAACATACCGTAAGTTAACATATGACCTTCAAGAGCCCTATATTATTAAAACAGATATCAAAAAAAAAGAGGTTGGTTTCCACGTATATATGAATCAATATGCTCAGCTCCTCCGCTATTTCAATATTGACAATAAATTCTGGCAAACATATAATGTAGAGGGTCCTGATAAAATGACATATGAGCAGTTTGATGAAGATGGGAAATTCATTGGGACCAAAACGACCCAGCTCAATAATGGAGCATATGTTAATATAATTGGGTTCCTCATTCTCGCAAATAACCAAGAGACCATTTTAGACGCATTAAATGGGAGCCCATTTATTGACCGGATTCGCATGATTGGGTCAGCCACAAAAATTAAAAAGAACAGTTCCGCTATTGTGGAAATGAAGGCTCACGGCCTGAAAAACGGGGATAAAATTATGATTGATAACAGCGACAGCGAACCATCAATAAATGGAGAATATGTGGTCAAGATAATAAATGATAATGAGTTTATGGTTCCGGTTAATCTATCAGAAGGGAAAGAAGGGACAACCGCGAATATATACGCGATGACCCACTTAAATATGGACCGAATCGACCTCAAAATCGATGAAGACTATTCCGGAAAATTGAATAAGAGGGCGACTCTATATATTTTTCCCGAGAAGAATATTGAGGAAGAAGATTGGAAGAAGATGTGTAAGAAAGTCATCCCCAGTTTGTCGACTATTATTGATTCCGAAGAATCACTTAAAACCGCAAAAACAATCGATGAGTTCAATTCTATCCTCAAAAAATTTAATATAACTTTCAATAATTTGAATTATGACAACTATTTCAAAATAACCGAAATATTCGATGAGCAATATCTCATTGCGCGAGAGGAGAAGAAAAGCACAGATTTATTCATCAAAAAAATAAGCGAGAACCGCAATAAGCTCGTCCAGATGAACGTAAAAGAGGATATTCTATTCGGGGACAAATATTTGTATCATAAAGAGGTCCTCTCTTATTACGGGTCATATCCGCAAACTGAAATGGACAGTGTAGCTTCGCGCTATAACTGGCTACTTAAATCTCCGGACTATGGTAAATTATATTTCTTAATCGTTGAAAACGAAAAAATATCCGCATATAAAGAAACCACAACTGGCGATATTGAAAAAAGGAAAAAAGAATTAAAGTCCCAAATTGAAGACATTGAGAAGCAGTTGAAAAAAATAGATGATAAGTCGTGTGAGAAGAGGAAGATAACGCCAGTTGTGGTATATCCTTCATTCAACAAATTATTTGAAGATAATGGGAAAATTACTCAATTCAAAAAAGGGGATTATGCTCTGATTGAAAGTAAGAAGTCCCACGAGAATGGAATGATATATGAATGGAACGGAATGAACTGGACACAAAATGCGTTTATTGAATCCGTCGATGACCTATGCTTATTTGATGTCCAAAAAATAGGCAACTTCGACATTGAGAAACTGAAATGTCTTTTTAAAACGGCCTGTAAGAGTAAAAATAGAATCCGATTGGAGAGAAAGGCGGACCTCCTCAAAGAAGAAATAGATTATATCAATATGATTACTAAGCCAGATATTGAGAGAAAAATAAAGGACGAGATTCAGAGCGCGAAGTTGAGGCTCCAAATCTATATGCGCAAAATAGTCGATACTAAACAAAAGGAGACAATTGAAGTATTTGTTGAGGATGTGGATGAATTATATTTGGACATTCTCAAAGTGGATGATATGGATACCCGCGACTATTATCGCAATCTTTTAATAAAGAAAGACGGGATATTAATTGGAAAAGACATTTATAGTATAAGAACCAAGAAGAAAATCTGTTGTGGCCATTACTATTATTTCTTGAAAATGAATGAGGGAACCGCCTCAAATTATAACAAAATGATGAATGATATGATTGCTATTTATGGGACGAATGAGGAGAACGGAATGATATATTGTAGCCATGATGGGCGCCCTCTGACCATAGTCGATTATGACACCGCAGAAGGCCTCAGTAAATCAACTGGCGAGGTCGATAAACAGCGTGAATCAGTTATGTCAGATGAGGATAAACTGAAAGAGGAGATTATGGAATCTATTATTCAGACCGATGTTGAGCATGATACTTTCGATTGTTCGGGGACGGACCTTCGTAAGGAGCTGACGACAATGGGATTTAAAATAGAGGACATCGCCAAGGCGAAAGACATCTGCTTGAAGTTGAACACTATTAATGCGAAGACTGGGATTGTTCTTCGGAAGAGTGTTTTTGTATCTATGATTGCGGATATATTACAGTTCTTACAGAAAATACCGGACCAGACTAAATTCAAGCAGATGGAGCTCATTAAAATGAAAGAGATGGGCGTCGATATGAAGACAGTAGATACTAAGCTCATTGCGGAAAGGTATAGTAATCTAATGATAATCAAGAAGTGTAGCTATATTGGGGCGCGTCTTTTGATAACATATGAGACTCTCATTCCTTTTCAATCCCCCATAGGAAAAAGAACCGGTGTCATTTTCGAAGGGTTCAGTCCTGAATATCTCGCCCTACTTATTGAAGAATCCCGTATCATGCCAATAGTCAAAACAGGTAAAAATGGAAAACCAATAACAATTTATCTCCCCCTCGGTAAAATAAAAGACGAAATTGTTAAAGCAATGAAAGATATGGAGTATCTACCAAACATAAAAAAACTCCGGAAAGAGAAGAAGGATTACGAAAGAAAGAAAGTCATCTCCACTGAAGAAAAAGATGATATTCGTAGGAAAAAGGTCCGGATTTCGGAAGCTCCGGCCCTATCCGACAAATACATTAAAGAAGTTGAGAAAGCCAAAAAATACAGTGATTTTCATAAGTTCCAGATGGACCTCAAAGAGAGACAGGCCTATATCGCACAGGAAATTATCAATGCCATCAATGAAGCCGTCAGCACTACCCCCAATAAAGAAATAGAGAACCCAAAAACGATGGAATACAGTGGCCTACAAGAGGAAGTCTCCCCTGACCGCACATATTATTCCTATATTTCTGATAAAACGAAAAAGAATATCGAAAAACTCTTAGAAGAATCCCGCGATAATATGTATTACACCCAGCTTTTCTTAAATACCGGCTGTCTTATGAAGCACTTCCCCCAGAAAAATAGGAAGTTCGAAGTCAAGACGCGAAACCTCGGGGTCGATAGCAAAGAGTTCCGCAAAAATATATTCCTCGCCTATATCCAATCCGGCGCATTAAAAGGAGAACTCCACCAATATGAAAAAGATGTCTGTGTTCTCACCGGAGAAACAAGAGAACAAATACTTCAAAAGGAATACACTGACGCTGAAGTAAATGAATTGCTCCAATTTATCATCAAGAAGAAAATGACAAAACTCTATACGGGGGGGTCCAAAGAAGACCTCGACCAAATGGCCCAAGCAGAAACCGACCTCATCGATGCGATTGACCTCGCCCAATTAAAAAAGGAATCCGACAAAAATTTACAGAGAACTATAAACCTCTTCGTGGAGAAATTCGTCCGGTTCTTGAATAAGAGTGGGAATAAGTCATTTGTTAGCGAGTTCCGCGAGAGGATAGAAAACCTCGGAATATATAAGAAGAGGAGCGAAGACCTGCGCATTAGAATGGATGATAATCCAAATACATTATCGAGAGATATTATCGAGTTCGAGAATAATACTCACCGCGAAAGAATCCATCATCTCAAAATAATTATTAATCAGTATTTCCGGAGGTATATGTCAATTGTTGCTAATGAGTATGATGTCGTAGAGAATATTAAAGAGATTCCTGATATGGAGACCGAGTTCTCCATTGAAATCCAGAAATATATATACGACCGCGAGTATTTCCTGAAAAAATATCTCATTAAAAGGGACCGCGACCTATTTCAACAGCTGGAGTTTGACATTTCATCGAAAGTTATATCTAATATTACGGCCAATCCAGATGAGTGGGACAAAACATATACTAAGATAGATAAAATAGTTGAGTTCAATCTGAAAAATTTAGCCAATTCACTGATGTATGTTCTAATGCGTAATTTGGAGCGCTTTATTTCATCAAATTATGACAGTGGAGACATTGAAAAAAATAAGGTCATCTCGCAGTTCATTATGGATATATTTGATTTAATAAAGGCCGATTATGAGAAGATGGATGTTGTTGATGGGGTTCTAATAGAGGGCGACTACCGCACGAAGGAAGCTCTTGAATTGGATGAAGATGACAAGAAGGGAGATTTAATAATGGTAAGTCGCGATAAAGATGATGAGAAAGATAGTGTTAAGGATTTGGTGGCAATTCGAGATAAATTTATATCTGAATATAAGAGGGATAATGAAAAAGACCCCACTGAAAATGAGATTATTGATTATTTAGATAATTACGAAAAAGAGGAAGACAATGATGATGAAGATGAAGCTGGATATGAAGAAACTCCTATAACTGATGATACGATTGATGTTGGGGGAGATTATGGAGAAAAACCACAGGGAGGTGAAGGAGGAGAATACGACGATTTTTAATTTCTATATATAAAATAATGAATTTTTATTATTTTATTGGATTGATTATTTTATTAATAATAATATATTTATTGCGTTATAACACTGTCGAAAAATTTGATATTCAATATCACAATGTTGTCGGAAATTTGTTCCAAGATTATCGTTTCCAAAAATATGGCCAGAATTCGGACAAGACATGGAAGGAGCTTCCAAATGCTTCGAATGCGCCAACAGTCCAAACTTACGGGTCCAGTTTCAATGATATGTATAAAATGAACCAATATATTTTCAACGATTTTGACAAAAAAGAAATTGACAAATTTGTTAAAGAGAATAGCAGTTCTAAAATTGATACTACGAATGGTCCTCTAAAAATATATACGCCATTTGATATCCAGAATATAAACAGGACAACATGGGTCAATAATTATAATTGGGACCCCGATTATGTCCTATACGAAAAATATCCAGAATCGTCATATAAAGAAGTCAATCAGATAAACATGAAGTTTCTTAGTTTATTTAATATGTATTGGTCTAAATTTATAGATAGCTATATCAAAAGGAAAATAATGATTGAAAAACCATATTTTATATTAAAATATAGACTCGTTAATGTATATGAATATCAAGGCTCCCAAATATTTGAAATTGTTATAGTTATAGCCCGCGATAATGGATATCTCGCATTTGAGTTTTTCCTCCAAGGATATAAAAATAAACTTCATATAGAATATATTGCGAGCTATTCGCTTGACCAATTATTACTGAGAGGTAGTTTGAATAAAGATAACGATACTTATTATAATTTAAATCCGATATGGGCGAATGATACGACACTCCCTTCTTCTGCGGTAGGTGATATTTTAAAAGAGGAGAAAGAGAAAGCAATAAAAATAAGGAATATGTTAGATAATACAAAAGTCTGTTTTACTTATGATGAAAATTCAACCTCCCCAAAAAGTATCCCGATTTACGCAGTTAATCGGAATGACTGCGAAAGTAAATATTCGATGATTGGATATAAAAAACCAAGTGGAGTTTGGGATGAACCATGCTCAAAAGATGAAGATTGCCCCTTTTATCAGCAAAATAAAAATTATAAAAATAAATTCGGGAAATGTAATAATGGGAAATGTCAACTTCCTCTGAATATGGAGAATCTTGGATATCACTACTATATTAACGAGCCAATTGTTCGTCCATTGTGTTATAATTGTAATACTAAAACTTGGCTTCCTAATACAAAGCCAGATTTCTGCTGTCAGGAACAAAAAGACAAAACGAAGTATCCACATTTAGATGGACCGGATTATGCTTTTAAAAATGATACTCTTGCGAGGAAAAACGCATATAAACAGAAGAATTGTCGAATGAGAAAATCGTATTCTAATATATTCAAAGAATCGAATACATGGGAGATTAAATGTCAGGGAGATTATTTGGATTCTTATTATATTGATGGCTAATTTTGAATTATACGCGCGCCTTCTATTCGTTCTGGTGTACATTTTTCATTTCCAACATAATATTTACATAATTCATCTGGACTATCTGTATTAATTGTAATATTATTATAAAAAACTTTGGCTCCGACATGAACTGGGATATACTGATTATTTGCGATGTCCGGAAATGCTAAATAATTATACTGATTTTTTATTACATAATCTGACTGATTTATAACATTTAAATTGGAGACGATTGATTTTACTATATTAAAACTTAGTCTTGGACTCACATTTTTATTACATACTAATATTTCTGGATATTTATATGAAGTAATTGTTGGGCGAAATTTATTAAAATACAAATTTTTTATTTTTACTGGAAGATAATTTTCGGGGAGATTATTTTGATCCAAGAAAACTTTTAAAGAATATGGATGCATTTGTAAAAAGATGTCCTCATTTATATCCTCAATCGGAATTAATATTATTTTATTTTCTGTGTTCGTTATTTGAAGAATAATATTATTTAATTTCTCACTTGGAAATAAATCTGTCATTATCATTCCATCAATTTCACCTTTAATCATTTTTTCAAATGACGTATCAACATCATAATTGAATACTTGACTTGGAGATATTTTATATTTATCTCTCATATTATCAATTATTGTTTTTCCAAAAATATTTTCATCAGAATTTTCTGGACCAATATTTATTCTTTTTTTATCAATTTCTTTTATTCGAGATATATTTGAAGACTGATTAACAATAAAAAATAAGAAGCGATAATTTGTAAAAATAACGAAATTTATATTTTTTAACTTATCAATATTTTTATTTATTTTATTTACAATAAAAGGGGCCGTTAATATCGCTGTATTTGTTATATTACTACTAACGTTTTCTAACGCATTATTAGTATTTTTAATTACCATATTTTTTATTCTTAGGTTTTTTAATACATTTTTGAATAAAAAGTCGTAATACGTGTTCATTCTTTTTATATTAATTATCAAATTATCAAATGTCTTATATTCTAAATAGCGGAGCTCTAAGTTGGAAGTTATATATGGAGGCGTTGATTCGAGTAATTCGCCGGTTGATTTATTATAATAAGGGAGGAACCATGTTATAAAATGTTCTTTATATTGTGGCGAATATATGAAAAATACATATATTAAGATAATAATTATTGTTTTAATCATTAGTATATAGACTGATTATTTTTTTCTATAAAAATATATGAAAATATTTAATTTAGAAAACCCGATACAAAATTCAATACTCATTTATATAATATTCATCGTCATATTCATTGTTTTTTTCCAAAATAAAAAGGATATCAAAGATAAGAAATATATTCTTCCGGTTGTTGTTATAACTATTAGTATTGTTATTTACTATATATTCAAATTATTACAATTTTATTTTACATAAAATTACTTTTTTCGGAATTTATATATATTTTTTTTATATATAAAGTTATGTCAGATATTAAAATCATTAAAGTTGCTACCGGAGGAGCCGCAAAAGTTGATTCAAGTGGTTTTTTTATAAAACCAAAACAACAAGAACCTTCTCAACTATCACAGTTTATACAAAGAGAAAATGAAAGAGAGAAGAAAAGAGAAGATTATGAAGAAGATGATGATTCTGTTGATAGCATGACAGTTAGTGATGTATCTTCTGCTACAAAGCAATCATCGGATGAAGAATACACAAATGAGTCAATGACTCCTGCTCCACTACCAGCTCCTTCATCTCCTCCTCCTCCTCAACGAGTTAATTCTATTGTCAAAGATGAAACCTTAAACTCCTATTTAGAGAAACCAAAAGTTGAATCACAACCATCATCAGAAACTCTTAATATGAATTCGTCTGTTTCTACAACTATTTCGGCTCTTTCTTCACCAGCCCAAACGAATAATGCGATTTCGACAGCAACCGCAACAGTAAATGAACCGCAAAATAATAATGCGCAATCAACAATCGCACAACCCAATAATAATCGCAATGATTATTACAGTGATACAGAAGAAGATGTAATTGATATGACAGATAACAAGTTGTATGATATTTTAGCGTCTGTTTTAGAAGATGAAGATGGCGAAAATGTAAGCGAGAATATGGCTAAAATGAACAGGAACCTTGAAAAAGTAATCACAATGTTTGAGACATATCAACAAAATAATACAAAGGATGAATATTTATCTAAGATTGGAGAGGCAATTGAAAACCAAAACAAAATATTAACACAGATTGTTAAGGCACTGGAAAAACAAGGGCAACCTAATCAAGAATTGAATGTTTCTGTTAAGAATGAAAATAATGAAAATAATATGAATAATGAACTGAATGAAAATAACAAGAAAAACAAAAAACACCAGAAACCAAAATCTTCATCTGAATCATCATCATCTGAATCAGATAAAGGGGAAAATACAGATGGCACTGAAGAAAATCCAGATATTAAAAAAATAAAAGTATCCGAGAGTCTAAAATATCCTATATCTAAAAAAGATACACCATTAAAACATCGTATTCAAATTAAAAGAAAGACCTAATTTTAATCTTTATCACTTTCATAATCTGACTCAGATTCTGATTTTTTGACATCAGCTGGTTGGCCACCACCTTGATTCTGTAAAAGTTCAGCAAGTTTCTTCATGCGCTCTTTCTCCCTCTTCTTTGCGCTCTTCGACTTCTTTGGCTTCTCTTCTCCATCAGCCTCTGCTTCCCCTGTATTAGCCTGTAATTTCTCCTGAATCTGAGTCTTTTGAAAATTAGTCCTTCTTTGTAGGCCTCCGATGTTCATCTTCTGATGAAGACGGCTCCGCAAGTATTCTCTTTTCTCCTCAGGCGTCATTTTATTCAACTCTTCTTCCGTTTTAGCAGTCGAAGCATACATCATATTCAACATCTGTTTCTGTTGAGGGTTCATAATATAATAAATATTAATTTCTTTAAGCTGTGTTTATAGAATGGAGCAACATCCGGAACCTGAATCATCCCGTTTTAATTTTTGAATTCCTTGAATGACGATTTCCTCAAATTCATCCGGTTCCTTCGAATCAATTCTGCGATATAGTTCGTAATATATATCTCCCACATTTGTTGAATTAATCAGTCCGAAAATGTCTCCATAAATTTGCTTATGCGTATCGCTCAATTCCCATTGTGGTCCTTCCGTTAAAGAATGGATAACCATATCATTCCAATCGCGACTATATATTGGATTATCAAACGATTTTTTTGATGAAATAATTGTAAGCCATTGTATAAATTTACACAATTCCTCATATTTTTCGTGTGGAATAAAATCGAAGAATCGTATTTCAACTCCGTGGTTATAGTGTTTATTGAAATTGATATCCATTCCTAACCTATCGAGCCGGTTATATCCGCATGTCTGGTAGTACCGGTTATACCAACCCCACTCCTCTTTCGCAACAATAATATTATCCGCACTTTCTTGAAGAATCTTTCCAGTTTTCATATGATTCGTATCGTAAGTTCCGATTCCAATGTATCGCGAAATTGCGCAACGCTGAGATGATGATGAGAATGCGCTATCATATTCTGAAAATGGATCGCGCGTTCCATAAACGCATAGTAGGATTGGTTCCAAATATTGGACGAGCCTAATAAAATTCTTGTGTTTCTCAATGAAATCGAGTTTGTTTTGAATTTTGGAATTCTTGTCTAATTTAGTTGGGAGTGTAATATTAATGTGGATTGTTCCATTATTGAACATCGCCACATTATTCATATTTGTAAGATGGACCGCAAATGGATGGTTCTTCTTCATGAAATCGATGCGCCCGTATTCCTGATAAATATTATTCTCGACAAAAACTTTGTTCAAATTATCGACAAGGTTCTTTCGCGAAAGGGCATGCTCTTCCAGAACGTCTTTAATGCTCTTATTGTAAAAATCCACTGTCATTATTTCTATTGTATCGCCATCAAATGTGAAAGTCTTATCAAAATTCTCGGATAAATAGTCATTTTTCTTCTTACAAAATTCCCATAAAGTTTCTCCATCGAAAAGTGGGTTTTTTTCATTCCGTGTTGTATATTTTGTTTTCGGTTGATTATTGCGGTCAGTTAGAGTCATTGAGTGCGCGTTAAATAAGAGGGGTAATTTATTATTGTATTTTACTTTTTCAAAGAATGGAGCGACATCGAGCTTGTAATTCGAATAATAATCCACCGAATATCGCTCTTTTTTATGATTTTGAATAAATTTTAGGCGGTTGAATTCAATCTCATTTTCAAATTCTAAATAATATTCACTTTCTATACCAAAACCGAAGAATATCTCGTCTGGCTTGTAATGAGGCTCGTATTTTTTATGTTTATCATAATAAGAGAATCCAATCGTATTTTTTATATCCATTATAATATGAGGCGATTATATTTAAGAAAAGAGACAAAAGAAAATGAGCGTCGGACTCCACTTACTCCGCAAGATTGTGCGGCTCTTATCAAAAATAACTACGAAATACAGTTCGAGCCATCGGACACCCGATGTTATAAAGATGAAGAATATGAAAGTGTTGGTTGTGTTCGCGCCTCCATCGACGAAATGGACAGTAGTGCCATTATAATGGGCCTCAAAGAATTCGATATGACGAAAACCGCCCTACTTAATAAAAAACACTTCTATTTCTCTCACGCATTCAAAGGACAAGAGAACTCGCACATAATTATAAATAACTTCCAAGAAAATGGAGGCCATATCTACGACTATGAATATATTGTGGATGAAAATGGGAGGCGCGTCATCGCGTTCGGCTACTGGGCCGGATTTGCGGGAATGTATCTCGGCCTATTACAATACGCGGACCGCAGTGCGAAAGAACTCGCGCCCACGACCGCATCAGAAATACGCAATGTGTTGCGCGAATACAAGGCCAAACCGAAGATAACGATTTGTGGGGCGCGGGGAAGATGCGGGCGCGGTTGCTTAGATTTGCTCAAACTCGCCGATATTACCCCACACATTTGCGAGAAGGGCGGGCGCATTCCGGAGGACACGGAAATCTTCATCAACGCAATATACTTATCGCCAGATTCAACCGCGGTTTTCTTTGATGAAATCAGTATCGCGAATTATGAGCAGTTGCGCGTGATTGTTGATATAAGTTGCGACATCCATGCGAAGAACAATCCAATCCGATTAGATTATCCGAATCCGAACGGTTGGATAACTAAATATACAGATAATATTGATATTATATGTATTGACAATCTACCTTCGCTATTACCGAAGGATTCCAGCGATGAATTCTCTAAAAAACTGACGGGGCTATTTTTATCGGGAGCGATAGATGAATTTATGGATGGATTTAGATATATTCAAGTGTGATAGTGGTTATTAGTTCTTATTTAGTGCGGCGAGTCTTGCTATGAGATTTGACATGTTTGTTTGTGGAATTTGACTATTATGTGGTGGTTGGTTTGGATTATAATTTCTTCGTCTTCCTTGATATTTTATTTGCAATAATGGATTATTTAATGGATTATTTAATTGATTAAAATTTAGTTTTTCTTCTGCTGGACCGGCTTGCGCAAATCCTCTACTTCGTCTATTATTTGAATTTGGTTCTTGTGCCGGACCAGATTGCGCAGCATGAAATTCTCTTGATTCTTTAATTTCACGTCTTAAATTATCAAAATATTTATTTTCTTCTTCATTTAATTCTTTTCTTATACCTTTCAATGTTTTCGAAGTTTTTTCAACATTTAATAATGTATCGTATTCAATTTTTTGAATAATATTTCTAAGAAAATTAATAAATCTTAACCAATGATCTGAATAAAAATCCTTACTTTTATTAAGTCTTTTATTTATAATCAGTTCAAATTCTAAACAAAAATTCGTTTCAACAATATTCTGCTCTTTTTCACTCAATACGCACAAACAATAACATAATGGAAATACTCCTTCTTTATTTTGAATAGTATAATCATCTCGTATTCGAATAATAGTCTGCAAAGAATCACATTTATCTGTTCTATGAGTAATTCCTAAAAATAAATAAGCATTTTTTAATATACCATATTTAACATTCATTTCTTCATCAACGGGACGTAGTTTATCACAATTTCTTAGTATTTCTAAAACAGTATTACATATATTTTCTCTTAAATTTTTTTCTTCTCCCCCCCGTTGAACAATCTTCTTCTTGCTCGAATACGGCCCGTATAGTTTCTTTTTAGAACCTTTCGTAGTCTCTTTCAGATAAAACTCCCCACTTTTCCCCTTAACCTTCTTCGCCGCCCCAGATGGACTCGCCCCAGAACACACCCCGCATTTTTTTGACCCAATTATAACGCTAAACTTTCGCTTATCTTTTTCTAATAAACTCATAGAATATATTAGAAAAATAATATTGTTATTTATGTGTGAATAAACAACCGCACAAATTCAGTTGTATCATCTAATAAAGCCATATCCACATATAAATGATTTCGATAGTTATTCTTCATGCTAATATAATAATTTTTAATAAAATTAAGTGTATATGTTCTTGACAAATTCTTTTTGGCTGTTGATAAAGCGTAATAATAATTTTTTGTATGATTCGCATAAAATTTATAATTATAAAATTGCGCCCGTGTAATAAAATAATCAGGATCCGCTCCATACCGACTATTATGATAATAACCCATGTAATTAAATAAGCGTCTATAACAAGTAAAAAGAACTTCATTATTTATTTCAGACCTTCGAATAATATTATCAATGGTCCCCTTATAAAATAAACGGGTAAAATCAGTTCCATAACCCCAATATTTAAAACCTCCACTATTTTCTTTTTCTAACTCTTCAATCTCAAATGCGAATTTGTCAGGATGAACTGTATCATCACTATCAACATTCGCAATATAATATCCATTTGACATCAATATACCCTTATTCCTTCCATAAAATGTCCCCTCATTTTTATTATTAATATATAGTTTAACTAATGGATTTGTCCCATAAAAATTTTTAACAATTTCAACCGATTTGTCAGTAGAGCAATCATCAATAATAATAATTTCGATATCTTTATACGTGCTTTTTAATATAGAATCAATCGTATTCTTTATTGTCATCTCATTATTATAATTTGGAATAATAACTGAAAGAAGACGACTCTTCATATTCGCATACTTTTTCTCAATCGATTCTTTAAATAGTTTAATTATAGTTTTAACAAATAAATCAATTTGTTTTATTTTATTATCTACGAATTTTATATAAATTGTTTTATCATTCCATATATAAGTTGCTCCATTATGATTAAATATTCTAACAAAAAATTTTAATTGACTAAATTTTTTTCTTAATATATCAATTGTATTATTATCTAACATAAATTATAATATATTATTTTCAATCGCATTCTCCGTATATTTTTGATAAATATTAAGCGTCCTCGCAGATGGATCAATCGTTTCCCCTGACCACATAGGCATCCAATACCTCGGAATCCACTGGTTATTATTATAAAAAGCTTCATATATCTGTCGATAATACATTTCTTCCTTCGTTCTTGGAGGGCAATGAACACATTTCCCTTTAAATTTTTCAAATGATTCATCTCTAATAACTGACGCAGCCATCGTCTTCAATTTATCGAGCCAATTATTCTTAACACTGCTGACCCCATCACTAAAAGCCTCCTTCGTCCTCCATAAAATCTCATCCGGTAAAAGACCACTATTCTGAAATGACCGACGAATAAGATACTTCTCCACTCCATTCCTTGGACAAACCTTCCGAGAAGAAAGACTACTAATAAGTTTCATAAAGTCCTTGTCCAAAAATGGGACGCGCAACTCCAAACCGTGTCCCGCTGTTGTCCTGTCGGCCCTCAGCACATCATACATATACAACTGATTCATCAGGCGAAATGACTCATCCGTTCCACAAGCAGGACTCGGCTGTCTATGAAAATAGAGATATCCCTGACACAACTCATCTGCGCCCTCCCCACTAAAAATAACGACATCTTCTGTCTTCAGACTGATATATTCAGATAACATAAACATTCCAATACTCGCGCGAATAGTAGTAGTATCCCATGTCTCCAACTGCATAATAATTTCTGGAATCCTCTTCTCAATATCCTTAAAATTCATAATGACTTCATGATGATTAGAACCAATATGTTTCGCAACGATACGCGCCTTCTCTAAATCGGGCGACCCCTTGAACCCGATGCTATAAGTATTCACACACTTCCCGCTCTTCTTCATTTCCTCCTGAACAATAGCGGCCACCAGACTACTATCGAGTCCGCCACTAAGCAAACAGCCAATTGGGCGCTCTGAAAGAAGCCTCTTCACGACGGCCTTCCGGAAAACTTTCTCGACCACGTGATAAATACTGCTATCACTAACTAATGAAAGATATGGGTTTGGACTAACATCGCGGAATTCCTCAATTGAAAAAAATTTCTCTACGCGCCCATTCATGTAATAGCTCCCCGCCGGAAATGGAGCGACATCCATCAACTCACATATTCCCTTCCCCTCACTACAAAACGCAATCTGATTTTTATCAACTCCGTAAAATAGTGGACGGACACCAATTGGATCGCGACCCGCATAAACACTTCCATCCTCCTCATCATAAATGATGAATGCGAAAACTCCATCCAATAAATTAATCATCTTCTCTAATCCAAGCTTCTCAAATAGGGGATAAATAACCGCGCAATCACTCTCACCCTCTTCGAGCTCCAACTCATATTTTTCATTGAGGTCTCTGTAATTATAAATTTCGCCATTACAGATAACATAAACGTGTGCTCCACTCTCTTTTTCATAAATAAATGGTTGGTCTCCCATCTCGGTTAGACCATTAATAGCTAAACGGTGGAATCCAATGAATGTGTTATCATCCAAAAGCTCACTTACTGATTTATCCGGACCCCTATGTTTTATCCGATTAAAATAAGCAGACATTTTATCAACATCAACCTTCTGACCGGATAAATATTTATAAAAAAATATTCCACACATGATTAATAATAAATAATTACTCTTTAAGCTATTTTGGACAGCAATATTTAATATTATCGCTATATACAATTGAAAAAAATCCACGACCAATTAAACTTACTATGACACCATATAATAAGCTATGGAATATATTGAATCTATAATAACATTCTGGGGCTGGAAAATTCTTATTATGTTTAATACGATGCGACGGTTTAATATTTCCGACATCGAACATATCAGGCACGTCATTCGGAATTTTTTCGGTGCTTGTTATAATATTTCCCAAAAAACGGGATATGATTCTTAAAATACTGGTTTTCTTTAATATAATATCTGTTATCGCAAATATTAACATAAATACAGGTATCATTGCTCCAAACATTGGAGATATTCCTTTAATATTACTCAGGCAAAATAGAA
>VFQT010002918.1_pt1 | contig 16464 bp, 13 predicted proteins | sample 3512381 | NCBI WGS metagenome assembly VFQT01 (sample SAMN10412376, study PRJNA504923) | tailings metagenome | isolation source: Relicate 2 Philex TSF3 active mining site | place: Philippines: Tuba, Benguet | collected 2017-08-29
GCAGCGCCTTCCGAACCGAACGACTACTGCGTAAACTGTGGACTCAACAGCGGGGGAAGGTCACCTGAAGGCGGCGCATCTCTTCGCGGGGACGTGGGTGGAAGAGAATCGGCAACGCTACTCAAGAATATGGCACGCGAACGAATCACCTCGCTGATTGAGCCCTCAGCCTCAGGCTGTTCAACACCACGCTCACACTACTGAACGCCATCGCCGCGCTCGCGATGATCGGCGAGAGCAGCCACCCCGTAAACGGCAACAGCACGCCCGCAGCGATGGGGATGCCGACAACGTTGTAGAGAAAAGCCCAGAAGAGGTTCTGCCTGATCGTGCGCATGGTGGCGTGCGACAGGGCAATGGCCTGGGGAACGGCCCGGAGGTCGCCACGCATCAGCGTGATGTCAGCGGACTCCATCGCCACGTCGGTTCCAGTCCCGACCGCCAGGCCGACATCGGCTTGCGCGAGCGCGGGGGCGTCGTTGATGCCGTCGCCGACCATGCCCACGACGTGGCCCTCGGCCTGAAGGGCCTTGACCTTGTCCGCCTTGTCTTTGGGCAGAACGTCGGCAAAGACCACGTCGACGCCGACCTGCGAGGCGACCGCTTCGGCCGTTCGTTGATTGTCCCCGGTCATCATGACCACACGGAGCCCGAGCGCGTGCATCGTGGCGATGGCCTCCTTCGACTCAGGCCGCACCGTGTCGGCGACCGCAATGATCCCCGCTTCGCGGCCGTCCACGGCGACGAACATGGGCGTGCGCCCCATCGCCGCCAGAGCAGCGGCCTTCTCTGTCAGCGTGGACGGGATAGTGCGGTGAGCCAGCAACACGGCCTTCCCGATCAGCACGGCGCGCCCGTCAACTTGTGCCTCGACGCCATGCCCGACAACGGCCTGGAAGCCGATCGGCTCGGTGAGGGGCAGTCCGCGTGCCGCGGCCTCGCGGACGATCGCCGCGGCGAGCGGGTGCTCGCTGTGCTGCTCGGCCGATGCGGCCAGCCGCAGCAACTCGCGTTCATCGAGCGGCCCCCCCGCACCGCCGGGTGCCGGGATGATGTCCGTCACGGCGGGTTTGCCGTGCGTGATGGTGCCCGTCTTGTCGAGCACAATGGCCGTGAGCTTGTGGGCGGTCTCCAGCGCCTCGCCGCCCTTGATGAGGATGCCCTTCTCCGCGCCGCGTCCCGTGCCCACCATAATCGCCGTCGGCGTTGCCAGCCCCAGGGCGCACGGGCACGCGATGATGAGCACGGATACGGCCGTGACCAGCGCCATGCCGAGCCGCGAGTCCGCCGGCGATGCGAACCACCAGACCACGAACGTCACGAGGGCGATGGCGATGACAATGGGCACAAACACGCCGCTGATCTTGTCGGCCAGGCGGGCGATCGGGGCCTTGCTGCCCTGGGCTTCCTGCACGAGCCGCACGATTTGCTGGAGTGCGGAGTCGGCCCCGACCTTGGTCGCCACCAGCCGCAGCGCGCCGGTCGTGTTCATCGTTGCGCCAAAGACGCTGTCGCCGGCCGCCTTCTCGACCGGCACGCTCTCGCCGGTGAGCATCGACTCGTCCACAGCGGACTGGCCGCTCTCAACACGTCCATCCACGGGGATCTTCTCGCCGGGACGAACCAGCACGCGATCACCAACGACGACAGATTCGATTGGCACGTCCTGCTCGGTGCCGTTGCGCACGACACGAGCGGTCCTGGCCTGCATGCCGATGAGACGCTTGATGGCCGCACTCGTCCGTCCCGTGGCCCGGGCCTCGAAGTACTTGCCCATCAGGATCAGGACGATGATGACCGCGGCGGCCTCGTAGTACACGGGCACCATGACCATGCCGCCCATGGTGCCTTCGGCGTGTGCGGTATGCGCCGCGGCTCCGCTCACTCCAGCGAAGAATCCCGGCCAAATCGTCGCCGCGAGCGAATAGAGGTACGCCGCACCGGTGCCCATCGCCACGAGCGTGTCCATGTTGGCGCTGAAGTGCCGCAGGCCCTTCCATGCGGAGCGAAAGAACTGCCACCCGCACCAGAACATGACCGGCGTCGTCAGCGCGAGCTGGAGCCAGTTGATCCACGGAACGTTGAACGCCTCGATCTTCCCGTGGGACATCGCGATGACCAGCACCGGCAGCGAGAGCACCGCGCCGACGATCATCTTGGTGAGCAGCCGACGCGTCTCGGCCTCGCCCACGTTCATGTGGGCCGAGTGGTCCTCACCCTCAGCACCGCGGCTCATCGCGTGCCCGGCGTGCGATCCAACTCCCTGCGCCGCCAGCATGGCCGCATGGTCGTGGCCCGCGTGCCCATGCGGAGGATTCACCGCATTGTGCCGCGCCTTAGGCACGACGGCCTTGTAGCCGATGTCGTCCACCGCCTTCGCCAACTTCTCCGGCCCGGTCGCCGCTGGGTCGTACTTCACCGTCGCCACCTTGGTGGCGAAGTTCACGCTCGCCGACTCGACGCCCGGCTGCTTGCCCAGGCGCTTCTCGATCCGGTTCGCGCACGAGGCGCAGGTCATCCCCTCGATGGGCAGGTCGGCCCGTTCGATGGCGGTCTTGGCGGTCTGGTCTGTCGGTGCGGCCGCGCCGCCATGCTGATGTTCATGGGCGTTCGTCATCATCGTCCTTCGCTTTCTCGGCCATCCTCAGGGGGTGGCCGCCGTCGTCATCCGCTCGGCTGTGGGGCGAGCTGCGGCGTTGGCCGCAACATCCTTCTTGAACACCGCCCCCGCGATCACCACGCCAACCACCACCGCGGCCACCGCCGCCGCCACGATCAGCGGCACAAACCGCTTCCACCCCGTCGCCGGTGGCTTGTCGTCATGTGGGCGGTGGCATCCGCAGTGGCAACTCATGGTGAACCTCGCTTCCGTGCATCCTTACCGCGCGATCTTGCCGACCAGCGCGACCAGTTCATCCACCATCGCGGCCTGCTGGGCCTTGTCCCCGTGCATGGCGTTGTTTGCGCAGTGCGACAGGTGGTTCCGCAGCAGGTTCTTGGCGACCGACCGCAGCGACTCCTGCACCGCCGCGCACTGCTGGATGATGTCGGCGCAGTAACGGTCCTCGTCGATCATCGCGGCGATGCCGCGCACCTGCCCCTCAATCCGCTTGAGGTGTTTGAGGTTCGCTGCCTTGAGGTCGGGGTCCACCCCCGCCGCGTGCGCGCCAGGCCCGACGCCATCGCGCGCGGCCTCCAGCCCAGCCGCAGCGCCGCACCCGCAGCACGCCGTGCTGGCCGCGCCATCCTCTGGTGTGTGCGCTGCGCCGCTCACACTCGCCCCGCTTCTGGCGGTGCCCGCTCGTCCATTGCTCACCGAACTCTGCTTCGTCATGGGTGATGACCTCTTCGTTGTCCACATTGCTCGCCGCAACGCACGCCGCTCTCAGCCGCAGCATCTGCCCCGCGCGGCATCCTTCTTCGCGCCGCCGCAGCACGAAGCGCCGGGGACCGCTTGAGCAGCGGTTCCCGCCGACACCTCGCTCGCCTTCGCCTCGTACCCGGCCTCGCCCAGCGCGTTGACGGCCCGGGCCACGGTCAACACGTCCAGCGCGGTGATCTGCGCACTGCCCACCGCGACCGACCGGACGCCCACGCCCGGCACGGCGGCCAGCGCCTCGGTGACGGCCCGCACGCAGTGCCCGCAGGTCATGCCGTCGATGGTGAGCGTGAACGAGGCCGGGCCGGCGGTGGTGGAAGAGAGATTCGTCGTGGTCGTGTTCATGGCTGGTTTCCTTTCCGAAGTATACTCCCCCCCAGTATGTACGTCTAGTTCGATGCCCGGGTTCGCACACGGTTACACCAAGGCACAACGTTGCAGCGCCACACCGCCGCGCAGGGACACCATTCCATAGACCGAAAATCAAATCTCTAGCGCAATAGGCCGCCCGCCGCCCGCTCCAGCTCGATCCCGGCGAGCGCCCCATCACGCTCAAGGTCGAGCAGCGTCCGACGGGCCCCGATCAGTTCACGCTGGGCATCGAGGAGCACGGTCACATCGGCTTGGCCCGCCTTGAGCGCGGCCTCGGCAAGCGTGAGGTTCCGCTCAGAGAGGGCCAGCACCGTGGCGCGGTACTGCTCGGTGAGCCGTGACGCGGTGTCCAGGTCGATCCACGCCGTGCGGGCTTCACGGACGGCCCGCTGCGAAGCGGCTTCATAGGAGGCGAGGGCAACGCGGGCGAGCGAGCCGGCCTTGGCGATCTGCGCGGCGTTGGTGTCGAAGATCGGGATGCCGACTTCAAGCGCCGGGCCGAGGGACTTGCTGCCGTCGGTCTCGCGCCCGAAGTCGGCCCCCAGCCCGAAGTTCCGCAGGCGGCTCTTCTCTTCGGTTGAGAGGTCGGCTTGTTGCGCCGTCACGACCGAACGGGCCGCAGCTACGTCCAGCCGCTGCGCGAGCGCGAGGGCGACCGCGCCCGACTCGTCGATGGGGGGAGCGAGCGGCATCGAGCCCGCTGCATCAACGGACCACTCGGCGCTCTCGGCCGCGAAGCCGATGAGTTCGAGCATGATGCGGCGCTCCTTCGCCAGGTCGCGGGCGACGAGCGCACGCTCGGCCTCGGCCTTGGCCAGTGGCTGGCGGTCGCGGTTGACGTCGAGCGTTGTCCCCTCGCCACCGCGCACGCGGGCGTCGAGCGAGTCGATGGATTTGCGGATGGTTGCGAGATTCTCATCGGACAGGGCGAGTGCTCTCTCGCCGAAGGCGATGCGTGCGTGCGTGGCCTTCACGTCCGCGACCAGTCGCAGCGCCTTGTCGGAGACATCAAGCACGGTCTGGTTGAGACGGGCGTCGGCGGCCCTCACCTTGCCGTCTCGGAGCCACAACGCCGTGAACGACTGCACCACCAAGGCACCGATGGACGTGCCCCCGCTCACGGGATCGACCGGGAACCACGCCAGTACGAGCACCGGATTCGGAAGCAGGCCCGCCTGCACCAAGTCCGCCCGCGACGCGGCGATCTGCTCGACCTGCGAGCGAATCTCGCGGTTATTGCGGAGAGCCATCACGAGCGCCGCCTCTCGCGTCAGGGGCGAGCGACCATCCCACGTCGTCAAGGCCGTCTCCCACGGCTGCGTCCAGTCGGGCGTCACGCCGGAGCGATCGCCGATGGTCGAAGCGGCACGGCCGAAGTCGGGTGTGGGATCAAGCGAGGCGCACCCGCCCGCGATAATCGCGAGCGCGAGGGCAAGCGTCGCGGGCGTGCGAGTGTAGAGGAAACGCTGGCGGATCGGCTGGCGGATCATGCGGAGGGTCTCCAAGCGGGAATCGGCCCACACCGCGTCGGCGGGGCGGGACGGTGGGTGCGATCACTTGTGCTCATGGCCGGTGCTCGCGCCGTGCCCGGTCTCGGGCTTCGCGGAGGCGTCAGCGGCGGCCTTCTTCTCCGCCCGGCTCGACCAGTGCAGGTGGGCAATCTTCGGGGCCCCGCCTTCATCGACGACGACGTAGGTCACGGCGGCGAGGAACTTGCGCGGCGCATCGGGGTGGTTGGGGTCGGGCACGGTGAACGAGCCGATCTGGCGGACGATCGAGGTCGTGCCGAAGGTCTGCACGTCCTCCTTCGCCACGGTCATGACGAAGCCGGGCATCTCCTTGAACTCGGGCAGCAGGTGGTGATCCCGGTAGGTCTCCCATGTTCCCTCATCGCCCGCGTTCTCGCTCACCGTCGCGCGGCCCTTGTCCAGGAAGAGCGCGTTCAACGCCGTCGCGTCCGCCTTTCCGCAGGCGGCGAGATAGTCACGCGCGACCTTCAGAGCCGGGTTGCTCGCCGCGTTGATCGCCGCGACCGCTTCGGGTGCCATCTTGGTCAACATGGCCATCTTCGCCTCGTCGGACTTGCGGTCCCACTTGCGGTCGCAGCCGGGGCAGCAGAAGCCGATAGTCACGCCCTTGAACTGGCGCGTGGGCGATTCGGCATCCACCTCGTTCTCCATGATGGGGCAGAGTTTGTTGACGGGCTTAGACGCACCTTGGGCCGGTGCTGATGCGGCGGGTTGCGTAGGCGTAGCGGCCGGCGGCTGGGGCTGCGCCGCCCAAGCGGCAGCACTGATGATTCCAGCGCCGAGCACGAGCGCGGCGAGTGAGCGGGTGAACACGATGGGGGATTTCTTCATGGGTTTGACTCCGGGAAACGTGGAATGGAACTGTTGAACGAACGATGGGCAGCCCATCGGTGTGGGCACACGGGATGCCACCGCGTCGGCTCTCGCGCAGCGCGGCGGCGACGATCACTTCTTCACGTACTCGCTGGGATCGAGCACCTCCTTGGGCGAGGTCTTGGCGAGCAGCACGTACTCGTCGATGCACGGCGGGCAGCAGAACTCGTAGCTCTTGCCGCCGATGATCCAGGTGAACTTGGGGTTCGCCTTGGTCATCGTGATCGGGCAGATCTTGTCCCCGGCCTTGGGCTTCATGTCGTGCTTGGCCATCTTGCCCTTGAACTTCTCGCCCGCCGTCACCGAGCCGTTGGCCTTGATGTCGGCCTCGGTGTAGATGCCGCCGGGCGTCAGGTAGAGCGCCCGCTCTTCGTCCGCGTCCACGCCCGCGGGCATGGCGTCGTCGCCGTCATGTCCGCCCTTGGCCGATGATGCCGCGATCGCCGCGACGAAACTGCTCATCCGGTCGGTGTCGCTCATCGAGTCCCACTTAGCGGCAGAGGCCGCATCGTGGAAGGCGACGGCCTGGCCCTTGAAGTCGCGGGTGATCTTCGCGTCGGCCGCGTCGGCGGTGATGGGGCAGACGGTGTTGGCCGGGGCGGTGCTCACCGGCCCCTTCTCCACCGTGAATGTGAAGGGCACCGTCAAGACCTTCTCCTTCTCGGCGGTGCCAACGTTGAACTGGCCCCACGCCTTGTAGATTCCCGGCTCCTTGAAGTGGGCCTCGAAGTCCACCTTTGGCCCGCCCATGCCCTTGCCCGCGTCCGCCGCCTTGGGAGCAGCGCCGCCGTGGCCCGCGTGCTCGTCCTTCTTCGCCTCTGCGCCATGTCCGCCATGCGCATCGTGCCCGCCTGCCCCGTGCTCGCCACCTTCGTGCGGATGCGCGTGGACGAACTGCGTACCGTCCTGGCTGATGATGACCAGGTGCCCCATCGCGCCCAGGTACGGGCGGAGGGTGGTGACGGGCTTGCCGTCCTTGGTGATGGTGAACGCCATGTGCGCCTTGCCACCCGCCTTGATCGCGCCCTCGGTGTCGAGTGCGACCGTGAAGCCGTCGATGGTCTTGGGCTTGTCAGCATCGACCGTCAGCGGAACGGCGGCCTTCGCCGCTCCCGTCGCCGTCACCCTCACCGGCACCACCTGCTGCGGCGAACCCTTGGGCGTGAAGTCGAAGTAGAGCGTGTACTCGCCCCCGGCGGGGAAGGTCATCGGGATGGTGAACGCGCCATCGGCGCGCCGCGTGGGATGCTCGTGCGCGAACCACGAGAGGTCCTTGCTCACCGCCAGCAGGTGCAGCACCTTCTCGTGGACGGTGTCAAGGTCCTTGATGGGCGTTCCCTTGGCGTCCTTGAGCGTGAAGACCATCGGCGCGGCCTTCCCGGCTTCGATCGCCTTGCCGCCGTCGACAGCAACCGTGACCGTGTGCGTGACCGGAGCCGTCTCCGCGCCATGCGCGTGATCGTGCCCATCGGCCATCGCGGGCGCGAGCGCCGCGACCTTGGCCGCCGCCGCCTTCACCGGCGCGAACGCCGCCTTGCTCTTGGCGACATCGCCGGCATCGGCGATGTTGTGCAGGTTGTCCGCCGCCTCGGCGAGTTCTTTGCTCGCGAGGTTGATGTCCTTGACCTTCTCGCGCGGCACGCCACTGTCCTTGGCGAGCGACAGCGCCCCAAGCGTCTTGGCGAGCGTGGCAACGGCGTTGGCCTTGTCGGAGACACCCGCGATGGACCCGCCCGCAAGAGCGGCATCCATCGCCTTCACATCGGCGGCGATGCGCTGGGCCGCATCGGCGAACGACCCGGCCTTGGCGACCTCGCCGTGCGCGTGGCCGTCGTCCTTGTGGCCGGGCTGGCCCCCTGCGCCCGGCTTGTCATCGCCGTGGCTGTGCTGGGCGAGAGCACTCGGCGCGGTTGCGAGTGCAAGGCCGGATGCGAGGATCAACGACAGGACCGGAAGACGTAAACGATTCATGACTGGGCTCCTTGATCTGAGGCCGCTGAGCGGCCGGGTTCGGGTGATGCAGAGGCGGACGAGCTGCCACGATCGCTCGCCCCTGCTGGTGTGGCGACGGTGGGTGTTGAGTGGCTTTCGATCGTGGTCGGCACGGGTTGGCTCGGTGCGTGCTCGCCGTGCTTCTCGGCGTGTTCCCGCGCCAGCCGCTCGGCGGCGGTCTTGCCGAAGCGGTAGAAGACTGCCGGGGTGACGAAGAAATCCAGCAGCGTGCTGGTGATGAGGCCGCCCAAGATGACGACCGCCACCGGATACAGGATCTCCTTGCCCGGCTCGCCCTTGCTGAGCACCAGGGGAATCAGGCCCAGCCCCGCCGTGACGGCCGTCATGAGCACCGGGGCGACGCGCTCCTGGCTGCCTTGGATGATGAGCTCCTTGCTCCACGGGCGGCGCTCCTCGGTCATGAGGTGGATGTAGTGGCTGACCATCAGCACGCCGTTGCGGGTGGCGATGCCCGTGAGCGAGATGAATCCCACCAGCGAGGCCACGCTGAACGGCTCGCGCGTGATGGCGAGCGCTGCGACACTCCCCAGGAACGCGAAGGGGACGTTGAGCATGATCTGGATGGCGACCATGCCCGAGCGATAGTGCGTGAAGAGAATGACGAAGATCGCAATGAGCGAGCCCGCGCCAAGTGCCAGCAGCAGGCGGGTCGATTCTTGCTGGGCCTCGTACAGGCCGCCGTACTGGATCGTGTAGCCCTGAGGGAGTTGGACATCCATCGCCACTGACTTCTTGATCTCCTCGACCGTCGAGCCCAGGTCACGGCCCCGGACATTGGCAGAGACGACAATGCGGCGTCGGAGACTCTCGCGCTGCACCTCGTTTGGGCCGAGTTTTTCGACGATCTCGGCGACATCCTGCACGAGCACGATCGCGCCAGTCGGTGACACCAGCCGCACGAGGCCCAGCGCGGTCGGATCGGTGCGGTGGCGGTCGTCCAGTGTCAGCGTGATGTCGAAGACCTTCAGGCCATCGAGTACTTGGCCCACGACCTTGCCCTTGGTGGCTGTCTCCATCGCGTCGGTGAGCGTCGCGGGCGTGAAGCCGACGCGGGCCGCCGCCTCGCGGTTGACGCTGATGTGCAGCTGCGGGATCAGCACCTGCTGCTCAACCTGCAGGTCGGCGACGCCGGGGATGCCTTCCATCGCGGCTTTGGTCTGCTCCGCGAGCGTGCGGAGCGTGCCGAGGTCGTCTCCGAAGATCTTGATGGCGACCTGGGCGCGGACGCCCGAGAGCAAGTGCTCGATGCGGTGGCTGATGGGCTGGCCGATGCCCGTGGCGACGCCGGGGAAGGCCGCGAGCTTCTCCTCGATCATCGAGAAGACCTGTTCGCGCGGCAGGATGTCTTTGACTGCGGGCGGCTTGCGGCCCGCAGGTGTCGTGTGCTTGTCGGGCTCTTTCGCCTCTTCCTTGGTCCAGAAGTCAACTTCGATCTCGCTGGCGTTGACTCCCAGCGCATGCTCATCCTGCTCGGCGCGGCCGGTGCGACGTGCCGTGCTCTTGACCTGCGGGATTGAAAGGATCATCTCCTCGGCCTTGGTGCCAAGTTTGTTGGACTCGTCCAGCGACACGCCCGGCTGGCCAAAGAACGAGACGACGGCCGTGCCCTCGTTAAAGGGCGGCAGGAACTCCGAGCCAAGGCGCGTGACGACAAACAACGCCACCGCGACCAGAGCTCCGAGCGTTCCCAGCACCGCGACAGGACGCGGCATGGAGATCGAATAGGACTTGAGCGCCAGCCACTTGCAGGCCCGCAGCAAAGCCCCGTCCTTGCCGTGCTGCATGCGCTTGATGCCCGGGAGCAGGTAGTACGCCAGCACGGGCGTGACCGTGAGCGCCACCAACAGCGATGCGAAGATGCTCACGATGTACGCGGTGGCCAGCGGGGCGAAGAGACGCCCTTCGATGCCCGGCAGAAAGAACGTGGGCAGGAACACGAGGTTGACGATGACCGTCCCCAGGATGATCGGGTTGCGGATCTCGCTGGAGGCGTCGAAGACGACCTGCGCGATCGGCTTGGGGGTGGCAGTGCGGCGGTTCTCGCCCAGGCGGCGGTAGACATTCTCCACGTCGACCACCGCGTCGTCCACGAGTTCGCCGATGGCGACCGCCAGGCCGCCCAACGTCATGGTGTTCACGCTCAGGTCCAGCCAGTGGAAGACCAGGAACGTCGTGATGATCGAGAGGGGCAGCGCCGTGAGCGTGACGATCGTCGTCCGCACGTTCATGAGGAAGAGGATCAGAACGATGACGACCAGGATCGCGCCGTCTCGAAGGGCTTCAAAGACGTTGCCGATCGATGACTTGATAAAGTGTTCCTGACGGAACACATCGGCATTGATCTCGATTCCCTTGGGGAGCGTGGGCCCGATCTGTTCCAGCGTCTGGTCGAGTGCCCGCGTGAGGGTGATCGTGTCGGCCCCCGGCTGCTTCTGGATCGCCATAATGACAGCGGGCGTGCCGTTGTCCGACCCGTCGCCGCGCTTAATGGTGGGACCGGCCTCGATGACCGTCGCCACGTCGCGCACCAGCACCGCCCGCGGCGGGCTGACATGGTCGCCGGGCTTCGTAGCGACAAGGGACAGCGCAATGTCGTCTGCGGTCTGTACCCGCCCGATGTTGCGGACGACAAGTTCCTGCGAACCGCTGACCACGAAGCCGCCGCCTGTGTTCTGGTTGGCGGCGGCGAGGGCCTTCTCGATGTCCTCGATGGTGAGATCGAACAAGCGGAGCTTGTCGGGATCGACCTGGACTCGAAACTGCTTGAGATCGCCACCCATCGCCGTTACCTGGGCGATGCCCGGGATCGAGAGGATCGCCGGACGCAACGTGAACTCGGCGACCGTGCGCACATCCATCGGCGTGAGTGTTTTGCTGGAAACACTGATCAGGGCGATCTCGCCCATGATGCTGGTGGCGGGCGTCATGACGGGCACGACGCCGGGGGGCAGCTTCTCCGTGATCGTGCCCATCCGCTCGGTGACGACCTGGCGGTTGTACTTGAGATCCGTGCCCCACTGGAACTCGACGAAGACGATTGAGAGCCCAAGCGATGAAACGCTCCGCACCCTTTCGACGCCCGGCGAGCCGTTGACGGCGGTTTCGATGTTGTACGTGACCTGGGCCTCGACCTCCTCCGGTGCAAGCCCGGCGGCCTCGGTCATGATGGTCACGACCGGACGGTTGAGGTCGGGCAGGACGTCCGTGGGTGTCCGCAGCGTCACGTACATCCCATAGACGGAGACGAGCAGCGCGGCGATCAGCACCAGCACGCGGTTGTTCAAGGATGATCGAATGATCCAGTTGAGCACGGGGAAGTTCCTCGGGTGGCTGTCGGGTGTGGAGCGCGGACTCAGTGATCAATGCGAGTGGCCGTGGCCGTCACCAGACTTGGCAGGCTCAGCGACGGGTTCGGGAGCGCCGGGCACGAATCCACGGAGTTGCGACAAGCTGAACGCGCCGCTAACCGCCACGACATCGCCGGGCACGAGACCCTTGACAATCTCGATGACCCGGTCATCACGCACGCCAACGGCGACGTCGCGCTTCTTGAAGACCTCATTCTCGCCCTTGCCCTCTCGCACGAACACGTACTGCATCGGGCCTTCCTTCACGACCGCCGACGCAGGCACCACGACTGCGCCGTCGTTTGTCGAAAGCACCAAGCTCAGGTCTACGAACTGTCCTTGTCGCAGCAGCCCCTGCGGGTTATCAACGTCGATGATGACGTGCGCGGTGCGTTTGGACGCATCGATCACGGGACTGAGGAACCGAACAACTCCTTCGGCAACAACCTCGCTTGCTGCGGCCACGCCTCGCCGGACCCGCACCTTTGCGTTCGGCGCTGCCTCCACCCGCGAGAGCAGGCCTTCGGGCAGTTCTCCCTCGATCTGCACCCGCGAGAAGTCACCGATGCTCACAATGGGGCTTCCAGCAACAACACCCTCACCGATCACTGCCGTTCGGCTCACGACCACGCCGTCCAGCGGCGCGAGGAGGCGGATGACACCCGCCGCATCGGTGCCCGCTCCAGCCGGGAGCGTGGCTCGGAGGGCTTCGACGGACGCCAGCGTGGCCTCGATCTGACGACGCAACGAATCGGCGTCGGTCCTTGCCTGTGCGAGGGAGACCTTGCGGAGCGATGCGTCGGCGCGGAGACGGATCGCCTCGCTTCGACGCTGTGCCAGCAGGTTCGCCGACACGCTCTCGCCGGCGGACACCAACCGATCGACCTCCGCTTCGGCGAGCGCTGCGCTCTGTTCGGACGCAGGAGCCTCGATATCGAGCGACGCGATCTGCGACGTCGCCCGCTTTTGCTCGGCGCTGAGTCGCTCGGCTTCCGACTCCAGCCGTCGGACCTCGAACAAGGCCCGGGCCAGTTCCGGTGACTCAACTTCCGCGATTAGATCGCCCTTGTGCACACGATCGCCGGGTTGCACCGCGATCGAACGGACGACACCCGCGTAGGTCGCTGAGACCCCGGCGAGCGCCCCGGGCTGAGCGCGGACCATCCCGGTGAGACGGACAACGTCCTCGACGTTGCCAAAGTCCACTTCGGCGGTCTTAAGCCCGATGGCGAAGGCGGTCGCTTCGGTGACCTTCTTAGGGGCGTTGGGGTCAAACGTCGCGCCCGTGGGCTTGCCGTGACCTTCGTGCGCGTACACAGGAATCAGGTTGGCCGCGGTCGCGAGCGCCAGTGCGCCCGCTGCCAGGGCCGCGCGTGAGCGGACCATGAGTGATCTCCAAATGAGGACGGGGAACCGAAATGTGGTGGGGGATGCACCCGCCGCGCCGTGACGCGAACAGGGCTGTGAGCGCAACGCGACCATGCGTTAGCCGAGTGGTGCTCGACAACGGCTGGTCTCAGGTCGTCTTGCTACACGATGAGCGCGCAATGCATGCGCAGCAGGCTGGTCGGAGGTCGGGCACAGGCCCAAACTTCGCCGCTCACGAACGTGAGGGAAGGTTCCGGAGCAGCCCACGCAACCGTGGTCCAGTTGAGAATCGCAACGAGCACCGCGGTCGGCAACTCGATGGTCGGCTTTTCGCCCGCCATCATCTTGGCCTGATTCTTGCCACAGGTGCAGTCGTGCTGGTCGGACCCATCCTCGGGCGAGACCGGTCCCTGATGGTGATCGCCACCGGAATCGCTTCCCTTTGAGCCGGAGTGGTGGCATCCTTTGTGGTCGTGCTCTTTCGCCGCGAGCTGACGGTCCCCATCAACCGAGGAAGCTGGCACACAGGAAGCACATGCACTCAACCACGAGTGGAAGTTGCAGCAGCAGAACGGCACCACCACCGCCAGAAGCAGGGCGACGAAGGTCCGGAAATGGCTGCTGGGGGAGAGCATACCGGGGGGGAGTATATCGGCTACACAGCTGGTACGTCAACAGCCCGGGTCCGGTTCGGTGGCGCAGGTTCGTACCCCGGCTCCGTCGCGCGTAAACCGACCTTTTCAGTCCAAAACTCCACATTGAACCCAGAGAAACGGTTCGCGGTGGTTGTGGATACGGAGTTCCCAAAGCGGGTTGACCGAGAACGGTCAACCCGCTTGTTCATTGATCGGGGACGCGGAAACATCGATCCTGATGAGCTGGGGCATCTTCGCGCTCTCTGCCGCTCTCTCGGATTCTCGCATCAACCCTGCTCGCGCCGATCCGTGGGTCCGTGAAGTCGCCCCGCGAGAGGGGTTGCTCTCACGCGCTCTCTGCTCTCGGGTTACAGGTTGTGCAGCTGAATCGCGATCTTGGCAGCACCACGACCTGACACCGGCGGCCCAACGGCAAATGAGATAGGTAGGGGCGCATGTGCCCCGCCGTTCCGCCGCAGACACGAAAGCCGATCTTCTTCAGACCCTGCACCTGACACTTCGCGGCAAGCGGCAGATGTAGCAAGTAGAGGGACCGTTCGATTCGAGGCTCAGCGCGATGTCGACCAACTCAAAGCCGCAGATCGTCACCGATGACCACGCCCTTGCAGCGCGCATCAACCGCATCGGGCAGATGCCGCCGCGCGAGCTGCGGGAGGCGTATCGCCACGCCTTCGGTCGGGAAACGACTTCGGGGAACCGAGCCTGGCTTGTCCGAACGATCTCGAATCGCCTGCGCGAGATCGAGGAGAGCCACCAGCAGCCACAGGCGCTCGCGATGGCCCGGGTGGTGGCGAAGGATCTCGGCTGCGAAGAGGCTCTCGCGCGCTACCTCCAGACCCTGCCGCCGGTCGCCCCCTGCCGCGAATGCCTGAGGAGGCCTTTGACACTCTGCCCGCAGAAGGTGCCCGCGACCCACGGATCCCGCCGGCCGGCACCGTGCTTGTCCGGCACTTCGGTGATCGCGACTACCGCGTGACCATCACCGACGAGGGCTTCATGCTCGGCAGGCACCGCTACCGCCCGCTGAGCGCGGTCGCGAAGGCGATCACGGGCAAGCACTGGAATGGGTTTCTGTTCTTCAGACTTGGCGAGGCCGCGCCCTCACTGTGAGTCCCACGGAAGCACCGCCAGCATCGATACGCTCGGTCGGGCTCACGTCGACACCGATGAGGTCGATTCACTGTGCCGTGCGCGCGGCTCTGTGGGGGACACCGGACCTGAACGGGTCTTTCGCATGGGCGTGGGATGAGCACGGTCCGGCGGTCGTTATCGTGCTCGGCATGGACTGGACTACGTACTTCGCAAAGGGCCGTCAAGAGCGATCGCTCCCGGGAGTTGTCCTCGACGTCGAGTCACTCGACGGCATCGACATCGGCGCAGAGCGCACGAACCGAGTGCAGATCACCGCGACGAGCGATCACGTCCTCTCAGTCGAGGACATGCCGAACCTCGTCGAGTTCCTTGATGTCGCGGCGCGCGCACTCGGCCGGTGCGCGGCGGGGCCGTCGAAGTGGACGGCACTCGTCCTGACGGTGCGCGCGGAGTCGGGCTCCATCGGCGCGCTCCTCATTGACGAGGGCGACGCGCTCGCGCGATCCGGTGCGATCGTCATGATCTCCCTCACGAGCCTCGAGGAGCAAGCTGCGGAGAGGCCGTGGGCGGACGAGGATCCCGAGGGTTTCGAGCGGGCGGACCGCGCGCTGCGGGAACGCGTGCGAAGCGCCATCTCGCGCGCAGCCGGTACTGAGCCGGCGCGCTCGAGCATCGCAACGCTCCGGTCGCAGACGCCGATCGCGATTCTCGTCGACCCCGTCGGCGAGGTGGATCCAGCGGACTTCGTCCCGATCATGGTCCCGTAGATTCGCACCAGTTTCGATCGGGACCGATGATTCTCTCTTTGGCCTTCGATGTAGGCGCAGCGACAACCAGAGGGCGAGGGGTGGTCTGACAGCGTCGATTTCAGAGCCCCAGAGACACGACGCCCGGATGTCGAAACCCGGTGAGGTGCATGGCGTGTCCCGGTTATGCCCGGGGGCCTGAGATGCGGCAGAGATGTCCAGGATACCGCACGATTCCAGCCACAGCTCGTCAGCGTTCTGCATAGCAAAGATTGTCTCACTCTCCCTCAATGCGGCGGGCTGTCTGGTCGGAGCATCTTGAAAAGTCGGTCAGAGCGCAGGACTCTCAGTCCATTCCCAACCACGAGCACACTGGCCCCAACGTCGGCCACTACAGCCATCCACATCGTGGCCACCCCTCCCACCGCCCAGCGGACTGGGCACTTCGGCGTGGGCGTGCCAACCGTCGCCCTCGGCCTCGGCCTTGCCTTTGACCGAGCCCTTGCCGTCCTGCGTGCCGACCCACGCGCGAACCGCCGCGGGCTTGCCGGTGCCGCCGGTGACGCTGATGTCGAACGTCGCTTCCTTCCCGGCCTCCACGCCGCCCTCGCGAGCGGCGACGATGGTCATGCCCCCCGCCGACTGGCTGCCCAGTTCAGTCTTGGGTCCGTGCCCGTGTCCGTCCTTGTGGTCGTGGTCGTCCCCATCCTTATGGTCGTGCTTCTCGCCCGCCTTATGGTCGTGCCCGTCGCCGTCCTTGTGGTCGTGGCCGTCGGACTTCGCGGCTCCGGTTGACCCGGCGGCGGGCTTGGTGGGGGTCTCGGCCTTCTTCTCGCACGCCGTCATCGAGAGGGCGAGCGCGAGGGCGGGCAGGGCAAACGTGAGCGTGAGCGAACGAACTGTCTTCATGATGCGGACTCCTTATTACAGGTTGGTGGACACGGGCTTGTTGGGTGAGCGACGCAGCAGGCGGGCGAAGAGCCCCGGACTGTTCCGGGCTTCACGCTTCACCTTGAACGCCAGCGCGTAACCCGCGGGGACGACGAACAGGGACTTGGAACGGGGATTGGACTGGTTCATTAAAGGACT
>VFQT010002919.1_pt1 | contig 16458 bp, 16 predicted proteins | sample 3512381 | NCBI WGS metagenome assembly VFQT01 (sample SAMN10412376, study PRJNA504923) | tailings metagenome | isolation source: Relicate 2 Philex TSF3 active mining site | place: Philippines: Tuba, Benguet | collected 2017-08-29
CCGCCATCGTTCAGCGGTGTGGCGCAGAGCCAGTCCAGAAGGCGGGAGCCTACTTCAAGCTGCGGATTATCGATGATTTGCTCGAGAAACAGATTAGACTTTTCCAGCTTGTCCCAGAACATTAAGTAGGTCTGTGATAGTTCAAAGTCATCGAGACCAAGACGCTCGGCGGCCGACATCCGAAAGAGGTTCAAGCCGGCGAAGAGCCAGCACCGACCGGATGCAAACTGGCTGGTGGTCTTCCCTGACTTGACGACATGTGAGTAAGCGTGGCTGACTACCTGAACCCGGTCACGATTGAGCGCTACAGAGCGGATGTCTGTCTTGCCTGCTGCATTGCGCGCAATCCTTGCGATAGGGCAGATCGCTGTCCGCGCAGCGGCATCGTGAATCTGCTGCGGTGTCAGGCTTGGGAGCGCCGCTATCGGCGTACTCATTGTGCTGGGCGCGGTGCAATCACGATGTAGCGATTTGGTTCTTGGCCTTCCGAATAGGTCATGACACCCGGATGCTCAAGCAGTGCATTGTGCACAATCTTGCGCTCGAGAGCTGGAAGTGGATCCAGAACTGCTTCCTGTCCGGCTTCCTCAACCTGCGCAGCAAGGTCGTGTGCGGTTTCAATAAGCAGCTGCTCACGGCGTGCACGGTAGCCTTCTGAGTCGAAGAGGACATTCAGGCGTGGGTCACCACGATGGATACATGCGGTTGTTGCGATGAGCTGAAGGGCATCTAGAACACGTGAGCCACGTCCGATGACGCGTCCTGCATCCGGGCCATCGATGGAAACCGTGATGGCATCCGCAGTGTCCCGTGTTGTCGAGACAGTGAGTTCGAGTCCGGTGGATGCTGCATAGCCCTCGGCGAAAGCGACAATACGCTCCTTGAGGGTGTCAACCGTTACATCTGCCATTGTTGTGGTCCTTCTAATCCGGCATCGCGTAGCCGGTCGTTAATCTGTATGCGTTCCGTGCGTTTTCCGAGATTACTTCTTTTTCTTCTTACCTGTGACAAGTGGATTACTGACTGTGACAGCAGGCTTGCCTGGCTCAATAATCACTGTTGTTCCTTCGGCTGCTGCTGCGAGCTGGCGCTGTATGAACCATTGCTGCCCGACACCAAGGATGTTGGAGACGAAGTAGTACAGGACAAATGCACTCGGAAGCTGGTATTGCAGCATCATCACAAAGTAAATGACCGGCATTGTGGTGCTCATCATTTTCTGTTGCTCTGCCTGCGTTGGATCTGTTGGTGGCGGGCTGAGCTTCATCTGAACAAACATCGTGCCCGCATACAAAACGAGGAGAATGAGGTCCTGCTCACCGAGGTGATGACCAATCTGACCCTTGAGAGGAGCCGGCCACATTTGCGAAAGGTCTCCAAGGGCTGGAGTGATCCAAAGGAATGTCGCATCCCGGAAGCTGAACTGGTAGTTGTTGATGAGCTGGATCATCAGGAGGAAGACGGGAATCTGTGCGAGAGCCGGCAGACAGCCACCCATCGGGTTGACGCCATGCTCGAGCTGAAACTCCTTCATCTTTGCCTGAAGCTCGGCAGGATTGTCCTTGTACTTATCATTCAACGCCTTGATCTGAGGTGCATACTTTTGCATCTCCTTGGCGTTCTTGAACGTCTTGTAGCGCAGCGGCCAGAGGATTCCCGTTACAAAAATAGCAATGAACGCGATTGCAAGGACCGGACTGAACTTTTTGTTGTTACCGAAGAGGCGCACCAATGTGTCCATAACCTTGAAGTAAGGAGTCTTTGCATTGATGTCGTTCTGCTTGGTTTCAAGATCAAGCAAAACCTTGAGTGCTTCATCGCGCTTGGCAGACTTCATGTCAGTACTGCGAATGTAAGCATCCAGCTGCTTCCAAGCGTTGTAGGTCTCGTTCTTCTTTTCCGACAGGATACGGGCCGATTCAATCGCACCCGTGTAACCCACATCGGTGTTCTTGAACTTATCCTGAACGGCTTTGTAGGTGCTGGATGCATCCGTCCAAAGCTCGCCTACTTTGGCTGACTTTGCCGTCTCCGCATCGGCTGCAACCTTGACCTTCTTCTCGGCCTCGGTGATGGCAGCATCAGGAGTATCCGGGATTGAGACATTGCCGCCACAGCCCGAAAGGGTCCACATAGCCAGCAATGCAATGGTCCAGATTGTCCATGCACGATGGAGACTCATCAACTTCATTCAATCTTCCTCTAATGGTGTGTACAGCGGCTAACCGTCGGCACAATCTCTATTCTACTACGGCACCGGGTCATGTCCGCCTTTTGCGAAGGGATGACAGCGTGCAATACGCCGCAGCCCCATCCAAAATCCTTGCCAGCCGCCATAACGGAGTATCGCCTGTGCCATGTACTCCGAGCATGTGGGGTAGTAACGACACGTAGACGGCGTGTTCCGTGAGATCATTTGGTAAACACGAATCGCCCTGACTGTGAGTGGTACCTGATGAACGGTGTGGGCTGTTCCCGATACTGGTGCGCTATGCGGTTCCGGGGCTGATGCACTATCGGATGTGAGATCTTCCCGGATTACAACGGTAGGAGCATCACTCAAATCGAGGTGACTGGGGACTGTTACGTCCTTCGGTATTCGTGCATAGAGTTTTTCACGCGCAGCAACGATCTCCTGACCGAGGCGCTCCTGGGAGAGCTCGGGGCTCCCTGGGCGCGCAACGAAAATGTAGTCCCCGGGGATGAATGTTTCCAATGTGCCTGCACAAATGTGACGAAGGCGACGGCGGACCAGATTTCGGTCGTGTGCTTTCCCGACCTTTTTGGATGTAACAAAACCAAAACGCCGCCGGTGCCCACGTTTGTCCTGCATCCAATAAATGGTCAGGTGCTCTGTGTGCGCCATGCGGCGTTTGTTGTATACGGTAGCGAAATCGCGGCGCTCGGTCAAGCGATACGGGCGCGACAGCATCAGCGTAAAAGGGAAGTCAGGTCGCTGGTTTACTTGTGGGCAAACACAGACAAGCGGTGGCGTCCCTGAGCACGGCGGCTCTTGAGGACGTTACGGCCATCCGTGGTACGCATCCTTGCGCGGAAGCCATGCACACGCAGGCGACGTCGGTTCTTTGGTTGAAATGTACGCTTCATTTATTTATCTCACGTTAAATTGTCCACCTGGCGAATATAGGCCGTGGCGCAAGGGCTAAGTTATCATGCCGGCGCCCTGCTCCGCAAATTAGGCGGGAGCATTACGCTGTGTTCCACATTCATCCATATTTAACTGCTGCCTCATCTACGGAACATTTGATAACTGTACGGTGGTACAATTTCCGACCCGGCACCGTGGCTGAGATAGTCCTATATAAGGAATGCATCCACCGTCCGGTAAGGAGTTAAAGCTGCGATGCGACGTTGGAACTCACTCATCATTACGCTTGGACTGGCCGGTAGCTTCGGAGTTGCATTTGCAGCCGGGCGCCTCCTTCGGGCGCCGCAGCCTGCACCAAAGGTTGCCAATATCCGAGCATCCGGAACGCAGGTTGCTGAAGTAACAGCACCGACTATTCCCGGGACGGCGACGGATGCATCCCCAGGTGCTGAGCCTGAGACCCAGGGCTTCTCACTCTTCGAAACCGTTTATGGACTTGTGAGGTCGCAATACGTCGATACTCTCCCTGATAAGAATAAGATGGCGCATGGAGCCGTCCGTGCGATGTTGTCATCATTGGATGATCCCCATTCCACATTTGTTGAAGCCTCATCCCGCCAGCTCATGGAGCAAGAGGGCAAGGGTATCCTCGGTGGTATTGGAGCGGCGCTGACGATTCGTGGTGCAAAGCAGGATGGCTTTACCGATTACCGGGTTACGGTAGTCGCTCCGATCGCCGGTTCACCCGCGGCGGCGGCTGGTCTGAAGCCTGGCGACACGGTTCAGAAAGTGGATGGACGCTACGTCTTCGGGCATAGCCCGCTCCTTGCGTACAACCGCATTTTGCAGCGCTGGCAGGACCGTGATGTCACTGATGAAGAAGTGGAGAAGGTCCGCAAGAGCACCAAGGCGCGTATCGAAAATGGGATGCCTTACCGCGATGCCGAGCTTTTGCTCCGTGGTGATCGCGGTGCTGTCAAGTCGGATGCTGCCAAGGAAGTCGCAAAGAAGGAACGCTTTTCCATTACCGTGCTACGTGCCGGTAAGAGCATTGATGTTCCCGTCACTCTTAGCCAGACAAAGGTCGAACCCGTAACCGTACAGCCAGTGAATGCATCCACAGTGCTGCTCAGGATTCCCTTCTTTAGTGAAACCGCAGGCAAGGATGTCCGTGCTGCTCTCGCAGGCGCAGCTGGAAAGAATGTGATCGTTGACCTCCGGGGTAACCCGGGGGGTGACATCGATGCCGGTCAAGCCGTTGCAGGCGCGCTTGCTGGTCCAGGTGCATTCTGTGTTGAGATAGGTCAAAAGGGTGCCCGGCAGACGGTAAAGACGACCGGCAATGCGATTAAAGTCGGAAAAGTTGCCGTGTTGACTGACCGCGGTACCGCATCGGTCTCCGAAGCCCTGACTTTGTGTCTCGCAGAACGCCGGCAGGCTGTCGTGATTGGTCAGACGACGTTTGGGGATGGCCTCCTTCAGGGTTTGTACACGCTGGATGATGGCTCAGGCTTTACGCTCAATGTTGGGACACTGACAGGAAAGACTAAAGGTTGGGCAGGTGTTGGGCTTGCTCCCACTATCGCGATTCCTGCGACAACCGCACCGGCTGCGGTGATTGCAAAGGCAGCTCAGGCACTTGGAGGTGGCAAGTAATGGCAGGTATCACCCCACGCCGCATCATCGTCATTGGTGCATTCCTCACAACTGGCTTTGTTCTTGGCTTCTCGCAAGGCACGCTGAAACCAATCAACGGAAAAGGCTCTGTAGATCGTAACGTCGCAACAATCATGGCGATGCCAACGCTGTTCAGTGATCAGCTTGCAGCTGCCTTCAGGCTTCCCGCCGCAAGCGCTGGAAACCCGGTAGTACTTGAACCATACGAGACCTACCTGGCTGTGCGTGACACCATCATGTCCGAATATGCCAAGCCTCCAAAAGATGCCAAGGCAAATCGCGAGTGGCCAAACAAACTGAACAACATGGCCATCAAAGGGATGGTTGCTTCTGTTGGCGACATCTACACGGAATATTGGACATCGGATGAGTTCAAAAAGCAGATGGAAACGACATCAGGGAGCTTTGGCGGTGTCGGCGCGCGCCTCGATGTGCGTGATCATAAGCCGCTGATTGTTGAGCCTATTCCGAACTCCCCGGCGATGGCAAAGGGACTGATGTCGGGAGACCTGATTCGCGCAGTTGATGGCAAGAGTGCCGTTATTTCCCCAACCCAGCGCCTTGATGATGTCATCAAGCGCATTAAGGGCGAGCCAGGAACTAAGGTCCGCCTTACGATTGAGCGTAAGGGTGCAAAGCCATTCGATGTCGAGCTGGTACGCGCCATTGTGACGAGCCCTGTCGTTGATTCCTGGATGCTTGACTCAGCAAATGGCATCGGCTATGTGAAGCTGGATCAGTTCACTGAGCAGGCTGATGTTCAGGTTGCCGCGGCAATCGCAAAGCTTCAGACGCAGGGGATGAAGGGATTGGTCTTTGACCTCCGTGGTAACCCTGGGGGGCTTTTGACCGTTGCCCGTGATCTGGTCTCACGCTTTGTGGGCGAAGGTCCAGTCGTGTGGACCAAAGAGCGCCAGGGCGGAATGGTCAGTTTGAATGTGGATCCCAAGAAGACCATTGCTGCGTTGTCATCAGGAAGTATCCCGGTTGTTGTTCTGGTAAACGGTAGCAGTGCCAGTGCATCGGAGATTGTCAGCGGTGCACTTCAGGATGCCAACGCTGCGTTTATCGTTGGGACGCGCACCTACGGCAAGGGGCTGGTTCAGACCATTTTGCCTCTTGGCGAAACCGGTGGTGCAGTCAAGGTGACGACGCAGCATTACTTCACCCGCGATAAGCATGACATCAACCTGAAGCGCGACGAAAACGGGGAGCCTGTCGGTGAAAAGGGCGGAATCCGCCCTGACCGTGTTGTCGCCGAAGATGACAAGGATCTCGATGCACAGCGCAAGATAATGCGTGAGCAACCAGGAAACCGAAAAGCTGCGATTCCGATCAGCAAGCAGGTACAGGCTGCCATCACATTGCTGAAGGACAAGCTTGCGGGAACCCCATGGCCGGCATCAGAAAAGGATGATCTCGCTAAGCAGGACTCAGGCTCAAAGCGCGAGACCGGCGAGTAGAGGTAGTCATCAAATAAGTGAGGGGAGGCCAAGGCCTCCCCTTTTTCATTACTTCTTTCCAGTCGATCCCGGACGCGTGATCGGGATGGCTTCCAGCCAGTCTGGAATCTCATCCGGTGCCCAACTCTGGACATTGAGCGCCAGTACCGATGCCAGTGGCACACCAAAATCAACTTTGCCACCTGAACGGTCCACCAGAACACCTACACCAACCAGCTCGGAGCCATGGGCATTGACAAGCTCGATACATTCATTGATGCTGCCGCCTGTTGTCAAAATGTCATCGACAACCAGTACACGCTGTCCGGCTTCCATATGCTCCGGTCGACGGAGGAAGCGTTTGCCATCCGGCCCTTTCTCACCATATGCGGCTGTGGCTCCCAAATGCCGTGCGACCTCATAGGCGAGCACAATACCAAGCGTTGTTGGCCCAAGGACAACATCGGGTTTTACAGCCGCACAACGCGCAGCAAGCTCACGACCAAGCTGCTCGACGTATTCCGGATAGCGCAGCACATGGAATTTTTCAAAGTAGCGGTCTGAGTGGCGGCCGCTGGTCAACACAAAGTGACCGGACAGCAGTGCGCCGGTTTTTTCAAACAGGGAAAGGGCATCAGTTTCAGTCATAGCAGGTTGATTGTACCGATGACTGTCGTCCTCCGGCGGTATACTTGAGACACTTCATCCCCCGAATTTCAGGTGCCCAAGATGGCTGCTACCCCTCTCTTTGACAACATCCTCGAACTCATCCGTATCACGTCAACCGACCTTCCGCCGGATGTACGCCAGGCCCTTCTCGATGGCACTGCAAAAGAGCGCTTCGGCTCGCGCGCCCTGCTTGCGTTGGACACGATTGCGACCAACATCCAGATGGCAGCCGATGGCTCGGCGCCCATTTGTCAGGACACTGGGATGATTAAGTTTTACGTCCACCACCCAGTGGGTTATGACACGCTGACATTCCGTAAGGTCGCTAAAGATGCAGTCGCTGAGGCAACGGCAAAGGGTTATTTACGTCAAAACAGCGTTGAAGCGCTCAGCGGAAAGAACTCCGGGAACAATATCGGCCCCGGGACGCCTCTGTTCCACTTTGAAGCATGGGAGCATCCAACCGTCGATGTCCGCTGCATGCTTAAGGGTGGTGGCTGCGAAAACGTTGGTGCGCAGTACTCGCTCCCGATGGAGTTTCCCGAGCTTGGGGTCAAGGCGGGACGAGACATTGCAGGTTGTCGCACAGCGGTATTGCATGCGGTTTGGAAGGCGCAGGGACAAGGATGCGCACCTGGATTTGTGGGTGTCTGCATTGGTGGTGACAGAGCGAGTGGTCTGGATGCCGCAAAAGAACAGCTGCTACGTGTAATTTCCGATGTCAATTCACGGGAAGACCTCGCAGTTTTTGAAAAAGATATTGTCGATACCGCAAATGGTCTTGGCATAGGACCGATGGGCTTTGGCGGAGAAACCACCTTGCTTGGCTGCAAGGTCACCGAACGCAACCGCCTGCCGGCATCGTTCTTCGTTTCTGTTAGCTATGCCTGCTGGGCGCATCGGCGTCGCGGTGTTCTCCTCGATGGTGCGACCGACAATGTCGTCCGCTGGTTGTATACAGATGCTGAGGAAGTGCTCCCTGGTGGTCATCCCTCCTAAGGTCCGCAAAGCCTTAAGGCCTGCCGGAATCACCGCCGTCGCTCTCCTCTCATCCGTTTGCATCGCAAGCGTTGTGTCAGAGCGCATCATCACGGATGCCGCTGCCGGACGACTATACGATGTGACATCCGATGTTCCGGTTCGCGATGTCGCTGTTGTGCTCGGTACATCACCCAAGGTCGCCGGTGGGCGCCCCAATGTGTTGTATGAGGCTCGTATCGATGCTGCAGCACAGCTTTACACCGCAGGACGTGTTAGGTGCTTACTCGTCAGTGGCGATAATGGTGATCGACGGTACAACGAGCCAACGCGGATGCGGGCTGATCTGATCAAGCGCGGAATTCCGGCAAAGGACGTTGTCTGTGACTATGCGGGCTTTCGAACCCTGGATTCCATTGTCAGGGCACAGAAAGTCTTTGGGCAGAATCGCTACGTGATTGTCAGCCAGCCATTTCACAATGAACGGGCAGTTTATTTGGCGAGGCAACGGGGCATAGATGCGGTCGCGTTCAACGCTGTCGAAGCGCCGCTCGGGGCAGGACTTTGGATACGCGAGCGCTTTGCGCGCTTTACAGCGGTATTGGATGTGAATGTTTTAAACCGGCAGCCACGCTTTCTTGGAAAGCGGGAGCCGATGCCGACGGATACGGAAAAGTGTGAGGTTAAGTGATGGCGACGATTCGATTGACGACTCCCTTGACGGAGGATGCGGTTCGTGAGCTCAAGGCGGGTGATGATGTGCTCATTTCCGGGACAATGTATACGGGACGTGATGCCGTTCACAAGTACTTGGCTGGTGGGGGAGCGGTGCCGGATGGTGTCAATCTTGATGGCGCAGTCATTTACCACTGTGGGCCGGTGGTAATCGAGAAATCGGATGGCGATGACCGGTCGTTCACTGTCAAGGCCGCAGGACCGACGACAAGTATCCGCGAGGAGCCATATCAGGCTGGTCTGATTGGACAATATGGCCTCCGTGGTGTTATTGGCAAAGGCGGGATGGGAGCGAAGACGCTTGAAGCGTGCCGTGAACATGGTGCCGTCTACTTGCATGCCATCGGTGGGGCGGCTCAGGTCTATGCAGAGTGCATTGAGCGCGTCGACGATGTTTATCTTGAAGAATTCGGTTCACCGGAAGCGATTTGGGTTTTGCACGTAAAGGACTTCCCGGCGATTGTGACGATGGATTCACATGGGAATTCATTGCATGCCGATGTTTCATCAGCGTCTCTTGCCGCACTGAAAGGGGCCTTTTAGGCGGTTCGGATTGGGCTTGCTATGTACCAGATATGACCTGCCGGGTCTCGAATCTTTGCGGCACGGTACCCGGTCGGTTGGTCAGCGGGCTCACGGACAAGCTGCCCTCCGGATTCCATCGCCCGCTGTATGGTGTCATCCACGGAGGCTACAACCAGATGCAGAAGCACGGGAGAGCCACCCAGAGTTTCTGGTGAGACATTATGTGGTGGACATTCATCGGCGAGCATGAATAGCGCATCTCCGATTCGAATGTTTGCGTGGAGTATCGTTCCATCCGGGGCATCGACGCGGTCGATGACGGATGCACTGAAGACATCGATGTAGAACTGCAGGGCATCGGCTGCATTATTGGCAGCGAGCATCGGAATGATTCCCGCGGCAAGAGTTTCCGTTAAGGTCATTGTGTATTCTAAGTGCTATTTGTGTTCTCAACAGAAAAGCCCCCATCCGTAGGTACAGATGTGGGCTTTGTTATCGTTGCCGTGCGGAATTAGTTTCCGCCGAAGCCAGCCTTTTCTCGCTCCGCTTGTCTCTCTCTATCTTGCGGAAGTGTTGCCTTTGCGATCAGCTTGAGGCCTTCCGCGGAGTACTGGAAGAGGGTGTCGCCACGGAGCACATAAACATAGCGCTCGGTTGCGGTAACCACAGGTTGCATACCGCCACCCATCATCCCGCGCATCATCCCGCCGCCACCAAAGCCGCCCTGACCACCAGGGAAACCACCACCACCAGGACCGCCAAAGCCACCGCCAGGTCCGCCCTGTCCGCCTGGGAATCCGCCACCGCCAGGACCGCCTGGGAAGCCACCGCCGCCGGGTCCACCTTGGCCGCCAAAGCCTGGTCGTCCGCCTTGCTGTCCACCCTGACCCTGCTGTGCTGATAGGCTATTGGATGTCTGTGCCTTAGCTGCGGTATAGACGGTTCCGAGGCCAGTAGCGACGAATGCACCAAGTGCGATGCCAGCAATCATTTGCTTATTCATGGCAATTCTCCTGTAAACCAACATTAGGAAGTCTATGCCGCCACAGTGTGGAAGCTACTTCCAATGACTAGATTATGCGGCTGGAATGTGAATCAATCGTGAACATTACCAAAACAATGAATGACTTTTTTGCGTGGCTGTTTACACGCGATTACATCGCCTCAAGATCCTTTTGGCCGGTTGTAAGCAGACTGTCGACTTCATTTGGCTTGATTCACCCCTCACCCAAACAGCCGCCTGTCCATCGAGCGATACTGAACCGCCTCGGCGATGTGTGCTTCTGCAATGTCATCCGCTTCTGCCAAGTCGGCGATGGTCCTTGCAACCTTTAGTATCCTGTCGTGTGCCCTGGCACTCAAATTCAGACGCTGCACGGCATTTCCCAGCAGCTCTTTACATGCTGGTGTAAGGGGACAGGAAGCAGCCATCTCCTTTGGCATCAGGAGCGCATTCGCCCGCGGGTCCCATCCAAGTGAAAGGCACCTTGCATGCTGACGGTTTCTTGCCGCGACAACTCGCTCCCGGATAGCAGAACTGCTTTCACCCGGTGCAGACTTCATCAGGTCAGTGTGTGGTATCCGTGGCACTTCCAAATGGATATCGATTCGATCGAGCAGAGGACCAGACAGCCTACGCAAATACGCCTCAACGGTCGATCGTGTGCATGTACACGGGCGTAGTTTGTCCCCATAGTAGCCACACGGGCACGGGTTCATCGCGGCAATCAACGAACACCTCGCCGGGTAGGTCAGCGTAGCCGCCGCCCGCGCTATCGTTACATGACCATCCTCCAGTGGCTGGCGCATCACCTCGAGGACATCTCGGTGGAACTCCGGAAGCTCATCCAGAAACAACACGCCCCGATGCGCAAGACTGACTTCTCCCGGGCGCGGAACACTCCCGCCTCCTGTAAGCCCTGCATGGGAAACCGTATGGTGTGGTGAGCGAAAGGGGCGATGTACCATCAGACGTGTCCCTCCCGCGGTAATGCTCGAAATGCTGTGGATTCGTGTGACATCCAGGGCTTCCTCCACACTCATCGGCGGGAGAATCCCCGGCATTCGCCGCGCTAGCATGGTCTTGCCACTTCCGGGAGGACCCACCATCAGCAGGTTGTGCCCGCCCGCAGCTGCAATTTCCAATGCACGCTTCGCTGCAAGATTGCCTTTTACATCCGCGTAATCCACATGAGATAGCAGCGCACGACTTAGCAGCTCCTTAGGATCCGGGCGAGGTGGAATGGCATATGCATCCCCGCGTATCACCTGAACAGCATCCAGAAGCGTTTTCACGGGTACGACCTGGATACCATCCACCAATGCCGCTTCGGCATAGTTATCCCATGGCACAATCAGCTTAAGGTCACTCCGCTTTCGCACCGCCATCGCGACCGAGAGCGAACCCGGTACCGCCCGAACACTGCCATCCAGGCCAAGCTCACCAATGAGCAGACACCCCGCTAGCCCCCGGATGGGAACCTGCTCTGTCGCCGCAAGCACGGACATTGCAATGGGAAGATCAAATGCCGGACCGGCTTTTCTTAGGTCTGCCGGGGCCAAATTGACAACCGTGGCCCTGTCATATGGAAACCGAAGGTTAGAGTTCCTGATAGCAGCCCGGACGCGCTCGCGGCTTTCCTGAACCGCGGCATCGGGAAGCCCAACGATAGTAAACGCAGGAACCCCCGTAGCAACATTGATTTCCACCTTGATCGGCAAGGCATCGATTCCAAAAAGCGTCGCACTCTCGACTACTGCCAGCATTTCCATTCACCTCCGCTACGTTGTTTGGACCGCATTTCCCATCCCGGCCCCGACTGGTGAATGTGCTCCCTATACCTTTCGTCGAAAATTCGTGAACATTAACAGAATTCGTACAAAAACACATCTCTGCATTCAAAATTGTTGTTCAAGGAAGTGCATCAGAAAGGGCAACTTCACCTCAGCGCGGCAATAAAACATGGCCCTGGAAATCCACGGAACGGCCTACCCGGATGCGGTAATCTAAACGAACTGTGACCACACCTCTGACCCTTGCCGACTGGCGCGTAAACGAAGCGGCCGCACATGAGCGCGAACAGCATCTTCGCAGGGAAATCCGCAGCCTCGGCGGCTTGGTAACCGGTTACTCTGGCGGTGTTGACTCCACCTATCTCTGTGTAATTGCACATCAGGAACTCGGAGATCGAGCCCGCGCCGCAATCGCTGTCTCACCGAGCCTCCCACATCGCGAGTGGACAGATGCGGTCCGGATGGCAGCACAGCACGGCTTCCCCGTAGATGTCCTTGAAACGGAAGAGCACCTCCGGGATGGCTATATCGAGAACTCAGGCAACCGCTGCTATCACTGCAAAGATGAATTGTTTATTCACCTAAGGCGCTTTGCAGATACACAAAACATTCCCCATATCGCGTTCGGCGCAATCATGGATGACATCGGTGATCACCGCCCAGGCGCTGTCGCGGCAAGGGAACATGGAGCCCTTGCCCCCCTCCAAAGTGCCGGTCTGAATAAGCGGGAGATCCGATTTCTATCCCGCAAACTGGGAATCGATGCCTGGTCAAAGCCCGCGATGGCCTGTCTGGCATCACGGGTCCAGTACGGCATCCCTGTGACCCCCGACCTGCTCGCGCGCATTGAGGACGCTGAAAACATCATCAAGGATCTTGGCTACAACGATGTCCGCGTACGTCACCACGGTCCCATCGCGCGAATCGAACTTGGGCCAAATGAGCTCGTGGGTTTCTTTACCGCCGGTCATCACATGCACTGTGGGAATGCAATAAAGGCGCTGGGTTGGGACTTTGTCACGGTTGATGCACTGGGCTATAAGTCAGGCTCGATGAACGCGTTACTCGCCCGTGATGGTGAGGCATAACATGGATACACAACTAATCAAAACTTTACTGGAAGCCGTTTCATCGGGATCGACGGATGTTGCATCCGCGCTCGAACAGCTCGCATCGTTGCCGTACGCAACAGAGTCACTCAGCTACGCAACGCTTGACACCGGACGAAAAGCCCGCACCGGGTTTGCAGAAGTCGTTTACGGGGCTGGAAAAACCCCCACACAGTGCATCGGTATCGCAGAAACGCTGCTTGGACACCAGCCTGCAGTGCTGTTTACCCGCCTCAGTGATGCGTCCTCCGCAGCCCTTGTGGATGCCTTTCCCGTGCATCGTAGCTGGACGGATGGCAAGACTCTCCTGATCGGTGAAATTCCCGAGCAGGTCTTCAGTGGCAAGGTTTATGTTGTGACTGCCGGGACCAGTGACCTTCCCGTGGCCGATGAATGTGTCGCGACACTTTTGGCGCACGGGGCGGATGTTGGCCAAGTAACCGATGTCGGCGTTGCGGGTATTCAACGTATTCTCTCCAAGACAGAAATGTTACGTACGGCGCGTGTGGTGATCGTGGTTGCCGGTATGGATGGAGCACTGCCAAGTGTGGTCGGCGGCCTCGTTGGCTGCCCGGTCATCGCCGTTCCGACATCCGTTGGTTACGGAGCCGCATTCTCTGGTGTTGCACCACTGCTGACGATGCTGAATGCCTGCGCAAGTGGCATCACCGTGGTCAATATCGACAATGGTTTTGGCGGGGCGATGGCGGCGCTACGGATACTTCGCGGCCCGGATGCCCAGGCTGAATAGCGTTTAGTCGCTCGTAATTCAGGAGTTTGTAACATGCGGATTGTCTATTTGGATTGTTTTAGTGGCATCTCCGGGGATATGACCCTGGGCGCCCTTCTCGGTCTTGGCGCGGATGAACAGGAATTCCGACACCAGCTGGCCGGTCTTGGAATCGGTGGCTATGAGCTGACTATAGAACGACGCAAAGTCGAAGGTTTGATGTCCGTCGATGTCGATGTCATCCTCACCGAAGTCGACACCGGTCACGGACGTCACCTCTCGGACATCCATGAAATCTATGCCGCAAGCAGCCTTCCAGCGCGGGTCATCGAGCGTGCAACCGCGATTTTTGAAAACCTGGCCGAGGCGGAAGCCAAAGTCCACGGCACCACCAAAGAAGAGATTCACTTTCACGAGGTCGGAGCGGTCGATGCCATCGTTGACATCACGGGCACCTGTATTTTGCTGGAAATGCTGAATGTGGATGCCGTTTACTGTGCGCCGCTGCCTTACTCGCGTGGGTTTGTTGACTGTCAGCATGGGCGGATGCCGCTGCCGGCTCCTGCGACATTGGAATTAATGGCGGGCCTCGCGACATATCCGGTTGATGTCCGCGGGGAGCTGGTAACGCCGACGGGCTGCGCCATCGTCGCGACGCTCGCGGGCCCGGCGAACATCGGCAATGCGCCGGCGATGACGCCTCTCGCCACAGGGTGGGGTGCGGGCAAGAAGAACTTTGGCACCGAATATCCAAATCTGCTTCGTGCAGTGCTGGCTGAAATCCCTGGCGCAAGCGTAAAGGCTGGCGGGAATGGGGCATCCCAGAATGTTGTCGTCATCGAGACAAACGTCGACGACATTTCAGCAGAGATCCTCGGTCATGCACAAGAGGCGCTTCTGGGCGCAGGTGCCCTGGATGTAACCATGCATGCGGTGCAGATGAAAAAGAACCGTCCAGGAACAGCGATCACCGTGCTGTCTGAGCCATCCCGGGAAGCAGAAATCTTGAAAGTACTGTTCCGTGAGACGGGGACACTGGGTGTCCGCCGGCGCGTGTCCGAGCGCGTGACGCTTGAGCGCAGCTTTGCGTATGTGCAGACGCCATTCGGGATGCTGGCCATCAAGCAGGGATTTCTCGATGGAGAATTAGTCCAGGCGGCTCCCGAGTTTGAAGAGTGCCGTTCAGCAGCGCTGGCGGCGGGTGTGGCGGTTCGGGATGTCTATCAGGCGGGGATTGCAGCCTGGGATGTAGTAACGGGACGCTAGCTCCAATGTAAAAAGCAAAAAAACCACCCATAGGCGATTATGCCTCCGGGTGGTTTTTGCGTTAATAAGCCCTGCCTTACTTGTAGATTGGCAGGGTGTATGGCTTTCGGTACTCGCGGAAATACGATGTTGTATTCTTTCCGGCTCTGCCGACGAGGTCCATTTTGTTGCGGTCAAAGCGGATAGTTTCACCGCTCAGGTAGGCAATATTCGCGAGATGGCAGACCATGGTGGTCTTTGCCATCGATGCCAGACTGGAGCGAGTCTGCTGGCGGGTTCGGACGCCATCAAGCCAGTTCTGCCAGTGGTCATTGACGCCTGGTGCTTCTTCTTTGTCCATCGGTTCGCCATTCGGCTCATGGACACTCCAGCCACCACGCCAGACACGGACACAGCGACCATCCGCGCCAACCCATTCCACACCGCAGTCTGGACGGTTTGCGTAGTCACGGCCGGTTGACCACGTCATGACGACATCCGGGTTCTCGAACTTGAAGATTGCCTCGACGGTATCCGGGGCGGTACGGTCATCCGTAGGGTAGGCCAGCTTGCCGCCGTATGCGCTCACGGATGTCGGCATCACAAGGTCTTCATTGTTTGGGCTGAGGCCGAGGAGGGCGATATCCAGCATGTGGACACCCCAGTCGCCGGTCATGCCGGTACCTGTGTTCATAAACCAGCGCCAGTTGCCATGGACATGGTTTGACTTATAGGGGACCATCTTCGCAGGGCCAATCCACATGTCGTAATCAAGGGATGATGGCGGCATTGTTGGTTTCTCATTTCCAACTTTGGAGCCATCCGTGCGCCATGCGCGTACCATGACGATTTTGCTTCCCAGCTTGCCGGCACGGACATAGGAGATGGCATCGGTGAACTCTTTACCACTGCGCTGCCACGTCCCAACCTGCACAATCTTTTTATGGTATGCGACGGCATTGGCCATCGAGCGTGCTTCCACAAAGTTGTGGGAAATCGGCTTCTCGCAGTAGGAATCCTTTCCTGCCTCAACGGTATGGATGAGGTTGAGGGCATGCCAGTGGTCAGGCGTCCCGACGATAATGGCATCGATATCCTTGCGCTCAAGCATTTTGCGATAGTCTTTGAAGAGCTCGGGCTTGCGGCCGTACTTCTTTTCCACATCCCGGATATCGCCCGTCATGCGGTTAGTATCAACATCGCACAGAGCGGCCACTTCGACGCCCTGCTTACCCATTAGGTTGCGCATGTTGGCGGCGCCCATGCCACCGCAGCCAATAAGACCCAACACAATTCGGTTGTTGGCACCCTGTACACGGTTGTAGTTCATACGGGAACGTTCACCGGTACGGGGTGCGCTTCCTGCTGTGGCATCCGATGGTCCGGGTTACAGACAAGGGAATGCCGATGCAGACAACTTTTTGCTTAACTAAATCTTTTCCACCA
>VFQT010002920.1_pt1 | contig 16458 bp, 14 predicted proteins | sample 3512381 | NCBI WGS metagenome assembly VFQT01 (sample SAMN10412376, study PRJNA504923) | tailings metagenome | isolation source: Relicate 2 Philex TSF3 active mining site | place: Philippines: Tuba, Benguet | collected 2017-08-29
TTGTGCTGCACGCGGCAGTGGTCGCCGTGATCCGCAAGGTCCTCGACCAGCTGATCCCATGACGACGGTGGCGGGGTGCTTCGCACCCCGCCACCCCGCAGGAGCCTGCCCCGATCGGGGACCGGACTCGGCGGACTTGGATATCGTGCACGGCATGCAGACCGGGCTGGCCGAGGCGCTTGCCCGCGCCGACCTGGTGGTCGTCGGATCGGGGTTCTACGGCCTCACCGTGGCCGAGCGTGCTGCGGATTGCCTCGGGGCCCGGGTACTGGTCATCGAGCGACGCGACCATCTCGGCGGCAACGCGTACTCCTACCCCGAGGAGAGAACCGGGATCGAGGTGCATCGCTACGGCTCGCACCTGTTCCACACCTCCAACGCGGAGGTGTGGGCTTATGCGAACCGCTTCACTGCCTTCAACGACTACCGGCACCACGTGCTGACCGTCCATCAAGGACGCGTCTATCCGATGCCGATCACCCTGGCGACCCTGTGCGCCTTCCTCGGCCGGGCCCTGACGCCTGCCGAGGCCGCTGAGGCGGTTGCCGAGCAGGTGCGCCAGGCGGCTGCCGAGGTCAGCGACGAGCAGGCCAGCTTCGAGTCGCGGGCGCTGAGCTTGATCGGCCGGCCGCTGTACGAGGCATTCTTCCGCGGATACACCGCCAAGCAGTGGCAGACCGATCCGCGCGAACTGCCAGCCTCGATCATCAATCGGCTGCCGGTGCGCTATACCTTCGACAGTCGCTACTTCTCCGATACCTGGGAGGGGTTGCCGATCGACGGCTACACCGCCTGGCTCAGCGCGATGGCAGACCATCCGCTCATCGACGTCCGGCTCGGCATCGACTTCGAGGACATCCGCGGGCTCATCCCTGCGGGCACCCTGGTCGTGTACACCGGGCCTATCGATCGCTACTTCGGGTACCGCGAGGGCCAGTTGGGCTGGCGAACCCTGGACCTGGAGGTCGAGGTGGTGCCGGTAGCCGACTTCCAGGGCACCTCGGTGATGAACTACGCCGATATCGAGGTCCCATTCACCCGGATCCACGAGTTCCGGCACTTGCACCCGGAGCGGACGGGCCCCACTGATGCAACGGTCATCATGCGCGAGTACAGCCGCTTCGCCGTGGGCGATGACGAGCCGTACTACCCGATCGGCACCGAGGCCGACCGGGCCATGCTCAAGCGCTACCGCGAGGCAGCCAAGGGCGAGCCCGACGTCGTCTTCGGCGGCCGGCTCGGCAGTTACCAGTACCTGGACATGCACATGGCCATTGCCAGTGCGCTCACCGCGTTCGCCAATCAGGTGCAACCACGACTGGCCAGCCGATGAGGATCGCGGTCGTGATGCCGGCCTACAACGAGGCAGAGGGGATCGTGGAGTTCCTGCAGGAGTTGAACGCCGCCCTGCTGCCATGGCAGCCCACCTTCTTCGTGGTGGACGACGCCTCCCGCGATGCCACCGCTGAGGCGGCCCGGTCAGCCGCGCTCGCCGACCCACCCGTGCCGGTCAGCGTCCAGTCCAATCCGGAAAACCGGGGCCACGGCCCGAGCACCCTGACCGCGCTAGGGCTCGGACTGGCCAGCGGGGCCGACGCCGTGATCGCGATCGATGGGGATGGGCAGTTCACCGGGCCGGACGTGGCTCGCCTCGTGCAGACCCTGCTCGAGGGGGATGCGCAGATTGCCGAGGGCGTGCGGACGGGGCGCGGTGATGCCCTGTACCGACGTGGGACGTCTCTGGTGACGCGCGCCCTGGTGTGGACGAGGTGTCGAGCCTGGCCCGCGGACGCCAACACCCCGCTGCGGGCCTATCGGCCGGAGGCATTGCGCAGCCTGCTGGAGCAGGTCCCGGCCGATGCCATGACCCCGAACTTGATCATCTCGGCCCTGTGCCGGCGCCGGGGCATGCGAATCGTCGCGGTCCCGGTCGCCTCGCGGCCCCGACGTGGGTCGACCGCCGAGGGCACCACCTGGCAGAGCCGGCGAGCGAGCCTGCCGAGCAAGCGATTCATCGCCTTCTGCGGCAAGGCCGCCGGGCAGTGGGTGCGCACGTGAGCGCGCAGCAGGGTGTCAGCCGCAGTCGGCCGGTGCCCAATCTGCCCATGGTGCCCAATGTGCCCTTGCCCGTCGCCATCGCCGCTGGCCTGGTCACCGCCGTCACCTGGCTGATGACCCTGGTGGGCGGACAGGTGACCGGCGTCTCCTGGGATGAGCCCTATCGGGTGGGCAAGCTGGCGAACCTGCTGCAGCAGGGCTGGTTCGTGGACGACCTCGTGGACGGCAAGCCAGCCGACTTCAACACCTACGTCTACGCCCCGGTCTACGACCTGGTCTCCGATGCCTTCGCGACCGTGCTCGGGAACGGCGCCTGGTCGCAGCCATCGGTGACCCCCGAGGCCTACGCTGCCCGTCACCTGTCCCTGGCCGTGCTGGCCATCATCGGGATGGCTGCCGTCGGTCTGCTCGCCAGCCTGCTGCTGGGCAGCTGGCGGTGGGGGCTGGTCGCGACCGCCGTCCTCGGATCCGTCGGCCTGTGGACCGGCCACGCGATGTTCAACTCCAGCGACCTGCCGGTGGCGGTCGGCTACACGATCGTCACCCTGGCCGTGGTGCTGACCGCCCGCAACGGCGCCGGTGCAGGCAGCGGGGTGCCTGGGCGAGAGGGCACAGCACTGGTCGGCTGGCGAGCCGACCTCGCCTGGGGTGCCCTCCTGGTCGTGGGCGCGACCCTGGCCATCGGGAGCCGGCCGGCAACCTGGCCGGCGATCTTCCTCAGCCTGGTCCTGGCCGTGGCCGGCGCCACCCTGGTTGCCCCAGGGCCAGCCGCGTCCAGGCGATCAGCCGCCATCCATGCCGGGGCCAGCGCCATCGGCGCCCTGGCGGTCACCTTCGTGATCCTGGCCCTGGCCTATCCGAAGGCATTCGCCAACCCGCTCACCGCCCTGGTGAACTCGATCGGCCAGTCCGCCAAGTTCGGCGGTCAGGAGAGCGTCGATTCGACGGTGACCCTCGCCAGTGCGCTGGGCTACCTGCCCTCCTGGCTGCGCCTGCAACTGCCGATCGGCATCGCCCTGCTCGCCCTCGCCGGGGTCGGCCTGGCCGTGCTGCTCATCGTCCGCGCCATCCGCACCCGCGGGGGCGACCTGGGCTGGCGTGCGGTCGGCCTCGTCGCCCTCGGCGCGCAACTGCTCGTCCTGCCGCTGGGGGCCGCCCTGGCCAAGTCCAATGTCTACGACGGCGTCCGGCAGTTCCTGTTCATCATCCCGGTGATCGCGATCCTGGCGACCCTGGGCATCGCGGCCCTGCTGCTCCTGGCCGCGCGCCCACCCTCGGCCAAGCCCGTCTGGGCGACGGCGGCCTGGGTCCTGGTCGGGGCCAGCATCCTGCTCCCGATCGTGGACCAGGGTCGCCTGTTCCCCTACAACTATGCCTACGCGAACGAGACCGCCTCGCCCCTGAACGATCGCCTGCCGACCGACTACTGGCGCACCAGCATGCGCGAACTGGTGCCGCTGGTCCCCGCTGAGGGGGCGACCGCCTGCAACTTCGATCCCCTCATCCTCGGCCTGGTCCCCATCGACTGCGCGAACGCCGGTCAGGTCGCCCCGTACCTGGACGCGCGGGGCACGGCCTCCCTGCCGGTGACCGTCCCGCCGGGCAAGTACCTCTACCTCGCCTCGAACCGCGGCCTGTCCGCTCCGCCCCCGCAGAGCGGGTGCAGCATCGTCGACCGGGTGACCCGAACCTTGCGCGGTGAGGAGGTGGTGATGTCCTACGTCGCCCTCTGCGAGGCGCCGTGCGTCGTGCAGGAAGCCGCCTCGTGCGCGGGCAAGTCCCTGGTCGGGGCGAACCTCGACGGGTGGAACCTGCGCGGCAGCGACTTCTCGGGCGCCGACTTCACCGGTGCCTCCCTGGTGCTGGTCGACCTGACGGGTGCGAACCTGACGGGAGCGAACCTGACCGGCGTCAACCTCGAGCAGGCGGACCTCACCGATGCCCGGCTGGACGGGGTCGTCGCCACCGGGCTGATCGGCACCCCGAAGGCCCTGCCCCGCGGCTACCGCATCAAGGACGGCGCGCTGGTGCGCAAGGGCAAGGCCTCGTCCTAGCCGCCCCAGTCCAGCCGGGTCACGCAGACCTGGGCCACCGACGGGACCGGCCAGGGAACCTCCAGGCAGGCTGGGGTGGTCGGCTTGCGCTCCTTGGGGATGCCATTCCAGAAGTCCAGGACGGCACCCATCGACTTGCCGTACATGACGATCGTCAGCGGCTTGCGGGCATTCCACCGCTCGATGGTCTCCTCGGTGACCAGCTTGCCGTGCTCGGCCTCGTTGGCTCCCCACAGCTGGAAGGCCGCCAATGGCAGCAGCACCTGCTCACCGGGGGTCCAGGTGGCATCCACCCAGGTGAGGACCCGGTCCCCGGGAGCGGTCTGCTCGATCACCCAGTCCTGCGCCAGCGTCGCCGAGCGCATCATCAAGGCCGCCTCGTTGCCGCGGAAGGCGTTCGCATACAGGCGCTCGGTGCTGACGCCGAAGGAATCGCGGGCGTTCTGCAGGACCTGGGCACTGGCCAGAACCAAGGTGGTGGCGGCCAGCACCGGCAGCCACCCGCGCCGCACAACCAACGCGACCAGTGCGACGGCCAGCGCGATGAGCCGGGTTGCCCAGTCGGGTGCTGCCCAGGCCAGGTGGCCGAAGGCGACGACCAGCGCGAAGGCCACGGCGGCGGCGATCCCCCGAGGCCAGGTGATGGGGACGGTGCCCATCCGCGCGGCCGCCACCAGGCCGATGGCCAGCAGGGCCGCAGGGAAGAGCATCGCCTGGTAGTGGGGGATCTCCAGGTAGTTGTTCGGCAGTCGCCACCAGTAGGCCAGGGCGAAGACCGGGGTGGCCACGGCCAGGGCGGCAGCGATCCGGCGCGCCTGCGCGGGAACGTCCCCCTCGGCGAGAGCCGACGGGCTCGCCTGCGTGCGGGGCCAGCGGTCGATCACCCAGGCACCCCCCGCGATCACCACGGCCATAGCCGGCACCAGCAGCGATGGGTCGCGCTGCCAGCGCCACAGGTCGTAGATGTAGTCGGCCTGGTTCAGGGCGCTGTTCCAGAACAGGTAGGTCTGGAGCCAGTCCAGCTGCGGGAAGAGCAGCCGCCCACTTGCCCACAGCAGGGTGAAGGAGGCCACCGCCCCAGCCAGCGCAACGCCGATCGTCCTGGCGGTCGCGCCCCAGCGGATCGGCCATCCGTCCCGAGTGGCCAGGATGGCCAGGGCCATGACCAGGGCCAGCAGGGTGCCGTAGGGGCTGGTCATCACCAGCCATCCGCCGGCGATGCCGGCACCCAGGGCGCTGGGCCAGCCGCGGCCGCGGATCAGGCAGGCAGCCATTACCAGCATGGCGGCCACCGAGGTCGCCGTCGGGTAGGGGTTGCCCAGGTAGCCCAGCAGTACGGTGTTCGCAGCGATCATCCCGGTCAGGACGGTCGCCGGCAGCCGACTGGTGAATCGCCGCAGGATGGTGAACAGGCAGCCGACGAGGATGGCCAGCAGGACCAGACGGTAGGCCTCCAAGCCCGAGACGGGGCCGAGCAGGCTGGTGAGCAGGTGGGCCGGGGCGATATGGCCCAGTCGTGTCCAGTAGTAGACGGGGACGTCGGCCCGGTCGGTGACGGCACTGGCGTAGATCGCCATGGACGCGTGGAACTCCGAGTCCGGGGTGTCCAGGCTGACCCAAGGCTCGGCCCCGATGCCGAAGGCCACCAGGGCCCAGAGCCCGACCACGAGCAGCGGGTCGACCCAGTTCACTCGAACGGTGCGCACGTCGAAGCAATCTACTGCGCGCCGTAACGTTCTAGGCTTCACCCCATGCCTCCCTCCATCGCCGTCATCCTCACCTGGGCCGTCCTCGGCGGCTGGTGCCTGGTCCTCGGCGGCTTCGCCGGCCAGTGGTTGCGCCCACGGATGTCCTGGCCGGCGGCAGCCCGCGTCGCCCTGTGGACGGGCTTCGCCATCCTCGTGCTGCTGGTCCTCGTCCCGAACTTCTTCATCCCGCTGTCCTCCGGAACCGAGGTGCTGATCGCCGCGCTGGTCACCGCAGGAGCGGTGGGCCTGTGGCTGCTGGCTCGGCAGCGGACCCGCGGCAAGGGCCAGATGCTTTGGACTCGTCCGGGCTGGTGGGTCCTCGTCCCGATCGTCGCCCTGCTGGCGATGGCCTGGCTCTTCGCGCATCTGTCCTTCGGACCGCTGACCAACTACGACAGCGGGCTGTACCACCTCAACTCGATCCAGTTCGCGGCCGAGTACCGGACCATCCCGGGCCTGGCGAACATGAGCGATCGCTACGGCACCAATGTCAGCGCGTTCAACCTGGCTGCGGCCATGTCGAACAGCCCCTGGGGGATCGAGGCCTTCCGGCTGCTGGTCGGGTTGTTCGCGGTACTCGCGGCCGCCGACCTCGGGCTTCGCCTCGCGGACGGGGACCGCGCAGGAATGCGCCAGCCCGGGTTCTACGTGATGGGGATCGGCCTGCTGGTCGGCCTGCCGTTCATCGCGGGCAACCCTGGCTACTGGCTCACCAGCCCCTCCCCGGATACCACCTCGATGCTGATGACCCTGGTTGCCGGTGCCTACCTGGCCGATGCCCTGGCCGACCGGGATCCGGCCTGGACCCAGCTGGCCCTGGTGACCGCGGCCCTGGCCGCATCGATCCGCACCCAGCTCTGGGTGTTCGTGGCCGCGGTGGTCGCCGCCCTGCTGGTGCGGGCCTACCTGGCCAGGATGGGCGATCGGCCCTGGTGGCGGCCCGCCGGGCCGACCATCCTCGGCGGGGCCCTGGCCGCCGTCATCTTCGTGGTCATGATGATCCGAGACGTCGTCATCTCCGGCTGGTTGCTGTTCCCGGCGCCCTACGCACCGATGCCGGTGGCCTGGCGGGTCACCGACACCACTGCGGTGCGCGAGTGGCTGCTGGCCTGGGCTCGCAGCCCGGGCACCGACCCGGCGCAGACCCTCAGCAGCTGGGACTGGTTCTGGCCATGGGTATCCACCTCCGTCAACGACTGGGCCATCCGGGGGGCCATCGGCTTGCTCGGCCTGGGCCTCGCCGTGCTGCTCGCCCTGCGGTGGAACCTCTCCTCGCCCGGGCCGCAGGCCGGGACCATCCCGGGCCGGGCCTGCGGGCTGGCGATGGCCGCCCCCGTGCTGACCGTCCTGGTCTGGTTCTTCACCGCCCCGGATCCTCGCTTCGCCTGGGGAGCGATCCTGCTCGTGGGCGCGATTCCAGCCGGGTTCGCCCTGGTCTGGCTGGGCGATGCCGTGCGCCTGGGTGAGCCCAAGGCCTGGCAGGGCAACCGGGTCGCAGCCACTGCGCTGGCAGGGTTCATGGTGCTCGCCGTTATGCCGGCGGCGATCGGTGGCCTGGCCCAGGTGCGGGGATTCATCGCCGAGGGCTGGGAGGTGCGGGAGTACGGATTCGGCCCGTTGACGGTACGGGCAGCGGTGAACCCGGTCCCGGTCTCGCAGGTCCAGGAGTTCATCCTGGACTCCGGTCAGCAGGTCACTGTTCCAGTTGGAACCGACCAGTGCTGGATGGCCTTCCCCCTATGCCGGCCCTATCCGGACCCGACCATCTACTTCCCAGGGGCATCCATCGCCGACGGCGTCCGGGATAGCGCATAGGCACTGGCGGCCAGCCGCTCGTAGGCGTCCTGGGCTCGCTGCAGGTGCCGCGTGAGGGCGGGTGAAGCGAGCAGCTGCCTGGCCTGCTCCAGCAGCGGCTCCCGATCCGGGTCCGGGATGGAGATCATTTGGCTGCCCGGGATGCCGTCCAGCATCACCCCCTGGCCCTCCTCCACGGCCAGTCGCTCGTGCAGGTCCTGCTCGAAGTCCTTGGATGTGGCCATTCGCTCGCGGTCCAGCAGTGGGGACACCCCCGGCCATCCGGCAACGCACTCTGGATCCGCGGTGAACTCCTCGAACCGTGCCACCGTGACGATCCCCGGGGCGCTGGTCGCCAGGGTGCGGGTAGCCGACTCGTACCAGGCCCGGTAGGCCCGCAGGACCACCCGCGCGGTGCCCAGGTCCAGGTGCCCGTCCCAGCGAACCAGGAGGGAAGCGCATGTGGGCAAGGCCGGCCGGATCGGAAGCACGACGCTGGCACCGGACTTCGCCAGGCGGTGCAGGTCCAGGGCGCTGTGGGTGAGGCGTCCGTCGAGGATCGCTACCTCGGGCCGGGCCAGCCACTGCAGCCATGCGGTCAGGTAGGTGTTCCCGGACCGGGGGAATCCAATGACGGCGATGGTGTGCCCCGGATCGACAGCGCGCAGGATCGGCCGGCCGCGGTTGGTGCCCATGGCGGCCAGTGCGCTATCCACTGGTGAATCAATCACTGGTCGCCGAAGGATGAGATCGGCTGACGGATACCTGAAAAAACTCCGAATTCGCATGGCGAGCAGGAGGGTAGACCATGGGTTGTTCACCTGGCAGACCCCTGGTGTTCAGGTCTGATCAGGGTTCGGCCACCGCCCGGGCACCCTTGTGTCAGGTCGCGTGTCGAGCCTGCCGCGCCTCGTGGCCGCCGTCGCCCATCCGGGGGACCGCCACCGGCGAGCCGAGGGCCAGCGTGCCGCCAGAAGGCCCGGTTCGCGCACTATCCTTCGACGGTGACCCTGGATCCGGCGACCACCCAACTGGTGCTCCTGGTGGCCGTCGTCGCCGGCGTTGCCGGCCTGGCCCTGGGCCTGATCGCCCAGATTCGGCTCTCCCGCCTGCGGCGCTCCTATTCGCTGCTGCAGGCCGACGAGGGCCGGGAGACCTTCGTCGACCTGGTCGGCCGGACCATCGAGGACTTCTCCGACCTGCGCGATGACGTCCGCGACCTCGAGCGGGTGCTCACCAAGACCCGGCGGGACCTCGCTGCCTCCCTGCGCCACGTCGCGGTGGTCCGCTACGACGCCTTCGGCGACCTCGGCGGTCGGTTCTCCTTCTCCGCCGCCCTGCTAGACGATGCCGGCGACGGCCTGGTCATCACCTCGATCCATGCCCGAGCGGAGACGCGTACCTACTTCAAGGGCGTCACCGGCGGGGTCGCCGACATCGAGCTCTCACCGGAGGAGATCCAGGCCGTGCAGCTCGCGCGCGGCGATGGTCGATGATTGGCCCCGATGAGGATCTCCTTCCTGGGCCCGCGCGGGTCCTTCGCCGAGGCTGCCCTGCGCAGCATGCCGGCTGCTTCTGGCGCTGAGCTCGTCCCTGCCCCCTCGGTCTACGAGGCGATGGACCTTGCCCGCAGCGGCTCGGTCGAGGCCGCCCTCGTCCCGATCGAGAACTCCCTCGAGGGTTCGGTCCCCCTCACGCTGGACGAGCTTTCCAAGGGCGACCAGCTGGTCATCGTCGACGAGGTGGTGCTGCCGGTCCGGTTCAGCCTGATGGCCCGCCCGGGGACCACCCTTTCGGACGTCTCGCGCATCGCCACCCACCCGCATGCCCATGCCCAGGTCCGCGAATGGCTCCGGGCTCACCTGCCGCAGGCCAGCGTGCTGCCGGCGCTATCCACCTCGGCAGCAGCCGCCGGCCTGCTGGAGGAGGGCTGCCCGTACGACGCCGCGGTGGCCCAGGGCATCGCCGCCGAGATCTACGGCCTGGACGAACTGGCCACCGACATCGGCGACCAGTCCGACGCGCACACCCGCTTCGTCCTCGTCCAGCGGGCCGGAAACGTGCCGGCGCCGACCGGCGCCGACAAGACCACCCTGGCGCTGTACATCCACCAGGATGCGCCCGGTGCCCTGCTGGCGATCCTGACCGAGTTCGCCGTCCGCGGGGTCAACATGACCAGGATCGAGTCCCGACCCACTCGCAAGGTGCTCGGCGACTACTTCTTCAGCGTCGACGTCGAGGGCCATGTCGAGGATGCCCGGGTGGCCGAGGCGCTGATGGGCCTGCACCGGGTGTGCCTGGACGTGCGCTTCCTGGGTTCCTATCCACGGCACGACGGCAAGGCGCCGGTGCTGCGCTCGGGCGTCGCGGACCAGGACTTCGCCGAGGCGAGAGAATGGCTTGCCAACCTGAAGGGGAGATGACGTGCGCTACTTCGTGACCGGGGCGGCCGGTTTCATCGGCTCGCACTTCGTGCGGCAGCTGCTCGACGGTGCCTATGCGCCGATCCTGGGCCATGAGCCAACCGGGGTGACCGTCTACGACAAGCTCACCTATGCCGGCAACCTGGACAACCTGGCCTTGGTTGCAGGCGACCCCAGGTACGCATTCGTCCAGGGCGATATCTGCGACGGCTCGAAGCTGGACGAGGTCCTGCCAGGCCACGACGTCGTGGTGAACTTCGCCGCCGAGACGCACGTGGACCGCTCGATCAGCGGGCCGCAGGACTTTGTGGTCACTAATGTCGTCGGGGCGCAGTCCCTCTTCGACGCGTGCCTGCGGCATGCGATCCCGCGCACCGTCCACATCGGCACCGACGAGGTCTACGGGTCGATCGAATCCGGCTCGTGGACCGAGGCCGAGCCGCTGCTGCCGAACTCGCCCTACTCGGCCGCGAAGGCGGCAGCCGAGCTCCTCGTGCGGGCCTACCACGTCACCTACCGGTTGAACATCTCCTCGACGCGCTGCTCGAACAACTACGGGCCGTTCCAGTTCCCGGAGAAGGTCATCCCGCTGTTCGTCACCAACCTCATCGACGGCCTGCAGGTTCCCCTCTATGGGGACGGGCTCAACGTGCGCGACTGGCTGCACGTGGACGATCACTGCCGCGGGATTGCCATCGCGATCGCCAAGGGCGAGCCGGGTGCCTCGTACAACATCGGCGGCGGACTCGAGCTCAGCAATCGCGAGCTCACCGAGCGAGTGCTGGCGGCGATGGGAGTCGACTGGTCGATGGTCAAGCCGGTCGAGGATCGCAAGGGCCACGACCGCCGCTACTCGGTGGACGATGGCCGCATCCGCGCCCTGGGCTATCAGCCGCAGCATCGCTTCGAGGACGGACTCGCCGAGACGGTCGACTGGTACCGCGCGAACGAGGCGTGGTGGCGTCCGCTCAAGGGACGTGCCTGAGCGATGCGCGTGCTGGTGACGGGGGCCAATGGCCAGCTGGGCAGCGACCTGATGCTGCTCCTGGCCGATCGACCGGCGGATCTCGCGCACGGGGTGGACCTCCCCGAGATCGACATCGCCGACCCGGCCTCGGTGCAGGCCGCCTTCGATGCGTTCGCCCCCGATGCGGTGGTCAACTGCGCAGCCTGGACGGCGGTCGACCTTGCCGAGGAGCGCGAGGCCGATGCGCTGCGGGTCAATGGCGAAGGCCCGGCAGTACTGGCCCGTGCCTGCGCCGAGCGCGGGGCCTGGCTGGTGCAGCTGTCCACCGACTACGTCTTCGACGGCATGGCCACCCGCCCGTACCCCGAGGATGCGGCCACGGACCCGCAGTCCGCCTACGGGCGCACCAAGCTGGCAGGCGAGCTCGCCGTGCGCGAGGTGCTGCCGCAGGCCTCCTACCTGGTGCGCACCGCATGGCTGTACGGAGTGCGGGGGCAGAACTTCGTGAAGACCATGTTGAAGCTGCTTGACGAGCGCGAGACGGTGTCGGTGGTGGACGACCAGCACGGCCAGCCCACCTATGCCCGTGACCTTGACAGGCAGATCCTGATGCTGCTCGATGCGCGACCGGCTGCCGGCACGTACCACGCCACGAACAGCGGCGAGGTCACCTGGTACGGGTTCACCTTGGCCATCTGCGAGGAGGCCGGCATCGACCCGGGCCGAGTCCTGGCCACCGACTCGGCCACCTTCACCCGACCGGCGCCGCGACCGGCCTACTCCGTGCTCGGCCATGACTCCTGGGCTCGGGCCGGACTGCCGGCCATGCGTGGCTGGCGAGAGGGCCTGGCTGCGGCATTCGCCGATGGCATCGCCGAGTAGGGGTCCATCTGGCCGGGGAGTGATTCAGGACTTTAGTAAGGAAGCGGCCCATGCGGTGATCATGGCTGCCTTGTCAACCATCGAGGGGGCCCGGCTTCGACTAACGAGCGAGAGGCCATAGTGGCTGTCATCTTTGGCTGTGACGACCTGACTGAACCTCTTTGACATGAGCTTTCCATCGGGCTCGACGGTTGCGATGAGCGCTGCCGCCTGCGCGTGATCTTGAGCCCGTGATCGCCTTCCCAGTCGATGGCAGCAGACCGCATCACCGGCGGCGATGACCGCGAGGACAGCCAGAGAGGACGCCACGGAGGGAGTCGCTTCATCGGTCGCATCGTCCAGGCAAATCCGGGCGACGAGCAGGTATGCCTCCGCTTGATGTAGTCGACTTCGCGCATCTGCCTTCGTGCAGTTGCCGGTGCGCAGTCGATCGGCTCGGCTCACCCTGGCCCCCGAAGAACTTCATTGTCGCCGACGAGGACCACCACCTCACGATCCCATTCATCCAAGATCGGCTCGGATCGCTTGCGCATTCGCGCCAGGTCTGAGGGAGTCAGGGCGACGACGTGGCATTCATTGCCAGTCCATGCCTGTACTCGCTCGGCGAGATCACTTGCTTGCTCCCCCGCGTCCTGGTCTTCGGAGACAAGCAAGAGGTCGATATCGCTGTTCGCGTCGCCTTCCCTTCTGGCGAAGGAGCCGAACACCCCAACGAGCACTGGCCTATGGGGCCATTGATTGGTCTGCTCGCAAATCCGATGGAAGAGCTCGGCCCTCATACCGGCCAGGAGGAGCACCGCAGGCGTAGCAAGGTGATCGCGATTGAGAAGGTACCCGCCCGGGACCTGGGCCACGACGCCCTGGGCAACGAGGCGCAGCAGCGCCTTGCGCGCCCCGCTGATGGAGCCAGTTCCCGCCAGGCTGGCAATGTGAGTCAGGGTGAGAGGGGCGTTTGTTCCCGCGAGGACTTTCAGCAGGGGGCCTTCCAAGGCGGGAATGATGGCGCTCTCTGGCCTCGACAAGTCCATCCCCACCTCCTCTTACACAATGGTGCAAAGATTGCACTATTGTGCAGATGGTCTCGGTGAGTCTCAAATGGGACTGGGTCATCGTCGTCTGTCGTCTCGATGTTCGCGCAGGTGAGTGATGGATGATTTGCTGGACCCGAGGGTTCGAGCAGCGCTGCACGCCCATGAAGTGGCGTACCAGGTGCTTGCTTGCGACCCGGATCTTGCCGACACCGCGGCATTCTGCGAGCACTACGGGTTCGCGCTCGAGCAGGCAGCCAACACCATCCTGGTGGCTTCGAAGAAGGTGGATCCGCCGCGGTACGCGGCCTGCGTGGTCCTGGGGACCACGCGGCTGGACGTCAACCACCGGGTGAGCGAGCTGCTGGAAGTCAAGCGACTCTCTTTCGCCGATGCCGAGGTCACCCGCGAGTTGACCGGCATGATGATCGGAGGCGTGACGGCCTTCGGGATCGAGGGCCTGCCGATCTATGTCGATGCCGCGGTAATGGAGCAGGAGCAGGTGGTGATGGGCGGTGGCAATCGATCAAGCAAGCTGCTGATCGCCCCCGCCGAACTGCGACGCCTGCCCGATGGTCAGGTGGTCCAGGGACTTGCGATCGCCCGCTGAACTGGGCAGCCAGGGCGGTGGTGCTCGAACAGGCCCAGGGGTATCCGACATGATGGGAGCGTGCTGATCCGGGGCATAGGCGAGCGGCGCTGGCTCGGGCTGATCGTCCTCGTGGGTGCGATGGCAGCCCTCGCCGGCCTTCCCGTCCCGCCGGCATCAGCGGCGAGCGATCCGCTGGTCGTGCGGCCATTGCTGAATCGCACCTTGCCCACGAGTCAGGTCCCAGTGGCCATGGCAAACGCCCTCGGCGGCACCAGCCCTGCCGCCTGGGCCGCATCGGCTCCGGTACCTGCCGTGCGGTCGTCGACGGCGGCCGGTGACACGGCCAGCGCGGTGAAGTCCTTTCGTTCCAGCATGTCCGCGGAGTTGCGCCAGTACCTGACCACCTATGGGTCCCGGCTCGCGGAGGCCGAGCGCGCCCGGGTGGACGCGCTGATCGCCGAGGCGGATGCCGACCTGGCCCGACTGTCGAACCTGGCGGCAAGCACGGCAACCTGGGAGCGAAGGGGCAACCGATCCCGCGCGCAGCGCGCCGCCCGGGCTGCGGTGACGGCCTTCGATACCTCCTATGCCCGGGCCGAGGCCGCCGTCAACGAGATGACACCGATCCTGCAGCCGCACCTGAACCTGTTCGAGGCGCTGGACGCCAAGGCCGCCCTCGACCAGCGGATGGCGGCCTACCGCAACCTCGGTGGGCAGTTGCGCAACGTGCAGGCAAGCCTGCGGAACTGATCGCCCGGCAAGGCGCGTGCCGAGTAGACGGTTCGGGCACGGCAGCCCACATGGGTTCGGGGTGGGTCCGAAGCGATGCTCCGGACCCACCCCGAATGGGCCTTGCAGTGACTAGGAGACCGAGGCCCCGGTCCCGTCGAGCCAGGCGTTGACGGTGTCCTTATTGGCGTCGATCCACTTCTGGGCGGCCTCCTCAGGCGACATGCCGCTCTCGATGTCGAGGGCGACCTGGTTCTGGTCGGCATTCGTCCAGCTGAAGTTCTTCACCAGGGTGGCGAAGGGCGATCCGGAGTCCAGGAGCTTGCTGGTAGCGAGCTTCACCAGCGGGGTTTCCGGGTAGTCCGTCAGGCCGCTGGCCTTCGCGGCATCAGCCCAGTCGTTGGCCGGGAAGTTGATCCGGCACAGCTGCACCTTCGCCAGGAAGTTCTGCGGCTCGTAGAAGTAGCCCAGGGCCGGGGTCTTGTCCTTGTCGGCCTTGGTGAACAGGTCGATGAGGGCCGCCTCTGAGCCGGTGTTGATGACCTTGTAGTTCAGCTTGTTCGCCTCGATCATCTTCTCGCCGATGGTGGTGTACCCGGGCGGGCCCTCGTACCAGGCGCCCTTGTCCCCGGACTCCGGGGTCTTGAACAACTCGGCGTACTTGTTGAGGTTCGCACTGTCGGCGATGTCCGGATTCTCGTCGCACATCCACTGCGGAACGTACATGCCGATCAGCCCGACGTTGCCGTTCAGGCCAGCCTCGGCGATCGCGCCGCGATCCACCCACTCCTGCCAGCGGCCGCCGCCCCAGTCCTCAATGATGACGTCCACCGAGCCGGCCTCCATGGCGTCGTAGGTGGTGCCGGCCTCGTCCAGGGTGGTCTGGGTGATCGTGCACCCGAGGACGTTCTTGGCGACCTCGGCGACGACCTGCGCCGAGGCGGTGTAGCCGACCCAGGCGTGCATGGCGATTCCCCAGTCGCCGCAGTCGGGCAGGGCTGCCGCTTCGGAGGCAGCAGCCGAGGCTGCAGCCGAAGCGGGGGCGGCTGCGGATGCAGGTGCCGGGGCGCTGCTGCTGGCTGCCTCGTTGACGCCGCCTCCGCAGGCTGTCAGGGCGAGGCCGAGGACGGCCAGGCCGGACAGCGTCGCGAGGCGACCGATGCCGTGCTTGCTCATTGATGTCCCTTCCGATGGAAGCATGGTTGCTCGGATGCTAACGGGCCGGTGACCGCAGGTCAGCGAAATCGGCGCGTCGGGGGGTAACGATCTCGTGTCGCGTGCCGCCCGCTGTCCTGGGCTGGAGTCAGGCCCGCCCGCTTGGGTCGGGTCGACGTGCCCCGGACTGGGCGATTCGGTCCAGCACGATGCCCAGCAGCACGATGGCCAGGCCCGCGGCCAGTCCCTTGCCGGCCAGCTCGGGCTTGGACTGCCCGACGATCACCAGGTAGCCGAGCCCGCCGGCCCCGACGAATCCGCCGATGACGACCACCGCCAGCACGAAGATCAACCCCTGGTTCGCCCCGAGCATCAGCGACTTCCGCGAGGCGGGCAACTGCACCTTGGTGATCACCTGGGTCCGGGTGGAGCCGGCCGAGGTCGCTGCCTCGACCATCTCCTTGGGCACCCCGCGCACCCCATCGGCCACCACCCGGACCACGACCGGGGCCGCGTAGAAGACCCCGCAGACGATGGACGCGAAGCGGGTCGGGCCGAACAGTGCCAGGACGGGCACCAGGTAGACGAACGCCGGCAGGGTCTGGCCGGCATCCAGCAGGGGCTTGAGCACCCGCTCCGCACGCTGGCTGCGTCCGGCCAGGACGCCCAGGATCACCCCGATCACCATCACGATCACGGTGGCGAGCAGCACCTGGGCCAGGGTGATCATGGTGTCGTTCCACAGCCCGATCACCACGATCGCGGTCAGCAGGATCACCGCGATGAGCCCGGCCTTGCGGCCCCCGATGATGGCTGCCAGCAGGGAGATCATGACGACGGTCAGGTACCAGGGGGCGTTCGCCAGCACGGACTCCACCGGGTTCAGCACAGTCACGGTGATGAACTCGTTGAGGCCGGTCGTCAGGTAGCTGAGGTTGGTGGTGATCCAGGTGACCACCGTGCCGGCAGCCTCGCCGACCTGCTCCCCGATGTTGAGCTGCTCGGGGACCACCGCTGCCCACATCAGG
>VFQT010002922.1_pt1 | contig 16451 bp, 12 predicted proteins | sample 3512381 | NCBI WGS metagenome assembly VFQT01 (sample SAMN10412376, study PRJNA504923) | tailings metagenome | isolation source: Relicate 2 Philex TSF3 active mining site | place: Philippines: Tuba, Benguet | collected 2017-08-29
GGGCATGCCAGGGGGCCGCCTGTGCTTACGTGCCAAGCGGGCTGGAAGGCGCTAGTGTTCCGGCTCCGACACTTGGCCCCCCGTGCGTCGTCCCCTGGACCACGTGTCGGAGCCGGAATGAACAACTCGCAACATTATGATTTTAGTGCAGCTTTTTTATCTGAGGTTTGGTTGCGAGCCCAGCGGCAACCGGGGCTCATACGTCAGATGCGCGACATGAGGTTGCCGATGGAGGCGAGTGCTGCTCGTCCGGATGTCGCCGCAGCCACTGGAGAATTGCCGCATGCAAGTCAATTCCAAGATCCGCTCGATCGAGACGCTTTCGGCCGACGCCGGCTGGCGCAATTACTACTTCGTCAAAGTCACCACCGAGGACGGCATTGTCGGCTGGAGCGAGTACGACGAAGGCTTCGGTGCACCGGGCGTCGGCACGGCGATTGCCAAGCTGTCGGCCAGGCTGATCGGACAGCCGGTGGGTGAGCACGAGCGGCTCTATGCCGAGCTTTATGCGATCACACGTCCGGCTGCCGGCGGCGTCGTCGCTCTGGCCCTCGGCGCCATCGAGAACGCCCTGCTGGATGCCAAGGCGAAGGCGCTGGGGGTGCCCTGCTATCAGCTTCTCGGCGGCAAGGTACGCGATCGCATCCGGGTCTACTGGTCGCACTGCTGCACGTGGCGTATCAATCATCCGAGCTGGTATGCGCCTGCAATTTCCGATCTCGACGGTGTCGTCGCCATGGGCCGCGAGGTGCGTGAGAAAGGCTTTTCGGCCTGCAAGACGAACATCTTCGTCTACGACGAGTACAAGAAGAACCCGAAAGGCTGGCGTCCCGGATTCGGCTCGCCCAACGAGGTGGCGGTCAACGTCGAGCGCCATGTGCTGCGAAATCTACGCATGCATCTGGAGGCTTTGCGTGAGGGCACTGGGCCGGACGTCGATATTCTGCTGGACTTGAATTTTCATGCGAAGACCGAGGGCTTCCTCAAGATCCTGCGCGAGATCGCCGATCTCGACATGTTCTGGATAGAGATCGACAGCTACAACCCAGAAGCGCTGGGCCTCATCCGCCGCCAGAGCCCGCACCCCATCTCCTCGTGCGAGACGCTGCTCGGCATCCGCGAATTCCTGCCCTATTTCCGCGAGCAAGCGATGGACGTCGCGATCATCGACACGCCCTGGAACGGGGTTTGGCAGTCCATGAAGATCGCGAACCTGGCGGAAGCCTACGAGGTCAACGTCGCCCCGCATAATTTCTATGGTCATCTCTGCACCATGATGAATGCGCACTTCGCGTGCGCGGTCCCCAACCTGCGCATCATGGAGACGGACATCGACCGCATCGCCTGGGACCACGAGCTGTTCACGCACGTGCCCGAGTACGTCGACGGGCATCTCGTGATGCCAGCCCGTCCCGGCTGGGGCACGGAGCCCAACGAGGAGGCGATCCGCGCGCATCCGCCCAGGGCCGGCGGCGGCTTGGCCGATTACGGACGCAGACGCGGGTAAGCGCGCGTTCCTCGGTGAACCTGAGGCGGGAATGATCGGCACGAGCCGCACCAAGCCGTCGCGACCCTGCGTTTGCCAGTCGATTGGACAGTGATCGACATCGGCTTCGAACTGCGCAGACATGCAGAAAGGCCGGTGGCGCTCGCCACGGCCATCAAGTCTTCGGGACCGCTGGCCGCATCGCCGTCGCCAGCCTGGCCGAACGTCTTTTCAGTTCGCGTGCACGGTGCGCAGGTCGCTGACACGGACCGCCGTGTGCGGGAAGCTGCGGCTCGGTGTGAGTTCATGGCGCGCCGGGGGCGCTCGCAGCAGCCGGACTGCTTTCGCGTCCATGGTACGGCACATCGCGCCCGGCGCATCCGACGCGCCGTCGAACGCCACTGCGAGATCGCAGCGGCTCATCGGCGCGGCAGCTGGCGAATAGGGCACCCGGTTCGACGTCGCCGCCTCGATCGCGGCTGCGTGCCCCCTGTCTCTCCCGTGCGCCGTATCGGTTGCCGCGACCGCGGTGTGTTCCGGTCCCGCGTACCGGTAATGCCCTGTGATCTGGTCGACGAACAGTGCGTCCTCGAGTTGTGGCCCCCAGCCCCGATTGTGCAGGATCATCAGTCGCCCTGACGGCGCAAGCCGGTCCGAGACGATGGCGATATGTGAATTCGAGCTGCTGCTCTGCGGGCGATAGTAGGTCACGATGTCACCCGGTAGGTAATCCTCCGGGTAGCGGCTGATCGTCAGGGATTGGCCGTGCTTTGCCAGGAACCTGCGCACCACCTCCACGCGGCGGTGATCGATGTTGCGATCCCCGAGCCCCAGGCGGGAGGTATGGATCAGCTCCTGCAGGTCGACGCCCAGTCGCCGGTAGGCTCGCACGACGACGTCTGTGCACACGCCGAATAGGCTCGGCACATCGCCCATCGGATAGGCGATGGACGCATACTTCGCATTGTAGATGACCAGTTCGTCGAGTTGCTCGGCCGCCGCCGCTGCCAGCTGCAGTCCGAAATTCTTCGCGCTCGGTCCCGAACGCGGTGACGGCGTTTGCACGATGGCCGCTGTCGCCGCCCGACACTCGGCACCTCCCGGCGAGACGGGCGCACCGGCCGCCATGGTCTCGCGAACCGAAGGCAGCGCCAAGTGGGCGTGAGAGATCGTGGCGAGCCCTTCGGGATCGGAGGGTCCGAGCGGCGCGGCGCGCGGCACGGATGGCCGTTGCGCGAGCGTGGCCGCACCTTCCGGATCTGCGGGGCCGAGCGGAGCCAGACGGCGGCTCGGGGAGGCTCTCTGCGCAGCCGGGCCGAACGGCTCCGCACGTGCCAGCGGCGGCAGGCGCTCCGCCTCGGTGGCAGCCGGCGGCTGCTGCTGCATTGCGATCCGCGCCCGCCCGGGCTCCAGACGCGCCGCATGGTCCGCAAGCAATGGCGCCTGCGCTGCGGGATGGCGTGTCGTGGCGGGCGTGGCGAGTGCCGAAAAGACAGGTGCCGGTCGTGCGGCGGCCGTTTCGGTGCCCCGCGACATCGCGGAAGGCGTCGCCAGCACGGCAGGGCGCGGCGTTGTCCGCAAGAACGCTTGTATACCCAGTGCGCATGCCAGGATGAGGAATGGCGCAAACAGTAACAATAGCGCCTGCCGGTCGTCGGCGTCGTAGGTCGAAAGCTGCGAAATTGTAGGGGCTGTCGGTTTCGTGCCGCTTGTCGTGGAGCGCCTGCCGCCGGCTCCAATCGGGAGAGAACTCCGCGCCGGCTTTTTGCCATGTCGCGCAGGATTGCCACGCTTGCCGCGATGTGCATTCCGCTTCTTCACGCATACCCCCCGCCACGGCAACCGATGCGCGCTGCCCGTGCGTCGTGCTTAAGGTCCCCACCGCACGCCGGTGAAAGGTTAATTCAATTCATTAACGGTTTCCACAAGAACAGGATTTGCGCTCTCACCCGCGAACCGAAACGGCGCCACAGACCGAGGTCACACGCCGACGTCACTGGCCGAGCCCGACCAACCGGCGGATGTCTGCCGCCGTCACCCCTTGGGCCCTGAGTGCGGCAAGGCTCTTGGCGCCACGGCTCTTGGAGAGCTTGGAGCCGTCCTCACCCAATAGCAGCCGGTGATGGTGGTAGAGCGGCGCCGGCAGGCCGAGCAGGACTTGCAGCAGGCGGTGGAGGTCTGTCGCGGCCAGAAGATCCAGGCCGCGGACGACATGGGTGATGCCTTGCCGCGCGTCGTCGATGACCACGGAGAGATGATAGCTCGTGGGCACGTCCTTGCGCTGGAGGACGACGTCGCCCCAGCGGGCAGGATCGGCCTGGACCGTGCGCGGTTGCAGCGCTTCGTCGAGCGCGGCGAAGGTCAGCGGCTCGTCTCCAGCCATCGTCCTCAGGGTCGCGAGTGCCGCCTGCATGTCCAGCCGCATGGCGAACGACTGGCCGTCCGCCTTGCGCCGGGCGATCTCTCCAGCGCTCAAATGGCGATGCAGTCCCGGGTACAGCGGCGCGCCATCCGGATCGCGAGCCTGGGGATCTGCCGCTGCCGCAATCTCGGCTCGGGTCGCGAAGCAGGGGTAGAGCAGCCCCATCCCTGCCAGACGCGCTGCTGCGGCGGCATAGTCGGCCAAATGCCGCGATTGAAACAGGACCGGCTCCTCCCACGTGATCCCCAGCCAAGCAAGATCGCGAAAGATGCCGTCCACGTGCTGGGCCCGACTACGTCCCGCGTCGATGTCCTCGATGCGGACCAGGAAGCGCCCACCCAGCCTCCGCGCCATCTCGAAACCGGTCAGGGCCGAAAGTGCGTGGCCCAAGTGCAGCGCACCGTTGGGGCTTGGAGCGAAACGCAGCACTGCGCGCTGTTCGCCCTCGCCGGCTGTCGCTGCCCTCTTGCTGACTGTTCCGCGCTCTGTCATGCCTTCAACCTCGACGATCCAGCCACGACCACTGACGCGAGATCCGAAATGGCTGCCAGGCGCTCCATCGCCGTGCACCGCATCGAGACAGAGGCCGACATTCGCCAAGGCATACGGTCCTTGCGGCGCAAATGTGCCGTGATCCGCCGCATGCACGACCGCGCCGGAGACCCTCCGCTGCGACGCCGTCCGGCGGGCTTCGAGGGCTTGGCGCGCATCATCGTCGGCCAGCAGTTGTCCGTCGCCAGCGCCGCCGCCATCTGGTCGCGTACGGAGGCCACGGTCAAGCCGTTCGAGCCAGCACGGTTGCTCATGGTCTCCGAGACCGACTTGCGCGCCGCCGGCCTATCGCGACCGAAGATTCGCACACTGCTTGCCGCGGCCAGCCGCATCGTGGAGACGGGGCTCGACCTGACCCGCCTCGATCATCTCCCGGACGAGGCGATTCACGAGATCCTGACGGATATACCCGGGGTCGGGCCTTGGACGTCCGACATCTTCCAGATGTTCTGCTTGGGGCGGCCCGACGCCTTCGCCAGTGGCGATCTGGCGCTCCAGGTGGCCTTGCAGATCGCCATGCAACGGGATGCCCGACCCACGGCGAAGGAACTCGCGGAATACGCGGAGCGCTGGCGCCCTTGGCGCGGCGTGGCGGCTCGCATGCTGTGGGCCTATTACGCGGTGGCGAAGGAGCCGAAATCCGGCGTTCCGGTTTAGGACCTGCTCAGACGGGCCTGTTGCGCAAAGCGACTTGCGTTTCGGGCTTCATCCGCCTATAGGCATGCGGGTCCGGAGACGTGGCCGAGTGGCTGAAGGCGGCGGTTTGCTAAATCGTTGTACTCAGAAATGGGTACCGGAGGTTCGAATCCTCTCGTCTCCGCCAAATTGCCTTCGATCGATCGAGCCAATTGCGAAAAGAGATCCAGTGCTGCTCGACCGTTGCGGGGGGTGCTATTCGCGCGGCCCTTGCTTACCAACCACATCCATGGAACGCGCTGCGGGCTCTAGCTCTTCGGGGGCTTCGCTGCATGCGGGCGCCGTAGTCCGAATGGGCCTGTGACGTATCCTGAGGGATCTCGCTGCGCGGCTTATCAACGGCTCGGAAAATCAGGTGAAAAACACCTCCGCCGTCTATCGCGAGAGCTTGAGAAAAACATAGAAATACGTTATATTTTTAATCATTTCACGGCCCGGAACTCGACTCGCAAATAGGCCGGTCCGGCGGCCCTCCGCATAGCAACCTTCTTATGGATTGACGCATGTTCCACACCTACGTCACGGCATCGAGCGGCGCCAAGATAGACATTGACCGCGCCCGCTACCTGATGGACGACGAGTTGTTCGAGGAGGCATACAGGCAAACGCTTGACGACCAGTTCCACGGGCGCCCGACGCTGTTTGACATAGCCGTCGCAGAGCGCGTCGGGCACGGCACCTCCTACCGAGCGCAGCAGACTTGGAACAAATATCGCGATGCTCACTTGCAGAAATACGGGGAGCCCTTCGAGCCCGACGTAAACCCGAATTGGGATCAATGAGTCCAACTCGGCGCCGGCAACCCGCGCGCAGAGATTTCGCTTCTGCGCGGCCTCCGCCGACGGCGCGTTCGTGGCCATGCCCAGGGGCCACGCCGTTGCCGGTGCGTCGCCTCGCGCAGCGTATCTCGAGGCGCGCGATCGGCCTCTGCGTCAACCGGTCCGCTGGAAAACGTAGCGGCCTTTATCGTCGGTGAGGCGCACGGCGCGCCCCGCCCGCATGAGGTAATGCGCGTGCGCCATCGTTTCGGAGAAGGCGTGCCGCCCCTGGCCCTCGGCCACGGGCTTGGGGAAGAGTCGGCGCGCCAGTTCCATGCCGGTCGTCGGTTTGGTCATCAGGTCCTCGAGCAATCCGAGTCTGATGTGGTGATGATGCTCCAGTTCCTCGACGCGTGCATGCAGGCCGTGGAACGGCAATCCATGCGACGGCAGAACCAGGGTATCCTCGGGCAGCGCCCGGAAGCGGTCGAGGGAGGCGAGATACTCCGTCAGCGGGTCGGCGTCCGGCTCCGAGGCGAAGACGCCGATCATCGGCGAGATCTTCGACAGGATCTGGTCGCCTGCGATCAGGATCTTCTCGTCGGCGCACCAGAACGACGCGTGTTCGGCCGCGTGGCCGCCGCACACCATGACCTGCCAATCGCGCCCGCCGAACCGGATGCGATCTCCATCGCGGAGCCGCGCGATGGCGGTCGGCAACGGCAACATCTGTGCGTTGGTACGCTGCCGTTCTTCGCGGAAGCTGTCGATCGTCTCGGCATCGCAGCCGTGCCCTGAGAGAAACTTGAGGGCGGGCGCCCCGATGGGTGAGCGCGATTCGTCGATGCGTACAGTCGCCGACAGCCATTCCACCAGAGTGATGTGGTAGGGGGCCCCTTCGGAGATCTCATAGAGCCAGCCGGCAAGCCCGACGTGGTCGGTGTGCCCGTGTGTCGCGATCTGCCGCACGATTGGGGCGCCGGAGAGCACGCTGCCGAGCAGGCCGTCCCACACTGCACGCGCTTCCGCGTTCGCCGTGCCTGTGTCGATCACCGTCCAGCCTGCCGTCTCGCGGATCAGCCAGACGTTCACGTGGTTGAGTCGAAAGGGCAACGGCACGCGCGCCCACAGGATGTCCGGCGCGACCTCGAACGTCTCGATACCCTTGGGGTGATGCTCGTAGAGATAGCGAATGCTCTGGGCGCCCTCCGGTGACTCGATTGCAGGTGTCACGCGCGCGCGCTGCTGCGCGCCACTGGTCCCGTGCATGTCGCCCTCTTTCGTTCGTTTCCGATGTTGTCCGGACAGGTTGATACCGCAGCGCAGCACGCTTGGCTACCGCTGCGGTCCCGATGCGTGAATAACCGCCGGATCGAGGCTGTGAGGCCCTGTCAGCTCAGGTATTTGTGCTCCACCATGCAGTGGCAGCCGTTATTGCCGTTGACGAGCTGCGTCACGCGCAGGTCCGCCGCCAGGGAACACAGCATGTAGGCGTCCTCGCGCGACAGGCCTTTGCGCTCGCCGAGAAGCGCGATCATCTCGCGCAGCGCCGTCTTGGCTGCCTGGTCGAGATCGGGATCGCAGGCCATGGTGATCGCGTGCGTCGGCGTTTCCGCGCGCGGCCACCGCAGCGTCAGCCCCTTGTGCAGCGTGAACCGGAACGTTCCTGTCAGCGCCGTCTCGATCGCCGTGACACACACCTCGCCGTCGCCTTGGGCGCCGTGTCCGTCGCCCACCGAGAAGTTTGCACCCGGCACATGCACGGGCAGGAACAATTTGGTTCCCGCCACCAGTTCCTTGTTGTCGAGGTTGCCACCGTGCCGGTTGGGCGGCAGCGACGACACCATCCCCCAAGCCGGCGGCGGTGCGACCCCCATGACGCCGAAGAACGGCCTCAGCGGCACTTCGGCTCCCCACGACAGAATGCCCACCCGGCGTTCGAGATCGAGCGGGATATGTACGATGCGCACGCGGTCGAACTCGCCGGGCAGCGCGCCCGAAAGCGGACGGATGGCATTGTAGCCCCAGGCCTGCCGGCACACGATGTCCTCGATCTCGATCTCCAGCGTATCGCCGGGCATCGCGCCGTCGACGGCAATGGGACCGGTCAGCACGTGACCGGGCAATTTGCGCGGCACCTTGGCGTGGATCTCCAGCAACTCGGGGGGGATGACATGGCCGGAGCCCGCAGGTGGCATCACGTCGGGCGCGCCCGATACGGTCTCGACGGTGACACGGTCGCCGCTCTTGACCGTCATGACGGGCGGAACGGCGGCATCGAAATAGCCCCAGTGAACGGTCTGGGTGGTGGACTTCAGGACGGGGTGGCTCATGGCAGGCACCTTGGCTCGAGGGCAGGCTGGCTCATGGCCGAACCCTGCCCCGGCAGCTCTCCTTGCGCAAGGCCGGGCGTCTCGCCGCGGTTCGAACTTCCGTGGAACCTTTGGGACGACACGACGGTTGAAACACCACACGTCGCGCATCGGGAGTTCTCGTCTCCCAACGCGACAGGATCTAACATCGAGAGGTGACGCCATGCCGACTGCCAGCGGACATACCACGGCCATTCGTGCAAGCCGGGTGATCGGTAGCAATGTGATCTGTGCGTCGGGCGAGGATATCGGTTACGTCGAGGACATCATCGTCGACAAGACCACGAACAACATCATGTTCGCCGTTATCGGACGCAGCGGAGCCTTGGTCGCGACACAAAACTTCTACCCGCTGCCATGGCCTCTGCTCGACTTCGACGAAAACGCCGGCGCCTACGTCATTCCCTATGGCCGCGATCAGTTCGTCAGCGCCCCCGCGGTGTCTCAGGTGTCGGAGCTGACCGACCACGATGGTGTTGCCGTCCGTGAGGCCGTCCTGCGATTCTACAGTGGAGCTACGGCGCGATGATATGGCGGCGGTGGGCGGTGCCGCAGTGTCAGTCCGGCATGGGGGGCTTCTTGGCGAGCAGCGCCTCGCGCGTTGTCGTCGCCATCCAGCCGAATCCCTCCGGGGCATAGTCGAGTGCGACGTCGGCCTGCAGTCCGGCTTCCACCATGTGCTTCACCACGGCATGCCCGAAGCCGGTACGCTCGGGGTGGGCGGCGACGGTCGGTCCCCCGTGTTCGGTCCACCGGATCGAAACGCCGCCGGACCGATCGTCCGTTCGGGTTACGGTGATCGCGACGCGACCTTCCGGCACCGACAGTGATCCGTGCTTCAAGGCGTTCGTGGCCAGTTCGTGGAAGGCGAGCGCCAGAGTCTGTGCGGCGTGAGGGCCGATCATGAGTTCCGGGCCCTGCAGGTCCACGCGCGACGCCCAGTCGTCGAGCAGCGTATCGAGGCTGTTGGCGACGATCGTTCGCAATGGCGCTCCCGCCCACTGCGTCAAGTGCTGCATGTCGATCGATCGGCTGAGGCTCATCAGCCGGCCCGAGAACTTGTCGACGAATTCCTCGATCGTGGCCGCGTTGCGGGCCGTTTGCCGCGAGATCGCGGAAATGATGGTCAGCAGGTTGCGCGCGCGATGGGTCAACTCGCCGACGAGGAGGCGGTTGCGCTCGTCCGCCTCGTGTTTGTCGGTGACGTCCGAGATGATGTGCACCACGCGACGCGGTGTCCTGTCCGGCCCACGCTCGACGACGACGCCGCGCCCCGACATGAAGCGCACCTGTCCGTCGGGCGTGCGGATCCTATAGCTGACCGGAACCTCCGACCCTGTCATGAACTGCGCGTGCGCTTGTGCGAGAATGTGCTGGTCTTCGGGATGAAAGGCGCGCAGCAGATGATCGGGATCTCCCATGGGGATGGGGACATCCACCGGCACGTCGAGCTGGAAGAGCTGCGCGGCTGCCTCGGTCCAGGTCCGGGTCCGCGCCTCCATGTCGGTCTCCCACGTATAGAGCCGCCCGGCCTTTAACGCGATTTCGTACAAGTCGTCCGCTCGCCGCGTATCGGCAGCCGGATCCATGACATTACCTTGGGGAGAGCGTTGCACGGGGATGACTGTGTCAGCATAAGCAACTGATTGCAATAGACACTTGCAGGCAGAGCCCGCGCGCTTCCCGGTGCCGTGCGCGGGATCGCCGCCGCCGTCGACATCTCGCCTCGGTCCCCGGCCGCGTCACGCGGCGCCTGGGCGAGGCGGAATATGTCCCTGGTTTGCATGACGCGCCGAAGTGCGTGACAGGAAAGCCGGCGAATTCGGCTCGGCCCCGAAGACGCCTACTTACTTTCTTTGGGCGGTGGAGCCGGCGCCATCGACGGCATCATGGGCATGGCGGGCATCATCGGGTTCATAGGTGACAGAGAGCGAGCGCGACTGCCAGGACCATAGTGCTCGGCCAGATAGCCTACGATCGACGTGCGTGTTTCCGCATCCAGCGGAGCCATGCCCTGCTTCTCGACCATCCAATCCATCAATTCGTCCCACCTGGCTTCCGACAGCCCTTGCTGGGTCACGGTTCGCAGGGAGTGGCAGGCCGCGCATATGATGGCGACGGTGTCGCGACCTTCGCCCTCTGGCATGCCGCCGTAATCGATGGAGGAGCGGCGTTTGGCGCGTTGCGTGTCGGATTTGGTCGTCTCCGGCGTGGCCGAGACCCGTTTCGGCGGCTGATCACTGAGCGTCAGCAGATAAGCGAGCAGGTTTGCCCGCTCGTCTTCTTCCGGAATACCTGGAAATGCCATTCGGGTCCCTGGTAGCCAGATCTTCGGATTCTCCAGGAACGCATCGAGATTGGCCAGATCCCATTTTCCGTCGCGTTTCCTCATTGCGTCGGAATACCGCGTGAACTCAGGGGTCTGGCCAATGCCGCGCCCGACGATATTCCAGAGATTGGGTCCGAGGACGTGCCGCCCCCCTTTGTCGAGCGTGTGGCAGGCCTTGCAGCGAAGCGCGACCGTTTCCCCGTTCTCCACGTCGGCTGCGGCAAGCCGCTTGGCGAGGTCCGAGGCTTTGCCGTCCTGCGCAATGAGGATCGCGAAAACCGCCGACGCGAATATGAAGCCCGCCATGCGTCGGCACCGGTATGTCGAAACGAAAAATCCACGCGCACAGGCGCGATCTCCAGCCATGCTAGCCTCGGTCTCACTCTGCCGGAAAGCCGGCGCGGCCTGCTTGCTTCAGGCCGCGCCCATTCAAGCTTACGCTGCAACGCGTACCGCGATGCGATGCATGGCGTTGTTCAAGTAGCCCTTGGGATTCCAGGCCACTGCGAATGGTTGCGCCGTTCCGTTGGCATCGGTCGCCCGAGCCCAGATCTCATAGTAGCCGTGCTCCGGCAGAGCGGCCTTTGCGCGCCATCGCTGCCAGGAATGGCCGTTGGGAGCCGGGGACAGTTCAGCCTTCGTCCAGGTCGCCCCGAAATCCACGGAGACGTGAACCTCGCGCACGGCCAGGTCTCCGGCCCAGGCGTGTCCGCGAACGTCGAGCGAAGTCGTGCCCTTGGCAAGGGTCACGCCCGATTGCGGGCTCGTGATGAGCGATTTGACGGGCATCGACTGGATGATCTCGAAGGCGGACTTCGGCACCTTCTCGCCGGGGGCCACGGGATAACCGGGCACCCTATAGGCGTCGCCCGTCATCTTGGCTCCGTCATGAACCTTGTCGCGGACCCAGATTCTGGTCAGCCACTTCTGAGAGCAGGAGCCGGCCCATCCGGGCGCCACGAGGCGAAGCGGGGCGCCGTTGAGCGGATGGAGCGCGCTACCGTTCATCGCGAAGGCGATGATCGTATCGGGGTCCATGGCCTTCGCGATCGGCACGCCTCGTGAGATCGACACTTGCTTCGGGTCACCGGACAAGTGGGGATCGGCGCCATAGTGGCCGGTGTAGACGGCTTCCGGCTTCAGTCCTGCCTCCTTGAGCACGTCCGCCAGTCGCACGCCGGTCCATTCCGCATTGCCGACCGCGCCGTAGGTCCATTGGTTGCCGGACGTGGGTGGATTGAACCCGGCTCGGCCGTTACCGCCACATTCGATCGTCAGCTTCAGGCTGACCGGCTTGAACCGCTTCTTCAAATCGTCGATCGAAAGCTGTAGCGGCTTGTTGACCGCTCCGTCGATCGTGAGCATCCACCCTTGCGGGTCGGTCTTCTCCGGCACGCCGCCATTGTTGCGAATGAAGTGCCTGTTGACCGGGGTGACGTCGTCATCGAGGAGATGCGCCGGTGTCTCTGCGTTCCACGGGCGGTCGTTGAATACGACCAAGCCGTCTTTCCCCGGGACCGCTAATCCGGCCTTTTGCGCCAATGCCAAGGGAATGAAACCGAACGGCATATTGCGACCGAAGGGAATGGCCGAACCGACGGCTGCGCCTATCGCAGCGAGACTTGCTCCTGTGATGAAACCTCGTCTTGATTTATCAGGGTGCCGATCGAAGACGACGGCATCGGCCCGTTCCGGATCATTCGCGTAAAGCTCGAATAATCCGCGCTCGACATTTCCTGGTTTCACTGAAATTTCCTCCTCACATCAAATTTGTTGTTGGGGTGATGCAGATATTTCGATCGTGCGCCGCCCGGGAAACGACAGGCTAGCAAGTCTCCATGCAAAACTGCAAGTATTCTCATATCAGAATATTAAATGCATGGAGAGCGTCGGAGTGCGGAGTTTTGCTTCGCGACGCCCATGCCGTTATTCTCATGGGGTTTTGAAATGCGGCGTTATCCCCCCAAGTGAAACGGTGAAATGTCGTCCCCGACGGCGGGGCGGCGCGGAATGGGAGAGCGCCCGAGCATGACACGGTCCACGGCCAGTGACGCTTCGTCCAGTCGTGCGTCTTCTCCGGGGAGCGCCCCGGTGGAGCCCACAACGGCGCAGGCCTCTGCTATATTGGGCCTCGAAGCGTTGATGGAGCGGGCATGATCGAGGGCTGGACGGTCGCACTGCTAGGGTTCGGCTATGTGGGCGCGCTGTTCGCGCTCGCCTGGGCGGGCGATCGTTTCGTGCGCTCGCGCAAGGACGGCAACGGCCGCCCGCTGATTTACGCGCTCTCGCTGGCCGTCTACTGCTCGTCATGGACGTTCTTCGGCAGCGTCGGCCTGTCGGCGGCGACCGGTTACGATTTCATCCCGGTGTACCTCGGTCCTATCCTGATGTTCGCGCTGGGCTGGCCGCTGCTTCAGCGCATCGTGCGCATCGCCAAGAGCCAGAACATCACGTCCGTCGCTGACTTTCTGGCCGCCCGCTACGGCAAGAGCCCGGCGGTCGCCGCGATCGTCGCCGCCGTGGCAGTTGCCGGCACGCTGCCGTACATGGCGCTGCAGTTGAAGGCGGTTGCCGTCTCCATAGAAACGCTGCTGGGGCCCGGACCGCTCGGCAACATCGCGACGTTCACGCGCGTGCCCATCGATACGGCCATCGTCGTGGCACTGGCGCTGGCCGTTTTCGCCGTGCTCTTCGGTACCCGCCACATCGATGCCACGGAGCACCAGGACGGGCTGATGCTGGCGATCGCGACGGAGTCCGTGGTGAAGCTCGCGGCCTTTCTCGCCATCGGCGCATTCGTGCTGTTCTACATCCTGGGCGGCCCCGTTTCGCTCATCGCGCGGATACGGGAGAGCGAGGAGTTGACGGCGCTTTTCAGCCGCGGCCTCAACGGGGGAATGTGGTTGACGGTGACGCTGCTGAGCCTCGTTTGCGTCATCCTGCTGCCGCGTCAGTTTCACGTCACGGTCGTGGAGAGCAACGCCGAGAGCGAGATCAAGCGCGCTGCCTGGCTGTTTCCCCTCTATCTCGTCCTCATCAACTTGTTCGTTGTTCCGATCGCGGCTGCCGGAAAGATCTATCTGCAGCCCGGTGGCGGCATCAGTGCCGACATGTTCGTTCTGGGCCTGCCGCTCGCCGTGGGCGCCGATTGGCTGGCCATCCTCGCTTTCATCGGCGGCCTCTCCGCGGCCACGGCCATGGTCATCGTCGATGGCGTCGCGCTAGCCATCATGATCTGCAACGGCTGCGTTGTGCCGTGGTTGTTGCGGCGTCAACTCGTCGATGGAAAGGCACCGACCGACGTGGCGGTTGCCGGACTGCTGCTGCCGATCAGGCGCGTCGTCATACTGGCCGTGCTTCTGCTCGCCTACATCGTGCATCACATGCTGGGGCAGGTGCACGGCCTCGCACAGATCGGCTTGATCTCGTTTGCCGTCATCGCGCAGCTCGCGCCGGCATTCTTCGGAGGGCTGGTTTGGCGGCGCGCCACCGCTCGCGGCGCCATCGCAGGTATTCTGGCGGGCTTCGCCGTGTGGGCCTATACGCTGCTCTTGCCATGGATTGCCCGCGCCGGGCTCTTGCCCTTGAGCATCGTGGACCAGGGCCCCTTCGGCATAGGACTGCTGAAGCCGGAGGCGCTCCTCTATCTCAACTTCGATCCTCTGCCGCATGGCGTTCTGCTGAGCCTCCTGATCAACGTGGCGACGTTCGTCTTCGTTTCACTGTTGCGGCCCCCCGTTCCCATCGAACGCCTGCAATCCCAGATCTTTGTACTCGACGACTTGCCGCGGCCTGTTGCGACCCCGGCTTTCCGTCTCTGGCGCACGACCCTGACGATGGGCGATCTGCAGCAGACCGTCGGCCGCTATCTCGGCGACGAACGGGCGGAGCGCTCGTTCCGCGAGCACGTGGCGAGCCGCGCGATGCTCTGGCAGCCGCACTCGGAAGCCGACGTCGCCACGCTGCGCTTCACGGAGCATCTGCTCTCGAGTGCCATCGGCGCGGCCTCCGCGCGGCTCGTGCTGTCCCTGCTTTTGAAGCGCGGCAACGTCTCCAGCCAGTCGGCATTGCGGCTTCTCGACGATGCGTCCGAGGCGATCCAGTACAACCGCGACCTGCTCCAGTCGGCGCTCGATCAGGTGCGGCACGGCCTCAGCGTCTTCGACCGGGACATGCAGCTGATCTGCTGGAACCGGCAGTTCCGCGAGTTGCTCGGTTTTCCCGTCGAGTTGGGCCGCGTCGGCGTTCCACTGCAGCAGATCCTGCGCGCCGTCGCCGAGCAGGGCGAGCTGGGGCCGGGCAATTCCGATGCCCTCGTCGCCGACGCATACGTGAAGCTCGCCATCAATCGCGAGACGTTCCAGATCCGCATGCCGTCCAGTGGCCGCATCCTGGAGATTCGAACCGCACCCATGCCGCAGGGCGGCATCGTGACGACCTACTCCGATATCACCGACCGCGTGGCCGCTGCCGATGCGCTCGAGCGCGCCAATGAAACCCTCGAGCGCCGCGTGCGCGAGCGCACGGCGGAACTGCTCGAAGTCAACCAGGCGCTCGCTGTCGCGAAGACGAAGGCCGACGAGGCCAATCTCGACAAGACGCGCTTCCTGGCCGCGGCGAGCCATGACATCCTTCAGCCGCTGAATGCTGCGCGGCTCTATGCATCGTCGTTGCTCGAACAGACCACGGAGGCGTCCGGGCAGCGCCTCGCCCGCAACATCGACGCCTCGCTCGACGCGGTCGAAGAAATCCTGGGGACACTGCTCGACATGTCCCGCCTCGATGCCGGGCACACGGCACCGGAATGGCAGGCCGTTAGCATTGCCGAAATGTTCGAGCGTCTGCGGGTGGAGTTCGAGCCGTTGGCGCGCGGAAAGGGCTTGGATCTGCGTTTCGTGGAAACGTCGGCCTGGGTGCGCTCCGATCGCAAGCTGTTGCAGCGCGTTCTACAGAACCTCGTCGGCAATGCCGTGAAGTACACCCGGCAGGGTCGGGTTCTCGTCGGGTGCCGGCGCAAGGGGGACAACGTACTCATCCAGGTCAGCGATACGGGGCCGGGCATTCCATCCGCCAAGCAGACGTTGATTTTCAAAGAATTTCGCCGCCTGGAAGAGACAGCAGCAACCGTGCGCGGCTTGGGCCTCGGCCTCTCCATTGTGGAACGGATAGGCAAGGTTCTGGATACGCGGGTCTCTGTGGTCTCCACGCCCGGGCGCGGCTCGACCTTCGCCGTGCGCCAGCCGCGCACCATCCCCGGCCAGACCGAGATACGCAAATCGCCCGTCGGCGGCATCGGCGTGGACATCTCCGGCTGCACGGCGCTGTGCATCGACAACGAGACCGACGTTCTCAATGCAATGCAGGCATTGCTGGCGGGCTGGGGGTGCCGCACCATCCTGGCCGAGAGTGGCGCGGCTGCGGAAGCTGGACTGTTGGCCCAAGACGCGCGCCCGGACATCGTCTTCCTGGACTATCATCTGGACGAAGGCTCGGGTCTCGAAGCCCTGCAGTTGTTGCGGCCGTGGCTGGGGCCGGCCGTGCCGGCCGTCATCATAACCGCGGACTATTCGGCAGAGGTTCAGCGCGAGGTCCGTCAGGCGGGCTGCAGCCTGTTGCGTAAACCGTTGAAGGCCGCGGCATTGCGCGCAACGATCAGCCAGTTGACCATGAAGCGCGCGTCGGCCGCCGAATGAGAAAGCCCTGCCGCGGAAACGGCTGACCTAGGCGGCGCAAGGTACGGGCCCTTCGCAGGCGCGTCAGGCCTTCACCTTCTGCCAATCGAGGCCGCTGACCTTCTTGAAGGCGTTGGAGGCTTGCGTACGGTTGTCGACGTCGA
>VFQT010002923.1_pt1 | contig 16450 bp, 18 predicted proteins | sample 3512381 | NCBI WGS metagenome assembly VFQT01 (sample SAMN10412376, study PRJNA504923) | tailings metagenome | isolation source: Relicate 2 Philex TSF3 active mining site | place: Philippines: Tuba, Benguet | collected 2017-08-29
TAATTTCATTAAAAATAAATACTATTTTTCTCAAAAACGATAGCAGTTAAAAGCCCCGCTTCGAACCCCGCTTCGAACGACGCTTCGAACGACGCTTCGAACGAAGCTTCGAACCCCGCTTCGAACGACGCTTCGAACGAAGCTTCGAACGCCCGAACATTGGACTTGGTAACGGCGTTATTGGTTCTGGTTTTGGTGTATTCGATTCCTGTATCATCCATTCTAATAAACGATCTCTGTACTCATATATTTCCATACAACTTTTTAAATCAGGCACTTTGTATACGGTTATGCCATCGTTTTTGTATTTTTCTATTTCCGCATTTGTAAGCGGTACTAAATGATCTTCGATGACTGATACGAAATTGTATTTTAGTTTGTATTTATTGTGAACAGGTTCGCCATCCACTTTCAATTGGTAAAAAAACTTTTTAAAACTGGATAAGAAAGAATCTTCATCTATTTTACTAGCTGAAAATAACTCACGCATATATGTACCAGAATTAAAATTAAAATATAAAATTGATTTTCCAGTATCATTCTTTTTCAAATACATTTCGCCAGCTACATTTATATGTTTTATGTCGTCCTTTAATTTACATACTATATTGCCGTGCTGTGTAAATAATTCAAATCTATTTTCTACTTTTACACATTTAAAAATTTTTTGATTCGAGTTATTTGTATAAACAATATAACAATACACACCACTTTCTGTCGGTATATCTATTAGCTTACTGTTTTCACACAGTTTTTTTTCAAGTTGGTTTTTGTCGATTATAAATAACAATACGTATTCATTTTCGTACGGAACACAAACTGATTTTGACACTCGTTGTTTTTTTAGATCTCCAATATCTAACTGTATTTCATCTATATTCTTGAACTTTTCAACTGACATTGTTTTATGGATATTTATATATTTATATATATTTATATATATACATATAAATACATATAAATATTCATAAATATTCATAAATATTCATAAATATTCTTTAAAAAAAATTAAAACCGCAGTGTTTTTTTCCTAGATTTACGCCGACTTAGCAGTCGTTTGGTAGATTTTGGGTTTTTTGGATAACTACGGCGCCGAAGTTTAGGTCTTCCAAATGATGACGATGGCAATGTTTTACTGTTACCGTGAATTAACTCGTTACCAAATTGCAACGTTTTGTTTGTAAGCGACCATATACGCTCGTAGTAAATACATTGTTTTATTGTTTCGTCTTCTCTCTTTGTTTTTTCCCTCGCAGTCCTACATGTTCCTTTATTTATATTTTTGCAGTCTAGTTGATAATACTGTGTACATAGGATAACATCTAATGTAGGTTTAGGGGATTTCTCCCATAAATATTTAAATATTTTGTAAGCTCCCGTACCTTCATAACTTTCCAATTTCCTCCCTGTAGTGTCAAGGTCAAGTCTTTCGTCTTTTAACATTTTTTTTAGGCCTTCCTTAATCGTCTGTAATTCACCATTTATCCAATTACCCTCTTGTTGTGTTTCGTTTGGGTTGCGAAGTTGTGGCTGTTCGTACCCTCCAAGATCTACGAACGTGACTATTTTGTCGCCACTTTTGAAAAATATGAACAAGTGGCTACGCGAACTTTCCGGATTTAATTTCGTAGATCTCGTGGGACGATTTTTTTTAATCTCTTCGTATATGTCTTTAAAACTAGATAATCCGGTAAATTGTTTTTTTATTAGTTTGGTAATGTCGAATGATTCATTTCCATCGTCTTTATATTTTGTTGTATTTATGTTTAGTTTTTTGGCATTTTTTAAATAGTCGAAGGGAGTGTCGTCCTTTTTTATATTATCATCTGTTGTTCTAGTGCCATAATTTCCAAATGTGTCGTAAACATCACCTTTGTATATTTGTACGGATGAGCATTCAAATGATTGGTTTTGATTTGAATTTATGAAAGAAGGTATTAACCCTGGATTATCGTTTGTGCCCATTAATGTATATGTTTTCCCGGAACCAGACAGTCCAAAAACTACCACAATTTTAGATTCAAGTGCACCGGAACCGAGTATTTTATCACAAACAGTCTTATTTGATTTTTTAGAATCATCGTAATCAAATACATTGGAGTAAGGCCCTGAAATTGTACATTTTGGGTTTGCAGCGCTGGTAGCAGTATTAACGGTTTCCATATTTTGGTAGTCATCACTTAATACCACATAATCGCCATCTTTTTTAACGAGTGTTTGATTTATCCTTTTTTGATCGTATCCTTTTTCAGATTGGTATATTTGGAGCGGCTTCGACAAAAAACGTATATGAACTCTCCCTCCATTTAAATTAACATTACCGGAAGGAACCGGATTCTTAAATGGACGGTGTTTACAATCTTCAGACACTTGCGGTGTTTGCGCTTGCTGTGACTTTAAGTCGTTAATCGGCATTTCAACCATCGTTGGTTTTCCCAGTGGGTTTGGTACAGTATAACTTGTTTTCAGTGGTGATCCTTTTGGTGGAGTTGAAATTCGATTCATTGCTCGCGCTGCTCGCTCTTTCGCTTCCGCTTCCGCTCGCGCTGCTCGCTCTTTCGCTTCCGCTTCCGCTCGCTCTTCCGCTTCTTCTAAAATTACGTCCTCTACTTCTATCTTTAAATTTTTCGCCATGTTTGCTGCTTGTTTTGCTGCTTCAGCTCGCGCTTCCGCTAAAAGTACCTCCTCTTCCTTACCTAGTTTACCCTTCGCTTTCACTAGCGCTTTATTTAGCTCATTCTCTAGCGCTTCCTTTTGCTTTCCCTTTAATGATTTTAACGCCAAGGAAATCCCAACTTCATCATCAATTTGTATTCTCATCAGTTCAATCGCTTGTTCTACCTCTACCTCTCCCCTTCGCGCTTCTGCTGTCGCCGCCTCTTCCGCTCGTTTTATTCTTTCATCAATATCCTCCGCTCGCACTGCTCCCGCTCGCGCTACTTTCTCTTCCGCTTGCATTACTTTCTCTTCCGCTTCCGCTCGCGCTGCTCGCGCTTTTATTAGATCTATTATATCCTTTTTCGTGGGACCTTGTTTATCCTTCGGTTGCGCTAGCGCTAGTAAAAGCGCTTTTACTTTTTCTTGCGCTTTTGTTAATTCTTTTGTCACCTTGGCAATCTCATCATCCGTTGCATTATGTACTTGTTTCATCGGTCCAGTCGCTTGCATTACTTTCTCTTCCGCTTCCGCTCGCGCGAGCGCTAGCGCTGCTTCTGCTCGCGCTGCTTCTGCTCGCGCATTTGTTAGTTCTACTCCTAAATCTTTCACTAGTTGTTTCATTAACATTTCCGCCTTGTTTGCTGCTTGTTTTGCTGCTGTCGCTCCCGCTTCCGCTAAAAGTACCTCCTTTTCCGCGGCACTCTTCTCTTTCTCTTGCGCTTCCTTTTGCGCTTTCTCTCGCGTTTCCTTTTGCGCTTCCTTTTGCGCTTTCTCTAATGCTCCTAACAGCTCGGTAATCTGAACATCCGTTGCACGTAGTTTTTTCATCAGTTCAATCACTTTTTTTACCTCTTCCTCTTCCCTTTCCTTTTCTGCTGCCGCCACCGCTTTCGCTTTAATTATTCTTTCCTTAAAATCCCCCGCTCGCGCTGCTTCCGTTCGCGCTGTTTCCGCTACTGACATCCTTAGCGCTTCCGTTACCCCTTCCTGTAGACGGTCCACTAAATTTTCCGCTTGGTTTGCTGCTTCCGCTTGCGCTTTCGCTAAACGTACCATCATATCCTCTTCCGTGGGACCTTGTTTACCCTTCGGTTGCGCTAGCGCTTTTACTAGCGCTTTTACTTTATCTTGCGCTTCTGTTAATTCTTTTGTCACCTTGGTAATATCATCATCCTTTAAACCTAGATCCTTCATCAGTTTATCCGCTCGTTTTACCGCTACCTCTTCCCTTCGCGCATCTGCTGCCGCCACCGCTTCCGCTTGAATTATTCTTTCCTTAAAATCCTCCGCTCGCGCTGCTTCCGTTCGTATCGCGTCTGGCTCCGGTTTTTTGAAAAGACTTTTTAAAAGGTTGGATGCAACTCTTCCACCCACCGATGGCGTTAAACGTTGTTTCGCTCGATCTTCCGTTAAACCTTGTTTCGCTCGATCTTCCGTTAAACCTTGTTTCGCTCGATCTTTCGCTAAGTTTCTCGTAATTTTGGCAATATCATCTTCCGTTAAACGTTGTCCACCCTTCGGTTGCGCTACTGGTTGCGCTACTGGTTGCGCTACTGGTTGCGCTACTGGTTGCGCTGCCGATTGAATTACGTTAGATGTAGTTTGTTTTTCGGCATTCGAGTACAATTGAAGCAATTTTTTACCTTGTTCGTTCGCTTCTTTTATTTTCCTACACAAGGATGTAATATCATCTATATCCTTATTTATAGTATCATTCATTTGGTTTATTTATTATTAGTAAATAAAATAATTTATTGCTACTAAATAAAATATTGTCTTCTTACAAATGGATGATTTGGGAGAATGATGAAGAAAAAGAGATGTACAGAATCGCTGAAAAACGCGATAAAAAGCAAGAAAATCTGTTTAAGGAACCACCACGCGGTTCATCAAAACCGCCAAAAGAATCACAAAGACCAATTTCATTAACAACTATTGAAGAAAAACTTAAAAAACTTAAAAAAGCATTACAATCTCCTGGAGAAGAAAATGACGCGAATTCCGTTTAAATTAATTTCTATGTACATAGTACAATGAGTAACACAAACGATGAAGACTCATTACCAAAGCCCCGAAGTTTACTAAGTTTTGCACAATCTGTTACAGGGATGTCTAATAAAACAAAAAAAATAATAGCAGGCGTAATAACGTTTGCATCGATTGTCGCGACAATTACATCTCTCCTCGTAACTTCCTTACCTTCCACAACAATTACACCTACAATAATGCCTACAAACACTGTGACACTTACAATGATTCCATCACGAAAACCTACTAGGGTAATACCAACGGTAATACCAACGGTAATACCAACGGTATTACCAACGGTAATACCAACGGTAATACCAACGGTAATACCAACGGTAATACCAACGATGATTCCAACAAGAAAGCCAAGAAAACCGAAATCGATGCGGTTTGTTAGTTCTTGTTAGTCTACGACGCGGATCTATTTTTATTTTGTCGGCGACTTTGTCGTTTACGGTTGCGACTTTGTCGTTTACGGTTGCGACTTCTTTTTTTCCGCGTTCTGCGGAGTGAATATTTTCTTTTACCAAATGAAGCTACGGAGCTCTTCGGATCCACTATTTTGGAATATAATTGTTTTTTTTTCTCGTTATTCAATGCAACAAACGTTCCTGTAAATTCATCTGGTAATAAATAAAAAATTGCACGATAAACATCTTCTTGTGTCATATTTGGTTTTGATGTAAAAGTTGGTCTTTGCATTAAATTTTCCAGTACCAACGGGGTAGGCCCCTTTAGCTGGACCTTTGCATCTTTTTCATCCTTTTCAAATAAACCGCGTATGTGTTTGTTTTGTATACTGTCTTTATTTTTTTTTACGAGTTCATATGATTTTTTATTCTTTTCGAATTCATTTTTTTGAAATGTGGCAACATTATCTTCTATTTTACGATTATTTATATCGGCCAATTTCTGGGACACAAGTTCAAAGTATTCTGAATCTGTGTCACCCTTTGAAACGAGATCACTCAATTTCTTTCTTATTTCTTCTTCCGAGAGTCCGGACAACTCAATTTCCGCAACTTTATCCCCACGCCCTATTTGAAACAATGCGTTTCGATATGGATTTTCCGCTTTCAGTTTTTTACGTTCCGATGTACAATCCTGCAATTCCTTCCATAAATCACTTTGTTCAGGGGTAGATTCTGGTTGTACCGAAGGAGGAGGTTGTACCGAAGGAGGAGGTTGTACCGAAGGAGGGGGTTTTACCGAAAGAGAAGGTTGTACCGAAGGAGTGTTTTTTTTCAATTTTCTTTCGGCAAGCGCTTTTTGCAATTGTCCTTGAAGGTCATTCATATTTATGAATATAAATATATAAATAAAATTCTAAAAATAAATAAATAATTACGTATTTTTAACAACGAAGTAATTCAATAACATTTTTGTTATTAAATATCCTGAATTTGATAAACCACCTACGACAAATTGTTCATAACAAACAGTGTTTATGGAGGGGGGTTGGGGGAAATTACGACTTTCTTGGTAAAATTTATCTGTTCCATTATTTCCATTTACAATTTTATTCGACATAACTACGAAATTATTTGGTAAATCGACAATCACGCCAACTTCATTCCAATCATTTGACTCAAATTCGGCCATAGGAACAGTAGTAGTAATGTAATTATTTTTATCGTCTTGCATGACGAGTTGAACCAGTGTATAATCAGAATTTTGTTGTAAAATCAAAGAAAATTGGCTAGATTTTAGTTGAAAAATTGATTGATAATATTGGTTTTCGAATAATTTAAATTTTATTCGCAAAATTACTTTTTTACTAAAATCGATAATTGGGGGTGGAAATGAAAACCAAATACCTGCTTTTTTGGTAGTAAAAAGACGATTTGAATCCAACAATATTCCGCTAATGGAATAAGAAGTTGCTTCGGGCACAATAGGAATTTTATCTCTCATTGAACTGAATGGGTATGTAAGTACTTTTTCTGGGTCGTTTTGTACTATTTCATGTATCGCAGAAGGATATATAGGTATAGCAGGATAGCTAAAAATGGATTCCACGCTATTCTTATTAGAGGGGAGAACTTCTAAATTTGCGATGGTTCCAGATGGTGTAAGAGGAGAGTTCGCTAAAAGATTTGATCCGCCGTTAACGATTTGAAATTGAAAAAGTTGCATGTTTGTTGGGGAAAGTCCTGAAATTGAGCTTGAGCTGTAACCAATATACACATACGGAAAATTTATTTTCTGAAATGTGTCAGCATCTGCTGGACTCAAAGAGTATTCTATTTTTTGGATTATATTAATATGTGATGATGATTCTTTTCGAAGATTGATGATTTGGTTTTTCTTTGTAGGACCTAGCTTATATACGAACTGTAGTTGCGGTTTATCTTCAAACTGTTGCAATCTCACAAAATACTCACCGTCTTCCTTACCCCTAATGTTCGTAGTACTAAACTCAAAAATTGTTTGATACCAACTATTTTCCGGGAAAACAAAATCAATAAAAAAATACAAATGGGTATTGAAATCAATTGTCATTGGATCGTATTGATAATAGTTGATAATACCATTTTCATCCCATGGTGTCCCTTTGAAGCGAATTCCACGTAATGATGGAAATTCTTGGCCCGATTCAAAGTAAGGCCCTATATCAAGTTGTGGAAAAGTGTATTCCTTTATAGTTGTGTCCGCACTCTCCTTTGACCATATTTTGGAAGGTCTCGGAAAGGGTAGCAGCGAATCCCCTGGATTTGTGGCCGAATCTTGAATAGATGGTCTAAATGAGCTTTGGTAAAGTAACCTGTTCATAAACAATCGGGGGTTGTTCTCATATCGAACATTAAAATTAAAAAGTCGAATTAGTGTGATATACGAATTATCGCGTTTGATGACAGAGTTACCGATTAGGAGTGATTTGTATCTTTGCATCTGATCTGAATTGTATAGGATATTGCGGGGGTCTGCGATACTTGGAAGAAAATAAAGATCGTTGTTGATGATTATATATATATTTGCTATTTTTCCATCGTCTGTGCGAGGAATATAAGATAAATAGGGGTCGACGAGAGGTGCGTGTATTATTTTAAAAGTATTTATTTCGCTGAATCCATTTCCAACGAGGGGGGTTCCGTCACTGTTCACGATAGGTCCGTTATATATATTTTGTCCACGAACGCGTATAGTTAGAGAAAACATATTTTTGTCTTCGAAGCGACTAAAAGCAAATACGTTATCGAGTGTGCCGTCGCTAAACTCGTATATTGGGAGGCCGTATTTTGGTGAAACTATCTGAAATGTGATTTCAAATAGGATGGGTTTGTTCCACGTAAAGACCATGTCTCCTTTGAATTTTACATAACTTTCTTGTTTGTTTCTTCCATAAGGAGGGGTTAAGTAAAAATACTTGGTAGCATTGTTCGTGAATCTCAATAGAAACAACGACTTTTCCAAGAATGGTTCCGAATTTTCATCCTTCACCATAGCAACTGCTGGCTGAATGAGCGAACCACCCGTAGTGAAATTTTCTTGGAAGTTCAAAACAACATTGTGTTGATTGTAGTAAGGTGCCATAGAAGGTGGTATTGTGGGTACTGGTGTGATTTCGTTATATAGCGTATCTTTGCACCAATATGCCGAGCATCCTGGATCGGGTTGGAATTCGTACTTTCCGATAGAGCTTTCTACGGATGGTTTTGATTTTGTTATCAGGTCGGTAAATGAACACGTTTCGCCGATTGTCCCGGAATTTTTACACATCCATAGAATTTTATAGGTTGGTTTTTTCGGCATTTGGTTAACTTCCATCATACTATACATCGTGCACATATTATTACCGGAATCCCATTTAAATCCTATACATTTGTCGGTATCCATACAATTTAACCAACAATTTACTTCGTCTTTTTTACCATTTTCAATTTCACCCGATTTCAAATTATACAATAAAACATAGTCTTTTAGTTTAGAGCCGCTAGTGTTTTTTATTATATTTCCAGATACATCATTAAAGGTCTCTTTCATGAGACCCTTCAATGATGAATACGCATTATCAAATTGTATGTTACAATCATTAGGGGATGTTTCCTTACAAGTAGACGGACATATTCGCTTGAACGCATCACTCGTTACACCAGAAATGGATACATTTGTGAAACACATCTTACTCAACTCTTCACTGCATATATCAACGGGAGGTGGCTCGGTAGGTTCCGAAATAGGTGGCGCGGTAGGTATGTCACATTCCCATTTTGAATAGTATTCACGCATTTAAATTTATCTTTTTTATATTACTTTTATTTTTTTTTAGGAAACAACAGTTGACGTTTTAAAAAGTAAAAAGTAATATAAAGATTAATTGAAAAGTAATGCAAGTGCGCGCAAAATATACGATGATTGTTTTTTTTTAACAGGAATCACGACTAATTGTACTTCGTCACTTTCAAGATCGTTTTCAGTTACTTCGATGTTATCGTTGTAATGTAGTTGGTGCATTTTTATTCGAGAATGTATCAGTTAAGAACTTTTAATGGGTTTTTTCGTACCCGAAGGCACGAAAAAAACCATCAAGCGGTTAATTTAGAAATCAACCAATTTTTGAAATTTCCATGTTAATCCGTCCCACCCCTTTACAAACTGTGCATATATCGAATGTATGCGTACGAAACCATGACCTAGAGACACGCAAAGCATAACGCGTTCCATTGCAATTTGGGCATTCCATTGGAATGAGAGATGTATACAACCTATTCGTGCGAATTTTGTTTATTGAATTCATACTATGTATGCGAATTTCTTCCCAAGCTAGACGCTCGATTTCTTGATCAATCGCACGAACGCGCTCCATTCGGCGTTTATGTTCTTCTTCTTTTGCAAGAATGGTGGCAAGTTGCAACAATGACATTTTTTTCTTGTTTTTATCGGTACGCCTTTTTTATAGCCCCAAAGGGCTTTTTTGTTTTTTTATGAATCGTCAACTGTTGTTTCCGAATTGTCCGAATAGTAATCGGATGAATCATCCGAACATGTAGAGAGATTTTTTTCCTTGATGACATCAACGGTAATCTTTTTAAGTATCTTGGTACTACTGACTTCAAATTGTTTGGAAGCTAAAAATTTTCGAAGATCTGAAAACTTGAGCTGTGCCAAATTCTTGTCATTGTGAAAATCAAAAAAGTCAACCACCATCGACTTCATTTTCGCCAAATGTTCATCTTCATCCATTTTTTTCTTTGACACCAACTTCACACGTTTACCGGTCGTAGTACCGGTCGTAGTACCGGTCGTAGTACCGGCTGTGTCGTGGGTCTTGCAATATTTTTTGCAAGGTAATGCGTAGAATCGACAAGGCCCTCCTTTTTTGGACAACCCTTCGCATTTACAACGATTGTCGGGCTTTTTGACTTGCGCTTTTTTCACTGTTGCTGAGACACCCCGACTGATGTGTATGAAAGTTGCATCCACAATTTTTTGAATTTCTTCGATTGCACTTTCGTCCAGTTTGTGGCGCGCACAAAATTCACGCATCATATCAATCGGGAGGGACATTTTTTTGTTTATTCGTTTACTTGTTGTTTATTTGTTGTTTACTGTTGTTTATTTGTTGTTTACTGTTGTTTACTGTTGTTTATTTGTTGTTTACTTTTGTTGTTTACTGTTGTTTATTTGTTGTTTACTGTTGTTTACTGTTGTTTACTTGTTGTTTGTGTAATGGCAAGCTACTCTACTCTTAACTTATGCTTACAAGGCTTGGGTAAAGGTGGTTTTGGTTTTTTTGTTGCTTGTGAACTAGCAAGGTGGTCCTATGGTTGCGTTAATGAGACTTATGAACTCCGAAGAGTTATAAGTTTTTTTGTATTTTTAGGGCTTTTAACTTGTTTCGCTACCGGATCCATCGGATCCATCGATATCCTGTTTGAACTTGGATTTCCGGGAAACAACCTTTTTCAGTTTGTTTGTCGTATTTTTTATCAATTTTGGTTTCTTTTCATCCGAAGAAGTTTCTTTTCCGTGGGTTTCCTCAAGTATTTGGTGCGATTTGCAATACTTCCCCCCATCTATCGCGTAAAACCGACAAGGTTCCCCCTTTTTGGACAATCCTTCGCATTTGCAACGATTGTCGGACTTTTTGACTTTGGTATTTTTATTGGGTAATTCGGTCATGGTAAGGTGACGACCAATGTGTACCAAAGTCGCATCCACAATTTTTTGAATTTCTTCCATTGCACTTTCGTCCAGTTTGTGGCGCGCACAAAATTCACGCATCATATCAATGGGGAGGGACATTTTTTTGTTTATTCGTTTACTTGTTGTTTACTGTTGTTTACTGTTGTTTACTGTTGTTGTGTAATGGCAGGCTACTCTACTCTTAACTTATGCTTACAAGGCTTGGGTAAAGGTGGTTTTGGTTTTTTTTTGTTTACTTGTTTACCTGTTTACTTGTTGCTTGTAAACTAGCAAGGTATTCCTATGGTCCTATGGTCCTATGGTTGCGTTAACGGAGCTCCGTAACTCCGAAGAGTTTTTTTTAGATACCAATATATGCTAAATCGGATTCACTGAGATTTGTTAGAATCCAGCGACGAACGTCGGACCTACGGCGAAAATTTGGTACGGAAGATGTATTGTTAATTGTTCTTATGGCTCTCATCTTATAAACGGCAAATGCTGGGTATCTGAACATGTATTCATCTGTATATTCGAGAAACATAATTCTAATCATTCCAGAGTAAGAATCAGGGTTGATTTTCCTGTATTTTCGAAACCATTTTTGGATGATCTTTGCGCTTACTTTTTGAAGTAAGTGTTTCTTTTCCATAGCACCAAAATTGAATATTTGACGAATGATGTTTTTGTCGCTGATACGGGTCATGATTTCCACTGGGTCCATTTTTTTTTATCAGAAAACTACTTATCTTTTTGTTAAAAAACTTGGGTCAAAATGATTTTGATTTTTTTTTCTTTGTAGTATATAAAATTAGAGAAACATGATACCAAGAGTAGGAATGCAAATATACCCGAAGACTGGTGAGCACGCGAATGTAACGCACATTATTACACGGGTACAACCGCCATTTGCTGACGCGGAATCACTTGGCGGTCACGCTGTGACTATTAACTTTGAAACGGAAATCCCAACAAATTATTCATACGTCTTCCCGCAGGACGTGTCACGTTGGAAGTTCGGTCGCAAGTCCCGCTGTAAGTCCGGTCGCAAGTCCGGCCGCAAGTCTCGCCGCAAGTCCCGCCGCAAGTCCCGCCGTAAGTCCGGCCGTAAGTCCCGCATTTAATTTAAAAAAAAATTCAAATTTTTTTTTACCCTACGATTTTTAATTATCGTAGGGTAACCGTTTTATATTATTGTAGGGTGGACACATTGAGGGTTTTGCCGTATACATTGAATATATATATATACATTGAATATATATATACATTGAATATATATATACATTGAATATATATATATACATTGAATATATATATATACATTGAATATATATATACTTAAAAATGTCGCAAAACATTTTAGAGTATATTTTGAACCATGTGACGTTATTGCAGTTGGAGGAATTCTTACTTGAACAATCCATCACTATTCGAAACCCCTGTCATGCAATCACAAAAAATGGGGGTGCGTGTAAGAATTACGCAGGTGTTGGAAATGAATACTGTCACCGTCACATGAAGCAAAAAAAGAAAATTCGCATAAAGAACTTGTGGGCTATTCTCCGATCATCCGTATATATGATCATTTCATATAAAAAGTTTCTCCACCATTACTACAACCCTAATGGGAAGGGGGCAAATGAAGCCATTAAGAGGTGTTATATGCGTGCTTATTCATTGATTAAATAATTAAAAATCAAAAAACAAGGATCGCTAGGTTTTCGGGAGAAGGAAGGGTAACGAAAACATTGAAGAGCGCAAAGGTCTGTTTTTAAAAAATGGAGGTTGACAAAATTACTTTTCTTCCTGTTGGCACAGAGGTGCGTTTTTCAAAACTAAAAAAAATTGACCCAATTTCTATCTCTATCGCCGGGTTTTTTCCTCAGGATGGAACTTATTGGGCTGATATGGTAGACGACATCGAAGATGACATCAACGATGATGTTGAGGTTTACAAACAATTGATTCCTGGGTATATGAAAACTTGGAACACACCCAAAAAACCCGTTTGCTATTCCAAAACGATCATTGTTCCGGGAATTGGTGTCTTTGTGGAAGATAGCGAAAGTAAAAAGTTGATTGATTTGACTGGTTGGTTTTGTTAATTTTTCTTAAAAAAAAAGAAAAAAAAAGAAAAAAAAAGAAAAAAAAAGCCCTTCGGGGCCATAAAAAACACGTAAAGAAACCGAGACGTATTTACGATATACATAAAATGTCTTTCCCCAGTGATATGGTACGTGAATTTTGTGCGCGCTACAAACTGGACGAAAGTGCAGTAGGGGAACTTCAAAAAATTGTGGATGATACTCTTATTTACACGATAAGACAGATAATGAATTCACAATCAAAAACAGTCCCTGCCAAAAACAATACCGCCCCACCGTCCAATAAAAAAATACTTTCAAAAAAAAAATGCGAGGGTCTTTCCAAGAAAAACAGTCCTTGTCGGTTTTACGCAATGGAAGGGGAAAATTACTGCAAACATCACCATGTCTCTGAACTTGCGAAAGACCAGGAAATACCCAAAGAGACAACGGTACCCATCGACATATTCCCACCAAGCAGTGTTTACGAAACAAAGTCCACCGCAGTGAAAAAGCCACTAGGGGGGAACGATATCCCCCAACCACTTGTGCCGCTTGAAGTCACCCCCTCGGTGGTTTCCAACCCGAGCACACCGGAAAAATCCCTTCAAAGAAGTGACGCAATTCATCCCGCCCCCCTTATCAAAGAAGAGTTTCCCCCAACACAAGATGACTTTGTTACGGCAGAAAAGTCGCTTGAAGTCACTCCCCCGGTGGTTTCCAACCCGAGCACACCGGAAAAACCCCTTCAAAGAAGTGACGCGATTGACCATTCTTCCCCTAAGAAGGTTGTCAACATCCCACCCCCTCCCCCAGTCCCGGCGTACTTGTTGGGTGAGTCGAACCTAGACGATGAAGAGCTTCGAAAAGAAGTATCTGAGATGATGAAGTCAAAAAAGACTGTGAAAAGACCGGTTGCATGGATGAAGAAGCAACAATTAAAAAATAAATGAATGTGAATAACGTATACTCCGTAAATAACAAACAATTAAAAATCAAAAAAAAAATTAATCCTTCGGGATTAAAAAAAAGCATTATAGGGATCTGTTTTAAAAAAAATTAAAAAAAATAAAATGGATAAAATGGGTAAAATGGATAAAATGGATAAAATGGATAAAATGAATAAAATGAATAAAATGAATAAAATGGATAAAATGGATAAAATACGCGTATTTTGTGACAAACACAACTTGGACGAAGAGAGCGTAAGTGAACTATGTTCCATTATGGATATTGTTTTGCATGATGTGGGGGGGGCTAAAAAAGATACGGATAAAAAATCAACTAACAAGGCGCAAACTAAATGTATTGGTTTTAACAAAAATGGAGAAGCGTGTAGGTTTTATGCTATAAATGATACAGAGTATTGTAAAAAACATTCCGAAACCGAGGTCAAAAAATGTAATGGTATGGTGAATGGTAAAATGTGTGAAAAAAAAGGAAATCAGGTAAATGGGTCAAAGTATAGCTATTGTCCGACCCACAAAGAATCGTGGAAATTGTACGAAGGTGATGACACAATACTAACGAAGAATGTGCATGAAGTATTGAATAAATTTCCGGCAGACGATCCAAATGATTCTGATTACGAGTTGTTTCATGGGTCGGAATCGGATACGAATTCCGAAATTTCGCAAAAAGGCGAAATTTCGCAAAAAGGCGAAATTTCACAAAAAGGCGAAATTTCACAAAAAGAGCCTAAAAAGGGTGTTAAGAATGGTAAAAAAAACCTTTCTTGGGTTAAAAAAATGCAGGATAAACTTAAGAAAAATTCAGAAATAACCGATATGAAAACTAAAAAATATTCAGAAGAATACTCAGAAGAATATTCTACGGAACATTTCGAAAAATAAACCAATCAAAAAAGCAAAATCCTTCGGGATTTTTTTATTTGTATTCTTACGAAGAGTGAGTCTGAATTGATTAAAAACAATTTAAAGTTATAACCCCATTATTCATTAGAGGGAAGTGGCATTTAATTCCATATGATTGAGAAACTTAACATGGATATTTCAAAAGAAAATAATGTAAACTTTTTCTGTAACAAGCATATTTATTGTAATAAATGTGGTTATGCATTTATGTTTTCTTCAGACGAACAATTATATTTTGAAAAAAAAAACTTATTTCCTCGAAAGAATTGCCATTCGTGTAGCACTCTTCGTAAGAATACAAATAAAAAAAATAATTGTTTTTTTGAAAAATGAATATAAATTCCGACTACGGTACTTTTCGTATTACATTTAATTATGATGAAGGTGTTTCTATTACGGAATCCGTAAGTTTGCATAGCGACAACCAAAATGACACGAATAAGATCATCTTGATGTGTCCAGATGGAAGTTTGCGAAAATACAATCAAAATTCCCCACTCTTAATTATTGAAGATCTTGTTAAAAACCCACCCAACAATATAAAAAAACATATTTACGATGTATCTTTGTTAAATAAAGAATTTTGTCATTTTTATTGCACAAGTATTAAGGATAATGAAGATTTACCCGATATAGTTTACCACGGGATTTTGATTGATAAGAATGGAATTTCACACCCTTGTTATATCCCTAGTTGCGTTTATAAACAAATCCCTAATTTTTTTAAAACCGTTGGTAATCACCCCTGTAATTACTTTAAATTTAACAACTTTGGAACAATTGTTTTAGATTAATATTTTTTCTGTTGTTTTCAAACTAATTTCTTGAAAAATGTCCCCACGGGGACCTTCGGTGTCCCACGGGGACCCCCCGGAATTTTAAAAGTCCCTGAAAATCCCCAAAAGTCCTTAAAAATCCCTAAAAGTCCCTGGATTTTTTCAAAAGTCCTTTTTTGTTTTTGAAGGTTTTTTGTAAAAATTCTATGTATTTTGACATACAGCACCCTAAAAATCTGAAAACGGCGTATGCATACAAGTCCTTAAAGTCCTTTTTTAAAAAGGATTTTATTTTTTTTTCAAGGACTTTTGCAATTTTTACAAAACCAATTTTCAAAAAAAAATTCCACTTTTTTCAACTTTTTATAGAACTCTATGTCAACATGCATAGAGTTTTATAAAAACATGCTCTTTTTACAATTCTCCATTTCATCCATATTCAACTTTTTCGTTTTTTTGCAATAAAAAAGTTATGCTTCCCCCCCCGGCTGAATTTCAGCTTTTTGTGGACCCCCTCCGTGGACCCCTCTTTGAGTTTCTAGTGTTGGATATCGAGCCCCACTTGGGACCTCAAAAAAAAAGCTGAATTTCAGCTTTTCAAAAAGCTGAATTTCAGCCTTTTTTGTGGACCCCCTCCGTGGACCCCCCTTTGGGTTTCTAGTGTTGGATATCGAGCCCCGCTTGGAACCTCGAAAAAGGGTATTTTTGAGGGAGCTTTTTTAGGGGTCATTTAAACCATGGTGTAAGAGGCTGCATAAAAACCCAAGAGGGGTCCGCGAAGAATATTTTCTAAGCTAATTTTTTAAAAAGTGTCCCACGGGGACCTTCGGTGTCCCAAAAGTGTCCCATGGGGACCCCCCGGAATTTTAAAAGTCCCTGAAAATCCCCAAAAGTCCTTAAAAAT
>VFQT010002924.1_pt1 | contig 16441 bp, 11 predicted proteins | sample 3512381 | NCBI WGS metagenome assembly VFQT01 (sample SAMN10412376, study PRJNA504923) | tailings metagenome | isolation source: Relicate 2 Philex TSF3 active mining site | place: Philippines: Tuba, Benguet | collected 2017-08-29
CGAATCGGGGCCCCTCGACAAGAACTCGACGCCGAGCGACTGCCGAAATTAGGAACGAAGAGTCATCAAATGAGCAAGGTTCTGTGCTCGCACATAGGAATCGATTTGTTGCGACAATTGCACTTTCGGGGCTCGATACGCGAAGCCAGGACAGCGCACTCACATCTTCGATCGAGGCGACTTGGGTTGTGGACACGTACTCTTCTGGCTGCTTCAGCACATTGACAAGGATTGCTGACGACGCCGCAACGGTTGTAATGATCAGGAAAGGTTTGAAGTGCGGTTTCAATGACCGCGACAGCACGCGGCATGTACCGACTAGAGCCACAGCGAGGAATAGTCCAAGCGCAATCGGGAGAATAATCAGCGAGGCCTGGTGGGGAATGACCCGAGAGAGCACCCCATGATTAATCTCAATGGTCATCCCAATGAATCCAATCGCGCCCGCTGCAATTGACAACACATTCGGCAATTTCGAAAGTTTCTCGATCTGCGAGGCAAATCCAATTCCGGTTACGAGTGCTGCGCACAATGTGGTCACATTGAAGAAGTAGAGTTCGGCCGATCCTCCTGACAGAACAAATCTCAGACTTCCAACTGCTGCAGTCGTTACCAAGAACGTGAGCAAGAGGGTTTCTGTATTCGATTGACTCTGGCGCCATAGTCCGATGGATCCGACAAACATCGTCGCCAAGATGGCGATGATCAAGGAGATCGGGATCAATGGATAGAGACGTGAGTCGGGCGCCAGGTTTGCAAGGTTCCATGACACCGCGTACTCACGCTGTTCCCATGAGTGGGGGCTGAGGAACACAAAGTATGTCGCTACAGAAGTGATCGCAACGACGGCCGGGAGCACGAAGCCACTCACGGATCGGTTTCGCCACCACATCACCAAGAGCGTCGAAACCGTCCCGACGAGTACGGCGACCCCAAATGGTGCTTTGGCAAGAAAGGCAACGGCGATGAGGACAGGGATCGTAAATGTTGCTCCGCGAAGGGCGCCTTGAGCTAGAGCAACAAGCAAAATTGGTACAAGCAACATCCAGATGTATGGCGCAACATTTGATGTATTCAGGACGTGATAAAAACGAATTGGGTCGATCACCGTTGCAGTTCCAAAGAGCACAGCAACGCCGATGGCACCGGCAATTCTGCGAATGCCCGTCGCGCTGATTAGAGCAAAGATGAGCCATGCGATCACGGCAAAGGTCACCGTCGGAACCACGTGGAGTGTCGTCACAAATGGAGTGGCTCCAGACAACTTGTCGATGAGGCCCGACCAAGCGAGAGAGAACCAGTGGTATCGGACCGAAGTCCCAATTGCTGCCGCATAATCACCAATTCCGAAGTGTGCAAGTGACCAACTCATCGATTCGCTAAATACGAAGTCATCAGACCCCGTATACAGGGGGCGCAACATCAAGTCGCCATATTTTGGAATTGAGGACCGCGCCATGAAGAGGGTGGTTAGCCAGAGTGCAGATCCGATGAACGATGAGAGAATCGTCGTTGATGTCGATTTCGAGATTTGTTTGAAAAAGTTCAGCCCATTCGTGATGCAGAGTATGGAGATCGCAAGCCACCATCCCCGAGTGAAGACCCCATATCCGCTCATCACGACGAGTGGCGTTGCTGCGAGGAGCCGAAAATCAAAAATGAGAGGTGTTGGCACGATTGGACCACTGGTCTTTCGCGCAAGAACAGTGACTGCCAAGGCGAGAACAGTTTGACCGACCCACGCGGGAGTGTTTATCCCGATATTGAGGCTGAGCTGGTCAACGAGTGTTGAACTAAGGGAACCTAAAGCGAAGGCGACGGCGATGGTCTCCAGAGCGGAGAGTTCGACCTGGACTAAACGTCGGACAATGACGAGACCGACGAGTGATTGGAATGCGAGAACAAAGAGGGTTGCGATCGAGTCGCGCACCGGAGCACCGTTGTATGTTGTCCAGCCCAGGTACAGCGTGCTGGCAAGGGTCGCGAGCGCTGCCTTCATGGGCAACGGACTTTCAATTAGTCTTTTTTCGATAGCCCATACATTACGCCCGCTGGGTTAGCGCCTGAAGGTCTAATACTTCTCATGTCTCACCACCAAAGTTTTGATGACTACGCATCTTCGTATAGGGCAGAAATGGGTGATGCACTTGGTCGTTTTGGTGGGGAGTCCTCGTACTACTTGAGGCAGAAAGTGAGCTTGCTTTCCCGTGAACTCAGACATGCTCGACCAAGTCGGGTCCTCGACTTTGGCTGTGGCATTGGTCAAGCAGTTCCTTTCCTCCTAGAAGCTTTCTCTCCCGAGTCCCTCGTTTGCACAGACGAGTCGAAAGAATCCCTCAACATGCTTCGTGCGACGTATCCCACCGTTCGTGCTGTCGGCCTCGACGAAGTCAAAGATGAGGCCTTCGATCTCATTTTTGTTGCCAACGTGCTGCACCACATTCAACCCGAGTTACGTCGCGAGGTGGTTGGCGATCTCTGTCGACGACTACGTCCCGGAGGGGTTGTCGCAGTCTTTGAACACAATCCGCTCAATCCGATTACGCGAAGGATTGTCTCCAACTGCTCATTCGACGAAGGAGTGATTCTCCTTCCAAAGTCTGAATCTCTTGCGTATTTTGTTGGAGTAGATGGCATGACGATCATGAAGTCTGGATATTGCTTATTCACCCCAGAACCGTTGAAGAGAATGAATTGGATTGATTTGCTTCTGCGTAAGGTTCCGCTGGGCGGTCAGCATTATGTTCTTGCGCAACGTAACTGATGGCAGACGGTGCGCACCGCACACTCGGATAGAGTTCAGCCAATGGCGAATGAGTCCGCAACTGCAAGAAAGCCACATTCACTCTCCATAGTTGTTCCTGTTTACCAAGGCGAACGGTCATTGAAGGCAGTAGTTGAGGAAATTGTTGCTCAACGTGAGAGCTTCGAAGCGCACAATCCGCCCATAGAGCTCAAAGAGATCATTCTGGTTCATGATTGCGGACCTGACGGCTCAGACGAAGTAATGCGACAGCTCGCCAGAGCAAATTCGATCGTAAAGAATGTTTGGCTTGCGCGTAACTCCGGGCAACATGCCGCCACGCTTGCGGGAATGGCCTCGTCGAGTGGCGACTGGATCGTCACCATGGATGAAGATGGTCAGCATGATCCAGCATCAATTCCCGGCATGCTTGAGTGCGCACTTGGGACGAAGTCCGACCTCGTCTATGGGCGTCCGGTCAATCCGCCACCACACAGTGCTTCGAGGAACCTTGCGTCTCGGCTGACTAAGAAGGTCTTCTTGCCCGTCCTGACCGGCGGGAAAGTCCAGTATTTTTCAAGTTTTCGTCTAGTCCTTGGCGAGATGGGAAGGTCGCTTGCAGCCTTTGCAAGTAATGACGTTTATCTGGACGTTGCGCTTTCCTGGGTGACGCGATTGGCTACCACCCATGACGTCATTCTCCGGAAGGAGAGCCGCAGCACATCTGGATATTCCACTCGATCATTGACGAGCCACTTCATGCGGCTTGTCTTGAGTGCTGGTACGAGACCACTCAGAATCGCAAGTGTTCTTGGTGGTGGATCATTTGTGTCCGGACTCGTAATCGCAGGCGCAGTTGCGGTTCGTAAGGTTTGGTATGGATTTGATGTCGTTGGTTGGGCATCAATGTTCAGCCTCTTGTTGATAATTGGCGGCTTCATCTTGCTTGTACTCGGAATCATTGCCGAATACGTCGGCTTGTTAGTGCGGACGGCCATTGGGCGACCGTTGTACGTGATCACGAATGATCGTGCCGACGGCCCCCTTTATCGTGACTAGGTAGACAAGGACCACCATGATCTGGGTTCTTGGTCGGGGCGGCCTTTTGGGTGGGGCGGTCGCCCGAGAGGTGGGCAAGCTGCGTGAAGTCTGGTCTCCGTCAAGGCCAATTCGCTGGACTGAAATCGACTCCTACCAATCGACAATGGATACTGCGATCGACGAGTTCTCGAGCCGCCTTGCTGGGGGTGGGGGCTCATGGACGATCTATTGGTGTGCGGGAGTAGGGACCATCGGAGCGAGCGATGCTGAAATCAATGGGGAGTTCGAGCGCGTTGAATACTTCCTTCGCGTACTGGCCAGCCGACTAGCTGGCGCAGCGTCGGATGGGACGCTGTTCTATTCGTCATCTGCTGGTGGGATCTACGGGGCGTCGACCGAGGCCCCAATATCTGAAGATTCACAAGTTGCGATTAATACTGCCTATGGCTCAATGAAGCTCCGTGTTGAGGATCTCTTTGCGAAGTGGGCGAGTGCCATGAACTGTCGAGTCGCGATTGGGCGAATCTCGAATCTCTATGGCAGTGGTCAGAACGTTCAAAAACAACAAGGGCTGGTTTCTGCGGCGTGTTTGTCTCTTCTCAAGAAACGGCCCCTTGAAATTTTCGTTCCACTCGACACCATCAGGAACTACCTCTATGTGGAGGATGCAGCACTTGTGATTGTTGGATTCACAGAAAAAGTCTCAGGAATGCCCATGGCGACTGCCGAACAGAAGATCGTGTGTTCCCCCCACAACCTGTCAATTGCCGCACTTCTCTACGAAATCCGCCAGGTCTATGGGCACCGACCACCCATCGGCCTCGGCAGCAGGCCAATCTCGTCGTTGCACAACCGGAATCTCTCTATGAATTCGGTGCGTCATCTCGAGATTGAACCACAGCAGTTCACGCTCCCGGCCGTCGGAATAGCCGAGGTTCGGCGGAGCCTCCTGGTCGAATTGATGTCCGGCTCATTGGCATCCTGAGGATTGTGAGAATCCCAGCTTCTGGCCGACTGAACTGAGTGTTCCAGTTGGACTTAGCGCTTTCGTCCAATGAAAAGAATGTTCTTACCAGCGAGTCGATACCTCGTCAGTCTTGCAACAAGCTGCGAGACCGGAAGCACAATGTTGTCGTAGGCAAAGACACTTGTTCGACCAGCGGACTTAACACGCAAGATTCGGTAAAGGATGAAATAAAGAACTCCACCGAGCGGATCGTGTTGCTCCAACCGAACTGATTCGAATCCTGCAGTTGAGAGGAGGGCTTCTGCTTCGCGAGCCGAATAGCGACGGAAGTGGAGCGAGGATTGGTCAAGAGTTCCGTAGTACGAAGGTCGTGCCGGTGAGAATACGATGACTTGACCGCCACTTCTCAACAACTTGTTGGCAAGGCGAAGCTCATCGAGGTCATTTTCGATGTGTTCGAGAACATTTACGTAGACCACCGAACTGACGCCGCCAGCATCGTGACCCGAATGTACGTGATCTCGCAACGTCGAACAGAGCAACTGCACATTGGACAGCCTTGCGCAGTTCCGCTGCGCCATGTCGAAGAGCGAAGGGTCAGGTTCGAGCGCGGTAACTGATGAGGCGTGCCGTGCGAGGATCTCGGTGTTGTGCCCCGTACCTGCGCCTACTTCGAGCACCTTGTCGCCGATCGCAAACCTAAATCGGTTGAACCAGCGAAGGGCTGTCTTTTCGTTGTTTGATAGGTGTTCGAGCATGGTTCCTGCCGGATAGGGCATGCCTTCTATAGACACGACGCCCCCGCGTTGACGTCGAGCAATCATCTTTGCCGTCGAGCGAATTCGGGGCAGATCCCGTACAGCCCGTTTCATCTGGCCAAGCTTGAGGTTTGATTTTCCTGCGAAACGTGGTCTGAAGTGAATTGGAACCTCAATAATCTTTTGAGATTGAGCATCTGCAACTGCGACGATGCATCCAAAGAACGAAAACCCAGAGAATCCCAGAGTCTCGCGAACGCAACGGGTGATGCACTCCCTGCTGTAGATGCGAAAACTCGTAGTTGGATCTTTGACATGCCAGGGAATTGACGTCGCTCGCAGGGCAAGTGAGCTCAGTCGCGAAATGAACTTTCGTGGCAGGCTAAGTCCATAGCATTTCCCGCCCCGTGTCCACCGTGATCCGATGGTGATTGAAGCTCCCGCACTGAGATGTGCGCGCAAGAGATCGGGGATCTGTCGTGCATCGTGCTGGCCATCTGCGTCGAGATTAACCACGAAGTCGCAATTCAGATTGTGAATGGCGAATTCGAGTCCTTCTGAAAGCGCAGCTCCGAGACCTCGCTGCGGACCCCTGACGTAGTGGACAGTGACGCCCCACTCTTTCCCACAACGCTCGACGATTTCTTGAAGTGTCAACTCTTGGCTGTCGTCAACCACGAGGATCGAGAGCGAGTGTCCGAATTGTGTGAGATTGCGAATTGCTTCGACGACTTCTTCTAGGACTGGTCTGATCGAGTCGTTTTCGTTCAGCGTGGCGAGAAGGACTGTGCCGTGGCTTCGCGCATTCAAGATGTCCAAATTTGTCAACGACATAACCCAATGAGAGAGCGTAATGGCTTGTGTGCCCACCAGTGCCTGCGACCTTCATCGCTCATCTCTCCGGCGCCTGCTGTTAGGCTCAATTGGCTAACGGGGTGAGCAAAATGCCTTCAAAACACGTCGACTTGAAAGCTATGTCTCATCGAGCGCGTCGATTAGTAATCGAGATGGCACATAGGGCGCACAAGGGTCACATTGGAAGTGCGTTGTCAATCGTTGACCTATCCGTAGCGGTCGCCGAAAGAGTTTTTGCCTATAAGGGACACGATAAGGAACGACCCCGATTAGCACTATCGAAGGGTCACGCGGCGACCGCCTGGTATGCGGCGATGGCGTGTATGGGGCACTTTGAAGAATCCGCATTGGTTTCCTATGGAACTAATGGTTCTCTTTACGGCACGCATCCAGATCCAGCCCAACCCGGTACTGACTTCATGACTGGGTCTCTTGGGCAGGGCATTGGTTTCGCAGTCGGGTCCGCAATGGCTTCAAAGATCTCGGGTAATTCGTTCAGAGTCTTTTCTATTTTGAGTGACTCTGAATTGAACGAAGGCTCTACATGGGAATCGCTACATATCGCGTCTCAACATGGACTCGGACAATTGACGGTGCTCCTTGATCTCAATGGTCAACAAGCTCTCGGCATGACGACTGATGTGATGAACGTTGGCGATGTTGGTGCTCACTTTGCCAGCGTCGGTTGGAACGTGCTTCGAGTGGATGGACACGATGTTGATGCGATTTCCGATGCGATTCGGACGTGCGAGAGTTCTCCTCGTCCAAACCTGATTATCGCATCGACTGTTGCAGGGTATCCAATCAGTTTCATGATGAGAAAGGTTGAATGGCACTATCTACCTCTGACGGACGATCAATATCGGCAAGCGCTAGAAGAGCTTGAGGTTGACTTCAACAAGCACGGAGCGGCGTCATGAGAGCTGAGTTTGTTGCATCTCTCTGCGATCTTGCATCTCGTGACGACAGAGTCGTGTTGCTCACAGCGGATCTAGGTTTCGGAGCTCTTGAACCGTTTGCTGAGAAGTTTCCGAATCGATATTTCAACGTCGGCGTTGCTGAACAGGGTATGGTCAGCGCGGCAACTGGATTGGCTGAGGCTGGCTTTGTTCCCTACTGCTATTCAATCGCAACCTTCTCGTCGCTCAGGATCATTGAATTCTTCAGGAACGGCCCGGTGGCCCACAATCTTCCTGTTCGTATGGTGGGTATCGGTGCTGGTATGGACTATGGAATGGACGGACTTACCCACTTCGCGGTAGACGACGTATCGATGTACTTGTCTCAACCGAACGTCCTCGTATGGGCACCGGCGTCGCCAAGCGAAGTTACAGATGACCTGGGCGCTATCAACGAGGTTGAAGGCCCAATTTACGTTCGCCTGGTTCGAAGAGGGACACCCTGCACCGTTCCAAATGTTGTTGATAGTCCCGCCGGAACCGAGACGGTGAAGATTCTCAGTCTCGGAGATGCCCATGGTCGCGGAACGCGAATCAGTGACTTGCTTAAGCAGCAGGGGATAGATGCCGATCATCGCGTCGTCACTCGCATCCATTCGTTCAAGGGTGAGGAGTTCTCGCAGTTCCTTGACGGTGCAAAGGTCTGTGTAGTTGTTGAAAATCACTACATGTACGGTGGCCTTGCAAGTCACGTTGCGCACGCGGTCTCGACCGCGGGCTTAGGATGCGTGGTGGTCCCAGTAGGAGTCGAACGATTGCCTATTGGGGTTTACGGAGATCAGTCGTTTATGGAAGAGAACTTCATGACTACAGATGATGCGGTCGTCTCGAAAGTTCTTCGCACGGTGCGACAGGGATGATCGACGACCCGCGAGAGTTAGAAGGTCCAATCCTCATCACAGGGGCAGGTGGTTTCGTCGGCGCAAACCTCTTGAGGCATCTCCTCAGTGTGCGAGATGACGTAGTTGGTATTGCGCACAAGAACTCTTGGCGACTTGAGGGTGTAGATCCGCAGAAAATCGTAAGTCTCAATCTCGAAAACAGCCGGGCGTTGCAGGCTCTTCTCGACGAGATTCGCCCTCGGACGGTCTTCAATCTTGCTGCGCACGGCGCTTATCCGACCCAGACGGATTCGGCGAAAATTTTCGCAATCTCTTTCGAAGTTGCGCGATTTCTTGCAAATTGGTCGGCAGAGAGCCGTGCAACTTTTGTGCAAGCTGGAAGTTCTTCCGAATACGGAACGAATTGTGCGGCACCGCGAGAGACTGATTATGCAGAGCCAAACAGTAGTTACGCGGTAGCAAAGTTGGCCGTCACCACATGGTCCACCTATCTCGCGAAATCGATGGGTTTGAAGGGTGGTGTTGCTCGGCTGTATTCGGTGTACGGACCATTCGAGGAGCCAACTCGACTCGTTCCAACCTTGATTCGGTTAGCCAAACGAGGAGAACTACCGCCGTTCTCTCCACGCCAGGTGAGCCGAGATTTCGTATATGTCGATGACGCATGTCGCGCCATGATTTCAATTGCTAATCATGGTCGGGAGACTCGCACCTTCGAGATCTTCAATATTGGAGCGGGAGCTCCAGTGCGAATGGAAGATGTAGCACGAGTAGTCCGAGAAGTGGAAGTGCTCGACGTAGAACCTCAGTTCGGTGATTCGCTACGCGATTGGGATCTTGCAGACTGGTACGCGGACCCGAGGAAGGCGGATGATGTCCTTGGATGGATCGCTCGAACTGATTTCAAAGAGGGATATACGAGGACGAAGCAATGGTACTCACAGGGCAGCAACCAGAGATTCCTCTCTGAACGATCGACAGATTCGCGGAGAACGAAGAAAGTCAGTGCAATCATTGCCTGCTATAAGGATGGACAAGCAATTCCGTTCATGTATGAACGTCTCAAGAAAGTCTTCATAGAACTTGGTGTCGACTATGAAATCATCTTTGTAAATGACTGCAGCCCTGACAACAGCCGAGAAGTCATCGAAGAAATCTCATCGCGGGATTCTGCAGTAATTGGAGTATCCCATTCTCGAAACTTCGGCTCGCAGGCGGCATTCCTCAGTGGTATGAGAATTTCGACAGGGGATTCGTGCGTACTTCTCGATGGTGATCTGCAAGATCCGCCTGAGCTCATTGCGGACTTCGTCGAGAAATTTGAAGAAGGCTACGACGTCGTTTATGGGCGCAGGGTGAATCGCGAAGCGAGCAAGTTCATGAATCTTGCGTATCGAAGCTTCTATCGCTTGATGTCGCGACTGTCGCAATTTCAAGTACCGCGCGACGCAGGCGACTTCTCGCTGATGTCTCGCCGTGTTGTGAATCAACTTGTCGCGATGCCGGAGCGCGAACTCTTCCTTCGTGCGACTCGTGCGTATGTTGGGCATCGTCAAGTCGGTGTTGACTATGTCCGTCCAGAGCGCATGTTTGGTCGGTCGACGAACAACTTGTTGAAGAATTTCGGCTGGGCGACGAAGGGGATCTTGACAGTGAGTCGAGCACCACTCGCGGCACTATCGCTGATCGGTATTTCACTTTTTGGACTCAGTGTCTTCGCACTTCTTGCTCAGATCGTCGTTCGGATTGTTCGGCCGGACTTGTCCCCGCCGGGTGTGGTCTCTGTGCTTCTCGTATCGACATTCTTTGGCTCGATTAACTTGCTCGCGATATCCGTCGTAGGCGGATATGTTGGGCGAATTCTTGAAGAGTCAAAGAATCGCCCGCGCTTCATCGCCGAGTACATCACTCGCAATGGCAAGAGTGAAACCTTTGATGCGGTTGACACCGACCGATGAGAGCATGTCCAGGGTGCGGTGATGTGGGTGTTGTCAAGTTCGCAGAAAAGATCGATCACGCGAAGTTAACTGCTGATTCTTTTTCATCACGCAAGCGACCAGAACTCTTGCATCATGAGTACTTGGAGTGCACAGGATGCAAGTCATTGTTTGTCCGATCGGTGCCAAGCCAGAGTGAACTCGGGCAAAAGTACGAGGCTGCGACGTTCATTTCGGAGGCGGAATCGGCATCTGCTGCGAAAACATATTTGGGTGTCGTGAAGAAGATGAAAGTTCTTCCTGACTCCAACGTTCTTGACCTGGGATGTGCGGATGGGGCTTTCCTTCTCGAACTTCACCGCCACGGAGTTCGCAATCTTGCCGGTGCGGAGCCTTCAATCGAGTCAATTGCAGCGGCTGACGAAGCGGTGCGGCACTTGATTGCTCAAGGAGGACTCGAGGCACTAGCGGCTGGTACGACATACCGATTGGTCACGTGTTTCCAAACCATTGAGCACGTGTCGGATCCGGAAGACTTTATCGGTTCGGTCCGAGAGCGAGTGTCTGAAGGTGGCTACTTCGCGATCGCGTGTCACAATCGAAGGTCGATCGTGAACAAGTTGCTTGGCGAACGGTCACCAATTTTTGATATTGAACACATGCAACTCTTCACACCATCGGGAATTCGTGCTCTTTTCGAGCGGAATGGATTCTCGGACGTCCGTGTGAAGGCCTATGCGAATAACTATCCGCTGTTTTACTGGATTTCGTTGGCACCAGTGCCAAGAGTCATCAAGGACTTCGTAGACAAGCGACGCCAATGGCGACTTTTCAGAACTCCGATCACATTTCCAGTTGGGAATCTGTTGGTCGTAGGGCGCAAGGCCGATCGGTCAGCTTGACCAGTAAACGACTCGGTAGATCTCGACTGAGCGATGGTTGCCAACGAGGACCATCTGGCTGCACGTCTTGTTGACCTGACCGTCTGGGTTGCCTGCCATGAGGACCACGTCAGGTCGCACCATGTTGAGCCGACGACACGCGGCTTCACGAATACCTGGAATGTCGAGGTCCTGAAGCGCATTTACACTCAGCACGTTTGGAAGGTCAGTGAGAAGTGAAATTGCATTGCCATTTTCTCCAAAGTATGCGACCCTCAGTTCAGGGAACCGCGACGCAGCTTCGAGAAGTTCTTCAACCGAACCGGTTCTAATGTCGTTCTTCTTTCCGTAGATTATCGATCCCTCTGAGATGAAGTCTGGTGACCAGATTGAGAAGTTGGGTCCGTAACCCCTCAATCGGTCGATTTCGAATCGGGGATTGGGTGGCTGGCTCAGTGAGATCACCGGTAGGACGACCACCATCAGCGCTGGAATCCAGATGAGTGATGTCTTGAGAGAGCGTGTCTGGGTCATGTGAGACATGAGGTAGGTGCCCAAGGCGAACACGATGAATGTTGAGTGAAAGAGAAAGAGTTGGAGGTTGGAGTTCACTGAACGACCGATGTAGTAGGTGAAGGAGAGGATTCCCCACGTGGACCCGTAGATCAACGAGGTTCGAAGGTGGGCCTGCCCGGCTTGAAAGTCACCAAGAATCCCAACGAGAAGTCCGATGATGAGCATTGCAATTGTTGCGAGGTAGAGACCGAACACTGGCATTGGAAGGTTGTAGAAGTCTCGAAGAGCAACGGCGCGCGGGACGATCAACATGTCAGCGAATCGAGGCGTCAGTCCGCGAGTCGCAAAGAGTCCGAAGATTGCAGCAATCGCTGCAAGTCCTCCCAATGCTTCCGCCACGAGCGCCTTGATTCGACCAATTCCTTTGCCCATCTCGACTGAAGTCACCAAGACAAGTGCGACCGATGCAGGAAAACCGAAATCGAATGCGTTGACGAGCGTGATTGCCGCAAAAGCGCCAATGAAGAAGAAAGAAGAGATCTTCCGTACTTCACGCTTGGTCAAGAGAATTGCAAATAGTCCGAGCGCCATCGGCATGAGGCTCCGACCGGGAAGCACCGTCATGAGCGATGCATTCGAGCCCGAAACGGTTTCACTCGGTTGAACTTTCGTCAACAGGAATGCGAGCGCGAACAGGAGCGTGACACCTTGCGGGACGCGGTCCCATGCATGTCGCGCAATTCTCCATACGACAAAGATTTCGACGAGGATCAACAGGTTGACCCACGCCAACGTTGCCAGGATGATCGATTTTGCGGGGAGCCAACCAAGGAGAACGAGCGGCCATCCGAGGAGCGAGGTGTAATGAGGTGAGAAATCACCGAGCGGGGTCACTCCGGCCACTTGCGCCAGCGTTTCATTCAGCAGGTATCTCGAATGTGAAAGGTCGATTATTCCTGTCGTGGGTTGTATGACTGATGGGAGATACATGCACAGTCCGAAGATGCCCGTGGCTATGGAGATCCATTTCAAGGTCCGCTTTCCAAACCGTTGGTGTTGCCCTGACTTGCCCGCGATCGAGGCAAGGAGGACGGCACCAATTGCGCAGATCATTGCGAAACCCAACCCGTACCCAAACCACAATTCGCCCTTGAATGAGTCCCAGTAGGTGACGCTTCCAAGAGCGAACACGAATACTGCAGCAGTGGCGAGCGAAAATGAAGGCGCCGAAACGAAGTGCATGATGCGCCGCGAGGCAACGATGCGACGCCCAAAAATTGCCCCAAGTGTGACAACGCCAAAGATGATGAGCAGCAGAACTCGCTCGGCTATTTCGACCGCGGAAAGTTCTCCTACAAATGGACCTTCAACAAATGGAGTCATCAATGTTGGGCCAACCCAGCGCCATCCAACGAGGAGAATCCACAGTGACAGGAGGATTCCATTAGTGAGCGAAAGGACGTCGCTGACGTCATTCACTTTTTCAGTTGCAGCCACGACGTTCTCTGTTCACCGGATTCCCACGCTAGTTCAGTTCGATGAACAGGTCTTTGAATCACTCGGTTCATTGAGGCGAAGAATTGAGATGTCGTCATTTGAAAACATGAGGTCTGTGCCGTCCATTTGCTCAATCGGACTCGATGGATTCGAAGTCATGACCGCGAGGTAGGTGACACCGTGACATCGAAGTCTCGAAAGCCGATCTGTCGTTGGAGTCTCGATCGCATCGAGTGAGAGCTCGATGCGTTGTTCAAGCCAATCTGGATATGGTCGCCCACCCGATGAATTGGGGCCAGCGCCGACAATTGAACGAGGACCCTCCGCGAAGGTCATGAGTTGGCTGAATGCTGAAACAGTGGACCTTGCGGTCTCGGTGACGCACGTGGAGCCCTTACGACAGAGGGAGAAATTCGTTGCGACAACATCTTCATTGCGGGCATTCTTTTTCAACCAGGAGAGTCCTTCGATTTGACCCGACGTAACATACGAGCGATCTGGCGAAAGACGGGCGAGGTCGGATGTGGCAAGCGACCCCGCGAATTGCGCGACACCAGTCGCCACACACGCAAGCAGAACAAACGCTCGTTTCTGTGTGGGGTGGTTGCGTAGAACTGGGTAACCAACAGCCATCAAAGCCCCGAGCGAGAAAGACGAAAGTACAAAGAGTTTCCACTCAGACGACTGTGTTGTGAAGTAGCGGTCGAATGCAACGATCGTTCCGCCGACGAACACAGTGAGTGCGCCAAGTAACAGCGATGTTCGCAGAAACCGTTTTTGGTTCACTATTTGCCCAACTGCGTCCTCGCTTGTTCCTGCAAGGATCGCTACCGGAAGGATTGCAGCGCTAAGGAAGTAGTTCTCGCTGGTTGCTCCATCGACCAGGAATCGGAGGAGTCCAATGAGAGCTGCACCGATGAGGAAAACGCGCACTTTGTCATGAAGGCGCTTCTTTGTTGGCGAAGCGAGGATGGGCGCAAACAACCACGAATGCGTGACGACCAGCGCGACAACAATCAGGAAAGGCTCAAGGGGACGGGTCGAGTTGGTGAACAGTCCACCAACTGAATTGCCAAGTCGAAATCCTGCCGAGCGCCAGTCTGGGGGCGAGATGAATTCCGCGTATGCGACTGCGCATCCTGAGATACTTCCCGCGGTCGTCACAAGGTGACGCCCAAAGTGCTCTCTTGAGAATCCTGCGACGAGAACGACAAGACTCAGTCCCGCGAGGATGCTCGCCGCATAGGGAATCTTTGCGAGAAAGGTGATGACGGTTCCCGCCACGACCATTACACCATTGCTCAAAGTCGAATTCTGGAGGTACCTCACGACGAGCCAGATCGTCAGCGCAAACCAGACGTGGCTCACAACGTTGCTGGTGTTTAATACGTAGGCCAGCCGGGTGGGTTCTGGAAACGTCGACGTCGCAAACGCGATGACAATGGTCATCGCGATACCAATTCGACCAATCTTCAATTGATGAAGGATCAGGACGAGGATTGACGCCGTAGCAAACAGCCCAAGTGGGTTAACGAGGTGAAGTGTCACGAAGAACGGTTCGAATCCGCCGAGTCGGCTCGTCAGTCCCGACCAGGCGAAAGAGAACCAGTGGTAATTGAGTTCGATTCCATCTGCCAACGGGTTTGTCAGAGGTCCAGTTCGCGAGATCGCCCAGCTCAGTGACTCGCTATAGATCTGGTCATCGCTTCCACGATTGAGTGCCCACCAAAAACTTTGGGAGCCATTGAATAAACGCTGTGCACTGACGAAGGTGGCTTCAACGAGAATCAGTCCAAGCAAAGCATGTCCAAAGTTCAGTTTTCGCCTCAAGCCCCTGAAGACAACGACAATCAGCCCGAGTGTCGCGGAGGCGACGATTGCGGCGGGGTTCGATTGACTGAGACCAAGAAACATCGCCAAGAAGCACAAAGCTCCCACGTAAATGTCGTCTGAATTCATCGTGGAAACGAAAGAAAATCGTTTCACAACCAGGACGAGTGACACTCCGGCAACGCACCAGAATGCGACCGCTGGCATATGACCGAATGAAGCGATTGCTGCCTGGTCAATCAGCGTGAGGAGGACTGATCCAACCGCGGCTGCAGCCCCAAAAACCGTCAACGTCCCGACTTGTTTCGGAAGATTGGCGAATGAAAGTGCTGCCAAGCCGCAAATGACTTGCGCAAAGATGATCGCTGTACCCACGAAGGCATCGAAAGGCCGACTCGACATGACACTGATCGTGCAGAGGAATCCGATAGCGACGAGAAGTAGTGAGTTCCAGGAGATCGAAGGTGGGAGCCGATGAGACGGAGGATGCGAGCTCACTGTGATCGAATCCTAATCGGAGGAGGAGATCCACGATCCCTAGACAAGTAGGCTGAATTCGTGCTTAAGGTCGGTGTCGCAAGATGCATCAATGCACTTAGTCGAGTAGGCCTTCCAGTTCCACAACGAATCTTGAATTCGGCACGACGTCTGATTGAGTTCAATGAAAACGAAAGTCATCTCCGAAATCTTTTCGCTGGTCGTGAACTTCTGTGGAACGCACGTGGCTATTGGTCCGTCGTACCGATGCCTTCGGAGTCAGAACTCAATACGTACTATTCGAAGTCGTATTGGGTGGCCCGCGGCGACCAGCCATCTCTCCTTCGTGGTCGCGACCTTTCGCACTTTCTCGACATCGAACCCCAACTTCCGATCAGTGAGAATCGTGGTAAGTCGGCTCGATCGGCATTGAATTTTGGGTCGGGTCATGGCGGTATTTCCTACTTGTTGCGAGCCCAGGGTTATCGAGTGCTGAACGTCGATCCGTCGCCCACGTCTTCGTCATTTTTTGAGTCAGCGTCAGCGGTGCCGGTTGGTCAAAACGAGTTCGATGTTGTGTATGCGAGCCACAGTCTCGAACATGTGACCGACCCCGTCGGCACGGTCGAGAAGCTGGTGAGCTGTCTCCGAAAGGATGGAATCTTTTACGTCGAGGTGCCAAACCCAATGGTCGGCCGTAATCCGTCACAGCTTCCAGAGTTGCATCCTCCTCATACCATCTACTTCACGCCCGCATTCTTCGAGCAGTTACCGCTTCGCACGATTCGTCTCGGCACGTTTGATTACCGCGGCAACGTGGATGGTGTCTGGAGGGATGATGAGCACGGTGAAGTCATTCGATTCATCGGTGCTCGATAAGAACGTCGTGATGATCGACATGCGATGCGTGTCGGTTATCCGAGTGTGGTTCGCACGATGAAGATTTGCGTTGTTGCGAATTCCAATGAAGACGATGTCGGACTCCTTGATGAAACCTTGTCAGGGTTGGGAAGGTGTGTCCGGGCAGTGAGAGAGGACCCGTCCGAATGGCGAGATGTGGATGGGGTCGACTTGTTCCTACACCTCGGCTCAAGTTGGTCGGTCTACTGGGACTCTGTTCGATCGCATGTTGATGCCG
>VFQT010002925.1_pt1 | contig 16439 bp, 13 predicted proteins | sample 3512381 | NCBI WGS metagenome assembly VFQT01 (sample SAMN10412376, study PRJNA504923) | tailings metagenome | isolation source: Relicate 2 Philex TSF3 active mining site | place: Philippines: Tuba, Benguet | collected 2017-08-29
GGGTAGAGCATCACGTTGCCAACGTGAGGGTCGAGGGTTCAAATCCCTTCGCGCGCGCCAATTTAAAAGTACAAAAAAAAATAAATTTATCGCCGCAATGGCGCGAGAAGATCGCCGGATATTGAGCTAGAATAACAAGTCTTCCCTCAAACGTTCTCTTCGACGTCGCGAATAACGTGGGGCACAAAACGGGCGCCTCGTCCCGTTACCGCGTTGCGGTCTTCGCGAATTCCGGCACCGCACGGCCTATCGCCTACCATCCACAACCCGATGACGGGCCGCCAGCCGTCGAAGTCGGGCAACGGGTCGAATGCCTGCGCGACGACCGCCATGCCTTCGTAGGGGCCTCCCGTCGCAAGCACATGCCCCGAATCGCCGCTGACGACCATGTTCGCCCCCTCCCGCCCATGGAGAGGCTTCAGGATTTTCGCCCCCTCGATCCGGGAGGGATCGAACGCGGCCGGCAAGAGATTCGGATGCCCCGGGAACAGCTCCCAGAGAATGGGCAGGATTCCCTTGCTCGCGGGAACGATCCGCCAAGCGGGCTCCAGCACCTTGAGACCGGCGGGCGCGATATGCGGGAAGAATTCGTCGTCGAGGAGCCAGTCCCACGGATAAAGCTTGAACAGCGTCTCGATGCGCCCGCTGTCGAGATCGCGGAAGCGGTGTCCATCCCAGCCGACCTCGGTCAGGTTCATCAGCTTCACGTCCAGCCCGGCCTGCAGCGCCGTATCCTGCAGGTAGGCCGTCGTCAGCAGGTCGTCGTCGTCATCGGGCATGCAGGCCAGATGCACGCGCCGCGCCCAGCCGCTCTGCCGCCATGCGTTCCACCGCGCGATCAGAGCCTCGTGGATGGCGTTGTATTGGTCCGCCTCCGGAAACCGTTCCTCGAGCCAATGCCACTGCACCACCGCGGCCTCGAACAGGGCCGTCGGCGTGTCCGCGTTGTATTCCAAGAGCTTCGGCGGCCCCCGCCCATCGAACCGGAGATCGAAGCGGCCGTAGAGCGAGGGATCACCCCGTGTCCAGCTGGCCGCCGCCAGTTGGGCAAGCTCCGGTTCGATGCCGAGATCCTCGAAACGGTTGGCCTCCACCACGTAGGCAACGGCCTCGTGCACGATCCGCGAAAGTTCCTCGCCGGCCTCCTCCAACAGCTCGATCTCGCCACTGCTGAACACATAGGCGGCGTCCTCCCGCCAATAGGGCGAGTTCGGTGCCGCCTCGAGATCGATGCCCAGCGCTCCGATGCGCTGCAACCAATCGGAACGCGGCGTCAGCACCTGTCGCTGCATACCAGCCTCCGGCTATCCGCCCCAGTAGCTGCGGCTGCTGGACCTGTAGCGGCTACGGCTGCTGCTGCGGCACCCCGTCCCGAAACCGCCACGCTGAACAGTCTCCGTCCTCAGTTTACGGGAGCCCACGGGCGGTCCGGCGCCGGGATCGCTGCTGTCGCAGCGCGAAGGCCGCCCGGCCTCAAGACGAAAGATCGGCCCGAGAAAGAAGCCCGCCCCCTGCGAACCTTTGCCCGAGCACGTCGCCATCGAGTAGTCGGCCGCACAGTCGGCCATGCTCGCATAAACGTTCCGCTCGTAGGTCGCCTTCGAGCAGCCGCCCAATGCGGTCATCATGCCACCGGCGGCGCCGAGGATCGCGAGATCGACCGCCCGGCTGCGCCGACGCGTTCGCTCGTGCGTCATGGCGTCATGCTCGCGGCGTTGAGGAGGCCAAGAGTGATCGCGACCGCCGCCTTCATGATGCCCGCAGCCATGTCGCCTTCCTCGATAGATACGTAGAGGCGTGGCATCAGCCGGGCGAGAACCACGTGGCCAGCCACCTGGACGACGAGACCGATGAGGCCCCACAGGAAAACCTCCAGCAGGTTCTCCGAGTACGACACCGCTCGCGACAGCACCATCGCGTAGCCCACGAGCGCGCCGGCAAGTCCCAGCGCCGCAGCAGCATTCCCTTTGCGGATCTGTTCTTTCTCGTCGTGCGGCGTGGTGCTCATATAGCTGAGCACGAAGACGCCCATCAGCGCGACGGAAGCGGCGAGGTAAGCCAGGAATGCCCCGATAGAGGCGAGAAAATGCATCATTGCGGCGTGCTCCCCGGAATAGCGAATCGCAAAAGAAGCTAACGGATAAAGGTTGTCAGGCGATTGCCATGCCGGCAACGGAGCATTTTTACTCCGCGCTAGGCCACGATCTCCTGACGCAGCCCTCGCGCATCACGCGGCGGCTCCGCGGGGAAGCGGATCGCCTCGCCGACCAGCAGGCGTCCCGCCGTCCACGCACACGCGCAGGCATCGAGAAGATCGTCGGCCCCCGCGCCCGCGGGAACGTCGCGCAGAAAGTCGGCGGGAAATCCAGCCTGCTCCAGCAAGCCTCGCCGCAGTGCAAGTCCCGGCTCGTAAGGGCGCGATTTCACCTTTTTCGGCTGGTCCAGGGCCTCGCCCCGCATCGCCCAGAACGCAACCTCAGGGTGGCATTCCACGACGCGCTCCTGAAGCTCCGGCGTCATCAGCGCGTCGACTTCCCGAATCTTGGGGAAGATGTTGAAGGTCTGTTTGGCGACTTTCCGCGGCGGGTCGGAATGGCGCTGCGCCACCGCACACGCCGCGCGGTAGTCTGTTTCCATCACAGCTGCCCGCGCGGGCACGGCGAACACCGCCGATTGCCGTCCGCCGAGGCGCGCGCGCGCCTCCACATCGGCAAGCCGCCCGCCCGCACCGGTCAGTTCCGGCAGGCCGATCGGCATGTCGACGGCGATTGTGCCTGGCGCTTCGGGGAGCGCCAGGACCTCGGCGAACGACGCCACGACACGCGCGATGAACGGTAGTCGTCCGCGCATCGGCCGCAGCACCACCACCCACCCGGCGCGACAGCCATCGGCGCCGGCCACATACGCCTCCCTCCGGTCGCAGCCGTCCATCACGGCACCGTCTCGACCGGCAGAGGCGTCACGCGCGTATAGCGCGGCATCGCCGTGACGATTGCGAGCGCATCGCTGGCCCCGCCCGCCGCCAGCGTCTCGTCCACCGCCGCAACCGTGCGGCCCAGCGCTGTCGTCCAGCTGTCTCCCGCCAGCCGGTAGCCGAGCAGTAGCCCGGAGAACAGATCGCCCGTTCCTTTGGGCACCACGGGTCGTTCGGCGACGCGGCAACTCACCTGCACCGCACCGATGCGTGCGATGTTCAGCAAATACCCCTCCTCGGCATGCGCCGCCGAAGTCACGACGCATGCCACCCGCACGGACACGGGCGCGGCGCCCCCCGCGATCCAGCTCGCCTCGAAGCGGTTGAGCTTCACGATGTCGGCGCCGGGCACGAGTACGTCGCGGAGCGCTCGGGCTGCATCCTCCGCGATGTAGAGCCCCGTCGGCGCGTCCCCCAGTACGGGATCACAGAGATGGATCGCGGCAGGACTGGCCGCCCGCACACGGGCGATGGCGCTCGCTGCGAATGCGACATGCGCGACGCTCGGCAGATAGCCCGTCAGAACCGCATCCAGGCCCGCGAGCCACCCGTTGCGATCCAGGGCATCGATCATCCCCGCGAGTGTATCGGGCCCGATCCGCGTACCCGATACATTGGGATGCCCCGGATGATTGGAGAGCAGCACCGTCGGCAGTGCGATCACCTCGTGTCCCAATGCCTGTAGCGCCGGCACGATCGCCGACAATCCGACGGCGCCACGTGCGACCTGCGACGAAATGGCGAGGATGCGTGCCACGACGATGGTCCTCAGTAGACGTTCGCTTCGAGGATCGGCGCGCCGCGCGTCACACGATCGAAACCAAGCCGCGAGAGGTCGATGCTGCGATAGCCTCCGTGCACCAGAAGCTCAGCGACCGCGCGGCCCACACCCGGCGACTGCTGTAGCCCATGCCCCGAGAACCCGCACGCGAGCAGGAAACCCGACAGCCCCGGATGCGGCCCCAGGATCGCGTTGTGGTCGAGCGTGTTGACGTCGTAGTGGCAGCACCACGCATTGACGACCTTCAGCGTCGCCATTGCGGGAACGCGCGCCGCGAGCCCGGGCCAGATCTTCTCCTCGAACATCGCGTGGTCGATCTCGAAGTCCTCGGCATCGGGGTCCTCGTGCTCGGGCGGCGCGATTCCCGCCAGAAAATATCGGCCTTCGGGACGGAAATAGAGCCCCGTCGGATCGATCATCAGCCCTGCCCCGGGCAGGGGGGCGGGACAGTCGATCACGAACACGAACCGCTTGCGCGGCCGCACAGGGATCTCCAATCCCGCCATCGCCGCGACTTTCGCAGAATGCCAACCGGCCGCGCACACGACGGTGGAACACGCGATCACGCCGCCACTTTTCAGGCGCACACCTGCCACGCGACCGTTCACGACGTCGATCCCGGTGACCTCGTCGGCCAGATAGACGACGCCCGCCGCGATAGCCCCCTTGCGGAATCCGTGCATGAGGGCTGACGGATCGATCCAGCCCTCTCCGGTCCGGCCCCAACCGGCGCCGCCCAGCCCCTCCGTGCTGAGCCAGGGAAACCGCTGCGCGATTTCGTCCGGCTCGAGCAGTTCCGTATCGGCGCCATGCTCGCGTTGCAGCGCCACGTTGGCCTGGAGCGTCGCGCGACCTTCCGGCGTGGCCATGACGAGATAACCACGCTCGCGCAGGGCGATGTCGACATCCGGCCCGAGTTCGGCCGCCACAGAGCGAAAGAAATTGGCGCCGAACTGGGAAAGGCGGATGTTCTCCGGCGTCGAGAACTGCTGGCGGAACGACGCCACCGAGCGCCCGGTCGCACACCATTGGTAACTGGGGTCCTTCTCCACCACGACCACGCGTCCCGCGAACCCCTCGCGTTTCAGGAACCAGGCGATGGAGCTGCCGACGACGGCTCCGCCCACGATCACGATATCTGCCGGTGCGTTCGTCATGCGCGGTGCCTGCCTTGCCTGTCGATATGCCAACTCTGCCGAAGGGGCCGCCGCTTGCCAAGCTGGCCATTTGCAAATCAGCCCTCGAGGTGCCCGCTCCAATGCGCGCCACCCGCCCGACCGCCCCACGAAGCTCCAGCCGATGCCAAATAATCCGGCCACCGACCCCGGGAAAGCCCAGGCGGACCGCTCGGGCACATCACCGCGGCACGCAGCCGGGGCTACCAACTGCCCGGCCTCGAGTCGCCCGGCACTTCCATCAACGGGAGGTCGCCCGCCTGAAGCGCAAGTCGGACGGCACATCCCGCATCGTCGTCGCCCGCCTCGCCGTCGGCGAGGCCGAGGACTATCGTTGCGACTGCTTCACGCCGGAATACCTGAGCGAGGACGCACCCGGCAGGCTCAGCCACGAGAACCCGCAGAGGAGGGGGCACCTGAGCCTCCGCTCTTGCCGGGAGGTTTGGCAGCGCACAATTCTCGGCGATGGGAACGGTCGCAATCTCCACAATGGCATCGATCCCTCCCCGCGCTACCGGCCGAGCGAACTGGGCTTCGATGGCATTTATCTCGATCGCGTCGACGTGACGGGGCGCGAGATCAGGGCCGACGCCAAGCGGCGCATCCTGGAACAGGGGGGCGTGCCCTGTTTCGGCCCTCGTGTCCTCGGCAAACTCTGGCCGCCCGGCCGCGATTTCCGATCCTGCACCGCAGGAACGTTCCCCACGATTGAGACGGCGCCCACGCGCGCTATAAAGAAGCCTTTCCGCCCGGCTCCGCGTCGCGGCGCACGCGTGAGCGAGGACAAACGCCATGGCGGCCGAGCATCTGCACGGCGAGGAAGCGATCATCCAGGAGTATCTGGCACCTCTTGCGGCCGGATATCCCGGCGCATTCGGTTTGCGGGACGATTGCGCCGCCATCACGCCGGCGCCCGGACACGATATCATCGTCAAAACCGACCCGATTGCCGGCGGCATCCATTTCTTCCCGGACGACGCGCCCGAGGACATCGGCTGGAAGGCCCTGGCCGTCAACGTTTCCGATCTTGCCGCCAAGGCCGCCGTACCGCGCGCTTACTTGATGGCGCTGAGCTTCCCCGAAGCCCCCACGCGCGACTGGATGGCCCGCTTTGCGCATGGCCTCGGCGAGGCCCAGGCCGCCTTCGGTATGCACCTCGTGGGCGGCGACACGGACCGCCGTCCCGGTCCGATCACGATTTCGATCACGGTCTTCGGCGAGACGCCGACCGGCCGCATGGTCCGGCGTGGCGCCGCGCGACCGGGCGACCACATCTATGTCACGGGACAGCTCGGAGCCGCCGCGATGGGGCTGGCCCTCCGCACGTCGCCCGCTCTCGCCGCGGCATGGGAGATCACGGAGACGGCGGCCAGCGCCTCCCGCGCACGCTACCTGAGACCACAGCCGCGTCTTGCGATCCGGGAGGCCCTGCGGACGCATGCTTCCGCCGCGATGGACATCTCGGACGGGCTCGCGAAGGATCTCGGCCGCATGTCTCGCGCCAGCGGTTGCGGTGCCCTCGTGGAGTTGGGCCGCATTCCCACGGACGAGAGCGGCACCCGTGCCGTGGCCCACGATCCCGCACGTTGGGTCGACATCATCGCGTCCGGCGACGACTACGAGTTGCTGATCGCAATCCCGCCCGGCTGCGCGCGCGACTTCGAGGCAGCCGCAGATCGGGCAGGCCGGGACGCGAATCCCTCCTTCGGTGTCACCCGTATCGGTGCCTTCACGACCGACCCGGCCGTCGTGTTCCAGGATGCGGCAGGCCGACCTTTCGATCTCTCTCGCACGGGATGGGACCACTTCTAAGTCCGCGCCCTGTGGCTATCGAGGCACAGCCCGGCGCCATCTCCTGCCGTTAACCGTTGCTATTCACCCGCTCGGTCAAACTCCCACGCTCACGTGTTGCAACAGCGCATCTCTTAAGGCATGGTCCCCGCGCGATTCCAGGCTATTCGGCTTCGGGAGCGGATAGCCTATGCGCAAAGCGTTCCCGCCCCGCAATCCAGATCAGCCAGAGAACATACGTCCAACTGGGGAGCTCATTCCATGGATACCGTGATGTGGGCGATCATCCTTGGCGGTCTGTTGTCGATCGTCTACGGCGCATGGACCATCCGGTCCGTGATGGCCGCCGACGCCGGCAACGCCCGCATGCAGGAGATCGCCGGTGCCGTTCAAGAAGGCGCACAGGCCTACCTGTCGCGTCAATACACGACGATCGCGATCGCGGGCGTCCCGATCTTCATCCTGGTTGGCTTCCTGCTCGGTTGGCTCGTTGCGATCGGCTTCCTGATCGGTGCGGTGCTCTCGGGCATCGCCGGCTTCATCGGCATGCACGTCTCCGTGCGCGCCAACGTGCGGACCGCTCAGGCCTCCACGGTATCGCTGGGTGACGGTCTCTCCATGGCCTTCCGGGCCGGCGCGGTCACCGGCCTGCTGGTCGCGGGCCTCGCGCTGTTGGGCGTCGCCGTCTACTACGCGCTGCTGACGGCTGGCATGGGCCTGTCCACGACCTCGCGCACGGTGATCGACTCGCTCGTCGCGCTCGGCTTCGGCGCTTCGTTGATCTCCATCTTCGCGCGTCTGGGCGGCGGCATCTTCACGAAGGGCGCCGACGTCGGTGGCGATCTCGTTGGCAAGGTCGAGGCCGGCATCCCCGAGGACGATCCGCGCAACCCCGCCACGATCGCCGACAACGTCGGCGACAACGTGGGCGATTGCGCCGGCATGGCGGCCGACCTCTTCGAGACCTATGCGGTCTCGGTCGTGGCTACCATGGTCCTCGCCGCGATCTACTTCGCCGGCCAGCCGGTCGTGGGCAGCCTGATGGTCTATCCGCTCGCCATCTGCGCGGCCTGCGTGGTCACCTCGATCATCGGCACGTACTTCGTCAAGCTGGGTGCCAACAACTCGATCATGGGCGCACTTTACAAGGGTGTGATCGTGACCGGCATCCTGTCGTTGATCGCCCTCTATCCGATCACCGACCGCTTGCTCGGCATGGGCACCACGTTCACGGCCCGCGACCTCACCTTCACGGGCATGGACCTGTTCTGGTGTGGCGTCGTCGGTCTGGTCGTGACTGCGGCGATCATCGTCATCACCGAGTATTACACGGGCATCGGCTACCGCCCGGTCCGTTCGATCAGCCAGGCATCGGTCACCGGCCACGGCACGAACGTGATCCAGGGTCTCGCCGTGTCGCTCGAGTCGACGGCACTGCCCGCGCTGGTGATCATCATCGGCATCGTCGCCACCTTCAAGCTCGCCGGCCTCTTCGGTGTCGCCATCGCGGTGACGACGATGCTGGCTCTGGCCGGCATGATCGTTGCGCTGGACGCCTTCGGACCGGTCACGGACAACGCCGGCGGCATCGCCGAAATGGCGGGCCTGCCCAAGGAGATCCGCAAGACCACCGACGCCCTCGACGCCGTCGGCAACACCACCAAGGCCGTGACCAAGGGCTACGCTATCGGCTCTGCCGGTCTCGGCGCCCTGGTTCTGTTCGCCGCCTACAACGAGGACCTCAAGTTCTTCATCAGCCAGGCCGCACCCGGCTCGATGTTCCATCAGCTGAAGGTCGATTTCGCACTCTCGAACCCCTACGTCGTCGTGGGCCTGCTGTTCGGCGGCCTGCTGCCTTACCTGTTCGGCGGCATCGCCATGACGGCCGTAGGCCGCGCGGCCGGCTCGATCGTCGAGGAGGTTCGCCGGCAGTTCAAGGAAAAGCCGGGCATCATGAAGGGCACCGAAAAGCCCGACTATGCCCGCGCCGTCGACCTGCTGACGAAGGCTGCGATCAAGGAGATGATCGTGCCGTCGCTGCTGCCGGTGCTGTCGCCCATCGTCTGCTTCTTCGTCGTCAAGGCGATCGCAGGGCCGGGCAACGCGTTCGCCGCGCTCGGCGCCATGCTCCTCGGCGTCATCGTCAACGGCCTCTTCGTCGCCGTCTCCATGACGTCCGGCGGCGGTGCCTGGGATAACGCCAAGAAGTCCTTCGAGGACGGCTTTGTCGACAAGGACGGCAAGAAGCACCTCAAGGGCTCCGAAGCCCACAAGGCATCGGTCACTGGCGACACCGTAGGCGATCCTTACAAGGACACCGCTGGTCCCGCCGTGAACCCGATGATCAAGATCACGAACATCGTGGCATTGCTACTGCTCGCCGTCCTCGGTCACTGACACCGGGTCGGCGGCTCCGCGGCGGCCGCGACAACAGAACGAAGGGCGGTCGGGAGAAATCCCGACCGCCCTTTTTTCGTTCCGCAAAGCGCTTCGCCCGACGTCCCTGCGAAACGGCGAGCGCAAAGCCGGATCCGGCTCGTTACCAGACGTTCCAGCGCAACCCCGCACGGATCTCGTGATCGATCCGAGCCTCTCCGGTCGCCAAGTCGCCGTTGCTGGCGTCGCGCACGGACGTCGTCCCGCCCTGCCACATGAAGCGATAGCCCGTATCGAGCAGCAGGCCAGGCCTCAACTCGTAGGTGAAGCCCGCCATCGCCGCGGCGGCCAGCCCGAAGTTCATGTTCTTGCGCTTGCCCGAGCGGTCGATATCAGGCTGGGTGCAGGCCTGCGTCACGCCCGTGACAGTGTTCGTCGTGGTCGTGCATTCGCCGGTCTCGATATAGTCGAGCGCGCCTTCGCGCAATGCGATGCCGACGCCCGCGCCGACGTAGGGCGTAAACGAACTGCCGCGATTGAAATCGTAATACAGGTTGACGAGCCCGGTATGATTGGCCATCCGGGTCTCCTCGTTACGGCTCATCGTGAAGGAATTGATCTGCGAGCTGTTCACGAAGTTGCCGTTCTGGAAGACCGGCGGCCCAACGGTGGTCGTCGTGTGTTGATAGACGTCGTGCCCGCCACGCGTCTGCTGGTCGCCGCGAAACGTGGCGGTCACGTCCCAGCGCAGACTGCTGGTCATGTACCGGCCGAAGCCGATCGTCCCCATGAACGGACCTTCGTTGGCGTCGTAATCCTGGGTGAACTGCGCTCCCAGCGACGAGTACGAGGTGGCCGTACCCTGGGACTTCAGGGCCATGCCGAGATCGGCGCGCACATACCAGCTGAACGATTCGGCGACGGGAACGGGTGCGGGCACCGGAACGCCCGCCATACCGCCGTGATCCTTGAGGCCGCCCGCGCCGTTGTTCCAGTCTGCGGCCATGGCCGGGGCCGCCGTAAGGGCTGCCAGGGCGACTGAGAGAAGCAGGGTCTTGCGCTGCATCGGATTCGATCCCTCGATTTCGCCGGCTGCCTTCATGCGCAAACCTGGCGTGTTCCAGTGGACGGGCCTCGTGCGGACCGCATGCCGATGGCGATACGAGGAGGCAGATGCATGGCGAGCTCCCGGGCGGGCCACACGCGTGGCCGACGCAAACGCCAACACAAATGCCAGGACATCGACGGCAACTGATCTCCGATCGCCGCGCCGGCAGGCGCCGCTACCCGGAAATCTCCGGGCGCGAGCGCCCGAAGCGAGATGGGAGGGGAGCCGGTGGCGGCTCCCGCCCCGACGTCAGCGAATGTCGTAACGCAGACCGACACGGAGCTCTTGCGCCCACATGTCCCGGACAAGGGGATCACCATCCGTGCCCACACCACCGCCGTTCATCGTCCCGGTGATCACGCCCGTGTGCGCCTCGCCGAGATAGAGCAGCCGATAGCCGGCATCCAGATGCAGGCGGTCACGCAGGTTGACGCTGAATCCCGTCATGAGCGCACCTGCAGCCGACCACTTGCTGGCGCCCGCGATGGTCACGTCCGAAAAGCCGCAGATGCAGCTGTCGGGAATGGAGCCCGTCGTCGTCTTGTTGTTCACGATGCCAAGGCCGATGCCGATGTAGGGAGAGAAGCGGCTGTTGACCTTGAAGTCGTAGTAGAGATTGGCGAGGAAAAGATTGCTCTGCAGCCCGAAGGTGCGCTCGCCGGGGAAGGTCACCAGGCCGATGCCGGCGATCGAGCCCTTGGCGTCCGTCTCGAAGCGATAGTCCCACGTCAGATCGGCGCGCACGTTGCTGCCGAAGTAGCGGCCGATGCCGAAACCGCCGGACCACTGCTCGTCGATCGACGTGTTGGTGAGGTCGTAGCGCCCCTCCTCGATCATCGAGGGACGGTCGTAGCTCGAATATCCGACATCGCCGCGAACATACCATGAGGCCGGTCCCACCGCCGGCATGGCCACGTAGCCATCCTTGATGCTGCCGCCCCGATAGAGATCGGCCGCAGCGGCATTGGCGAAGCTGCCGGCAACGATTGCCGCGCCGACGAGAAATGAGCGAATGGAGATCATCTCCTCAATCCCTTTGTCAATGCGACCGGACTTGGAGGGCCGGTACTACACAGCTAACGCGGTACGCGTTCATCGACGAATATGAGGGTGAGGCTTTAAAAAGCGCTTAATGAGTGTTTCTATACGGCACATTCCGGCAGGCAGCACATCTGCGCCAGCCGCACCGGACCGCGCGGCCCGGACGCCCAAAAAGAAAAAGCGCCGGCGACGGCCAGCGCTTCCGATTGTCCTCGATAACGAATGAGTGGGCTTATGCCGCCACGGCAGCCTGCTTCACCGCCTCGACGATGTCCCCTACGACGTCGTTGACCATGCGCTCGTCGTCGCCTTCCGCCATGACGCGGATCACGGGCTCCGTCCCCGACGGCCGGATGACGACGCGGCCGCGCTGGCCGAGCCGCTCCTTGGCACCTTCGATCGCCCGCACGACCCGTTGATCCTCGAGCGGCTTTCCTTCGGAATAGCGAACATTCTTGAGGATCTGCGGCAGCGGTTCGAAACGGCTGCACACCTCGCTCACAGGCTTGCCCGTCGACACGACGGTTGCCAGGACCTGCAGTGCCGAGACGAGGCCGTCGCCCGTCGTCGTGAAGTCGGACAGCACGATGTGACCGGACTGTTCGCCGCCGACGTTGTAGCCATGCTTCCGCATGTGCTCGACCACGTAACGATCGCCGACGGGCGTGCGCACCATCGAGAGCCCCATGTCCTGGAAGTACCGCTCGAGGCCGAGATTCGACATGACGGTCGCGACGATACCGCCACCCGCCAGCCGCCCGCGGCGATGCCACGCTTCGCCGATCACCGCCATGAGCTGATCACCGTCGACGATCTTCGATTTTTCGTCGACGATCACCACCCGATCGGCGTCGCCGTCCAGCGCGATGCCGATGTCGGCCCGCACTTCACGTACCTTCTCGCAGAGCGCCTCGGGTGCGGTCGAGCCGCACTTGTAGTTGATATTGCGCCCGTTGGGCTCCACGCCGATCTTGATGACTTCCGCGCCCAGCTCCCAGAGCGCCTCGGGCGCTACCTTGTAGCTCGCCCCGTTGGCGCAATCGATGACGATCCGCAGGCCGTCTAGGCGTAGGTTGCGCGGCAACGTACGCTTGGCGAATTCGATGTAGCGCTCCTGTGCGCTCTCCACCCGCGTGGCGCGGCCGATGCGGTCGGGAGACGCCAACAGACTTGCACTGTCGGCGTCGATCAACTCCTCGATCTCCCGCTCCGTGTCGTCCGATAGCTTGTAGCCGTCGGGATTGAAGAACTTGATCCCGTTGTCCTCGTAAGGATTGTGCGAGGCTGAGATCATTGCGCCCAGATCAGCCCGCAGCGAGCGTGTAAGCATCGCAACAGCGGGCGTCGGCATCGGTCCCAGCAGGAAAACGTCCATGCCCACGGACGTGAAGCCCGACAGCAGCGCGCTCTCGATCATGTAGCCCGAAAGGCGCGTATCCTTGCCGATCACCACTCTGTGCCGGTGGTTCCCGTTCCCGCGCGAAAAAATATGGCCGGCCGCCATGCCGACCTTGAGCGCCATTTCGGAGGTCATGGGATGCTTGTTGGCCAAGCCCCGGATGCCATCAGTGCCAAAATAACGGCGCGACATGCTAATCCCCCTCAATTCCCTCGATAAGAACTCACGAAGATCCGGTCGATGCCGGATCGCGTCCACTGCAACCTGGCTGCGTGAAAATGCTCGACCCGACCCGCTTAACCGAGTCTCTACCCGGCTGTAACATCACAAACGACGTCGTTTGGTTGCAGCCGCATACCCGATGCCGGATTCCCCTTCAAGACTGGCGCCTGCAATGTGGATATCGGGTGGCAAACGCGCCAACCCCAAATTAGAGACGAATGCGCCGCGACGCATTGGCCACACCTCCACGCTGGCCACCCGCGTCCGCTACGCTTAGAAGGTAAGATCGAAGTGCCGCCGCTCGCCAGGTAAGACGCATGACCGACATGAAGCTCGCCGATGACTTTCCCACCGCCACGCTCGCCGAATGGCGGGTTCTCGTCGAAAAGGCCTTGAAGGGCGGCGACTTCGAGCGGCGGATGGTATCGCGCACCCTGGACGGCATCCGCATCGAACCGCTCTACACGCGCGCCGATGCCGCGACCGGCATGGCCTCGGGCATGCCCGGCGAAGCCCCCATGACGCGCGGACTCGCCGCGCCCAGGCCACGGAGCGGCTGGGACATCCGCCAGCTTCACGCCGACGACGACCCGGCGCGCGCCAACGCCGCCATTCTCGAGGATCTGACCGGTGGTGTCAGCTCCGTCACGCTCCGCATCGCCGCCCCAGGCCAGTTTGGCCTGCCCTACGAGGGCGACGCCTTCGCCCGCACGCTGAAAGGTGTGCACCTCGATGTCTGCCCCGTGGCGCTCGACGCGGGCGAGTACACGCCCGACGCCGCAGGTGCCCTCATCGCGTTGTGGCGCCAGGCTGGCCTTGCCGAGGCGGCATGGCAGGGCGCGTTCAACTACGATCCGCTCGGCAATCTCGCGCGGACGGGTTCGCTCTATAACACCGTTCCCAAGGCGCTCGCGGCGGCTGCCGATCTCGTCTCTCGCTGCCGGGGAACCGGCGTTCAGGCCGTCATGGCGGACGGGCGCCCCTATCACGAGGCTGGCGCCAGCGAGGCCCAGGAGCTTGCCGCCATGCTGGCGACGCTCGTCGCCTATCTGCGGGCGGCCGAAGCCGCAGGCGTGTCTCCCGATGCGGCGCTGTCGCACATCGGCGTAGGACTTGCCGCCGACGCCGACCAGCTCCTCACGATCGCGAAACTGAGGGCCGCGCGCCGCCTGGTCTGGCGTGTGGCAGAGGCCTCCGGCGCGGGCCAAACCGTCGCCACCGTCCGCCTCGCCGTAACGACGAGCGAGCGCATGATGGCCCGGCGCGATCCTTGGGTGAACATGCTGCGAACCACGATGGCTTGCGCCGCTGCCGCCATGGGCGGGGCCGACAGCATCACCGTGCTACCGTTCACATGGGCACTCGGCCGCTCCGACGCCTTCGCACGCCGCATCGCCCGCAACACCCACCACGTGCTGATCGAGGAGAGCGGGCTGGACCGTGTCGTCGATCCGGCCGGTGGCAGCTTCGCGATGGAGCAGCTCACCGACGGTCTGACGCGGGAAGCCTGGGCGCTCTTCCAGGCGATCGAGGCAGAGGGCGGGATGGCTGCGGCACTGACGTCGGGCGCCATCGCCCAACGCATCGCCAAGACCGCTGCCGAGCGCGACACGGCAATCGCGACCGGCCGCCTGTCGTTGACGGGAACCTCCGCCTTTCCCAAGCTCGGAGAGGATGGCGTCACCGCCGATCCGCATCCTGCCCCCCTGCCGGCGACCCTCAACGGCGCCACGATCACACCGCTCCGTGCGCGGCGCATCGGCGCGGCCTTCGAAGCGCTGCGCGACCGGGCCGATGCCCTGGCTGCGGGTGGCAAGACACCACCGACCGTGTTTCTCGCCTCCCTCGGGCCGCTCGCGCTACATTCGGCCAGAACGACCTGGATCGCGAACTTCCTCGCTGCCGGCGGCATCGTAGCGATGGCGGGTGACGGCTACACGAACAGCGCAGACGCCGGCCGCGCTTTCGCGGAATCGGGTTGCCGCATCGCCTGCATCTGCTCGTCCGACGACGTCTACGGCGAACTGGGCGAGGCGACGGCCTCGGCCCTGAAGGGCGCGGGAGCTGCCCGCGTCTATCTCGCCGGCCGTCCGAAGGCGCAGGAAGCGGCTCTCAAAGCGGCTGGTGTCGACGATTTCCTGTTCGCCGGCATGGACGCCGTGGCAATCCTCACACGCCTCCTCGACGAGGCGGGGGCCGCCCGCGACTGACGGCGTCGCCGCCCTCTACCCGCCAAGAACGGCACTCATATCCGGAAGCTTTCGCCCATGCCGCTCGAACGCCGCGTGCTGATCTGGATGTGCGTGCTCGTCGCCATCAACCAGCTCGGCTTCGGCGCGATGATCCCGTCGCTGCCGCTCTACGCGCAATCGTTCGGCGTGCCCGCGTCCGCCATCGGACTGGCGGTGGCCATCTACGGTCTTGCACGCTTCTTCGTGGCCATTCCCTCCGGCCGCATGTCGGATGGCCTCGGACGGCGTCCGACGATTGCCGTCGGCGGCCTGATTTCGGCAGTCGGCAACCTCTGGTGCGCCTGGGCGACGAGCTACCCGGAATTCATCCTGGCACGGTTCGTGGCGGGAGCGGGCGCGGGCCTGATCGTGACGACGGGCCAAGTCGTCCTTGCAGACATCACCAAGCCCGAGAACCGCGGCCGCACCATTGCCATCTATCAGGGCACGTTCATATTCGCGGTGGGCATCGGCCCGTTCCCCGGCGGGCTCCTGGCCGAGCACTTCGGGCTCGCCGCGCCGTTCACCGCCTATGGTGTGATGGCCCTCCTCGCAGCCGTCGTGGCCTGGTTCGGCGTGGACGAAACGCGCGACTTCGGTGCCAACGCGCGCAAAGCCGGCCAGAAGGCCTTGTCCTTCATCGATCAACTCCGCCTTCTGACCGCGAATATCGGCTTTCTGCTCGTCAGCCTGATCGTTCTCATGAACGCGGTCGTGCGCACCGGCGGGCTATTCTCGATCATTCCGCTGCTGGCCACCGAGCAACTGCAGATCTCGGTCTCCGCGATCGGCTTCGCGATGATGATCGGCAGCGTGGCCGGCCTCGTCGCGGCCTATCCGGCCGGCTGGCTGTCGGACCGCTTCGGCCGCAAAGCCGTCATCGTGCCGGCCACGATCCTCAGTGGCGGCTCGATGCTTCTGTTCTGTTTTGCCCCGTCCTATCCGTGGTTCATGGCTGCAAGCATCCTGTGGGGCGTCGCCATCTCGGTCGGCGGTGCCGCGCCGGCCGCCTACGCCGCCGACATGGCCCCCCCCGGCATGAATGCAGCCGCCATGAGCACATTCCGCATGACCGGCGACGCGGGCTACGTGATCGGCCCGCTTCTGCTCGGCTTCGTCGTCGACCTTTACGGATCCGTGGCCTCGCTCGTTCTCGCGGCCTCGAGCATGGCGCTCATCGGCATCGCCTTCCTGGCTCTGGCGCCCGAAAGCCATCGCCCCCGCGCGAAGATTTGAAGCCGGCGGCGCTGCTCACTTCGCGCGCGGGACCTCGAACTCGGTGCGCGGATAGGCGGCCTCCTCGGGGATGCGCAACACCTTGCCCGCGGGGCGCTCTTCCAT
>VFQT010002926.1_pt1 | contig 16431 bp, 20 predicted proteins | sample 3512381 | NCBI WGS metagenome assembly VFQT01 (sample SAMN10412376, study PRJNA504923) | tailings metagenome | isolation source: Relicate 2 Philex TSF3 active mining site | place: Philippines: Tuba, Benguet | collected 2017-08-29
TGCAGAACTGGATGAGCAACAACCTGCCCAAGCGCCTGGTCGATCGCACGATCGCGAAACAACTTGGGCTGGTGAAGTAGCTGCAGCCTTGTCCGCACGGCGCAGCCCGCTAATCTGACCGCATGGGTGCTGCCATTGAGCAAAAGAAAACGCGCGGGCTGGATCGCCCAACGGTGCGACTTGCGTTTCAGGTACTCTCAATACTTGCGGTCGCCAACTTCATCATCTACGCCTTCGTCGGCGAGCTGATCGGCGGATACTCGTTGAACGGAAGGGAAATAGATGGGCGCTATTTCCTCGGCTCGCACGGCCGGCTGGTCGAAGTAAGCTGGGCCGTCTATCTCTATAGCTTCTGGCATGCGATCAGCATCTTCGTGTCGTGGCCACTAATAGTGATCTACGGACTCCTGAGGCCGGCCAACACGAAATAGCGACCCTAAGCCTTCAGCTTGTAGCCGCGTTTCAGCAGCGCCCAGCACCACACACACAGCGCCAGCGTGATCACCGCGGTCATCACGCCGCCAAACCAGAGGTTGCTCTCGGCGTGACCGGTGAAGCCATACCGGAACCCGTCGATGATCTGGAAGAACGGGTTGTAGTGGCTGATCGTCACGAACGGTTCAGGCAGTCGGCCGATGGGATAGAAGGTTCCCGACAGCATGGTCAGCGGCATGATGACGAAATTCTGCACCGCCGCCATGTGATCGAACTTGTCGGCCCAGATGCCGCCGACCAGTCCCACCGCGCCCATCAGGAGCGAGGCAATCACCGAGAAATACAAGATGGCAAACAGGTTCACGATCTGGAATGGCGTTATCTGCATCAGCCAGACAGCGGCGTAGGTGACGATGCCAACCATGATGCCGCGCGTCACCGCGCCCGACAGGAAGCCGAGCGTGAGCTCGAGCGGAGACAGGGGCGGCATCAGGAAATCGACAGAATTCCCCTGCACCTTTGCGATGATCAACGAAGAGGATGTGTTGGCGAAGGCGTTGTTGAGGATCGCCATCATGACGACGCCAGGCGCAAGGAAGGTCGCGAAATCCACGCCCCCGACCAGGCCGCCATTGCTCTGTCCGAAGGCCAGCTTGAACACGAACAGCATGAGAAGGCTTGAGACGACAGGCGCGAATAGCGTCTGCATCCCCACCTTCCAGAACCGCCGGGTTTCGCGCAGGCACAACGTCCAGAGCCCGAGCCAGTTCACCGCCCCGTAGTTCCGCGGCCCCAGGGCTGGAGCCGAGGAATCCAGCGGCGGCTTGGTAAGCGTCTGATCCATGCCTGTTACTTACGCCTCCTGACCACAGGCGCCATGGAAATTTTCGCGCAGCGGATCGCAGTAGCCGAGCCTCACCGCCGCGCTCGCCGCCGGAAAAGCAAACGCCCCGGCTTTGGGCCGGGGCGCTGCTTTCAGTCAGATCAGGCGCAGCTTACTGGCCGCCATTGCCCGGCATCGGGGCCGCCGAAGCGGACGGGGCGGGCGCGCCCGGACGGCGCATCTGGCCCATGACCGCCTCGAACTCGGCCTGGTCGATGCCGCCATCCTTGTTCTTGTCGACCACGCCGAAGGCGAGCGGGTTGCCGATCCGATCCTTGAACTGGCCGCGCAGCTCGGCCATCTGGACCTTGCCATCGATATTGTCGTCCAGCATGCCCAGGAGACGCGTGCGGTTCAGAAGCTTGTCATAGTCCTTCTGGTCCTTCGCGGTCTCGTCCTTCCAGCGATAGCGCAGCGAGGTGTAGAACATCTCCTCGAAGGACTGGTCGCCCCAGACGATGGTCTCGTTCGGGTTCGGGTTGGCCGGGTTCCGCTTCGAGTTGTCGTAGACGTAGGTTGCGATCAGCTTCGAGCCGGCCGGGATTTCGACCGGGGTCTCGAACTCGTACATGCGCTGCCAGTTGAAGTCGTAGAACGGCACGTTGATCAGCGTTTCCTGCTTGCCGTCCGGATAGCGGAGCTCAAGCTTGGAGTAGGTGCCGCGATAGTGCGCGTGCACCACGGCGGTGTGCAGGATCGCGTCCTTCGGGAAATCGAAATAGGCGATTTCCTTATGGGCGCCGTTGTTCGCCGGGATCTCGATGAACTGATCGACGAGCGGCGTTTCGCGCATGATCAGGTCCGGCATCTCGCCATCCTTGTAGAAGTAGAGGCCGATCTGCTGGGTCGACTCAACCGCCTTGCCGGCAGGCGTGTAGTGCATCTGGTAGGCGAACTGACCGCCGGACGGCACCCAGCTGCCGATGCCCTTCGGCGCGACCGTGGACTCCATGCCAACCGTGTAACCGCCGACAGCGCCGCCCCAGGCCTGCATGCCCTTTTCGGTGGCGCCTTCCGGGATGACGCCCGAGAGGATGTGGTGGACAACCTGGCGTTGGTCGACGCGCGCCGTGGCGGCCCTCAGCCACTTTCCTTCCTTCAGCGGGTTAGCAACGGTCGGGTACTGGTAGTCGACGACGCCCGTGGCCGGCACCTTGTAGGAGGGGATGTCGACGATGAGATCGGGCTTGCCGAGCGGCCATTCCGGCGCGACGTGCTTGACCTTGGCAAGGGGGTCTTCGCCTTCGCCACGCGGGGCGCCGGCCTCGACCCAGTTCACCAGCGTCTTGATCTGGTCGCCCGAGAGCGACTTGTCGTCCTTGAACTTGCCGACGAGCGGATCGGGATCCCAGGGCGGCATGCGGTCCGTGCGGATCGCCTCGCGGATCATGCCGGAGAACGTCTTCACCTTCTCATAGTTGTCGAAGCCGAACGGTGCGATACCGCCTTCCTGGTGGCAGGCGATGCACTTGGCCTCGATGATCGGCGCGATGTCGTGCGCGTAGGAGATCTTGGCGTGCTGGGCCTTGGCCTCGGGCGAGCGGCCCGGGAAGGCGATCGGCTGCGTCGTGAGCACGCCGCGCTTCACGCTCACCGGGTTGCCTTCGACGAGCTCCTTGACCGGATCGGCGACCAGCGGACCCGAATAGGCGATGTTCCAGGTCTTGGGATCGATCACGAAGGTCTGCCCGACGCGCGAGGCGCCGATCTGGCCGCCCACGAGCTGGAGGTAGTCCTGCAGCACTGGCGCTGTGATCTTGTTGGCCTCGACATCAGCAAGGATCGCCGCGCGCGTATCTGCCGGATTGGAGTTCAGCATGAAGAACTCGACGCCCTTGGGCGCGTATTCGGCCTTGAGCGCCTCGAACTTGGCCGCAGCGGCCGCAGAGTCGGGCGAACCAACCGCGTGCATCGTGATGACAACTGCCGGGGCGTCCTTCAGACGATAGAGCTCGCGGGCATAGCCGTCAGCCGAGACGAGCCGGAAATTGTCGATGCGCGAGGCGACATCGGCCATCGGGGCCGTGTCCTGCACCGCGAGCGCGACGTCGTTCGTCGCAGCCATGTCGCCCGGCTGGGCGCAGCTGGCGACACCCAGGGCAAGAACAAGACCGATGGCGGTCAGGGAAACGTGGCGCGTCATGCGGGGAGGTCCTCCAGCTCTAGGAATGGCCGATTGTGCTGCATCCAACGAAGGCCTGACAGCGTCAAGCGTTCGGGCGCGTTTCTCACCTAAATTTGTTAATGGGCGGTACCGAAGCCACGCGAATTACGCAGCTGTGAGGCCCGCCAACCCATCGGCGGGGTCGTGCTCGGCCACGACATGGCCGGGCGCCACTTCGACGAGCCTCGGGCGGTAATAGGGCTCGCTCTCGGTCAGGCGGGATTTCATGAAGCGGAGGCTTGCTCTGGGATCGAGCGGGGATGGCAAGTCGCCGACCAGCTTCACACGTTCGCGAGCACGCTCCTTCGCAGGGTCCGGGGAAGGCACCGCCGACAGCAGCGCCCGCGTGTAGGGATGCCGGGGGGTCGCAAACAGGACCTCGCGCGGGGCCATTTCAACGACGCGCCCAAGATAGAGCACCATCACCCGGTGGCAGATCTCGCGCACAACCGAGAGGTCGTGGCTGATGAACATCATCGCGAGGCCGAACTCTTTCTGCAGGTCGATCAAGAGGTCGAGAATCTGCGCCTGAACCGAGACATCGAGCGCCGACACGGCCTCGTCGCACACCACCAGCTTCGGCTTGAGGATCATGGCGCGGGCGATGCCGACGCGCTGGTTCTGGCCGCCGGAGAGTTCGTGTGGATAGCGGTTCACGAGACCCGGATCGAGGCCCATGCGCTCCATCATGTCGCGCGCTAGCGCCTCCCTGCCCTTTGCATCGACTTCGGGGCGGAAGACGGTGAGCGGTTCGGCGATCGACTGCCCAATGGTCGTGCGAGGGTCGAGGCTGGCCAGCGGATCCTGGAAGACGATCTGCAGCTCCTGACGGAGCGGCTGGACGTCTTTCCGGGACGACTTCGCGATGTCGCGGCCAAGCCAGGCAACCGACCCGGCGCTGGGATCGAGCAGACGGAGCACGCCCCGCGCCAGCGTGGACTTGCCGCATCCGCTCTCGCCGACAACACCCATCGTCTCTCCCGGGCGCAGCGAGAAGCTCACGCCATCCACCGCCCGCAGCGGCACGGGCTTTCCAAAAAGCCCGCCCGGCACATGCACGGGAAACGTCACATGCAGATCGTCGACTTCGAGGATCGGCTTCACGTCTGGCGAAGGTGACGCGGCGATCGCCGGCCGGCCGCCGCGATCTGTCCGGTCCATCCGCGGCATCGCATCAAGCAGCATGCGCGTGTAGGCATGCGCTGGCGCCGCGAAGACCTGGTCGACCGATCCGCGCTCCACCGCCTCGCCATGGCGCATGACGACCACCCGATCTGCCATGCGCGCAATGACCCCCATGTCATGCGTGATGAGGACAAGCCCTGCACCAGTCTCGCGCTTGAGCTCGTCCATCAGGTCAAGCACTTGCGCCTGCACCGTCACGTCGAGCGCTGTGGTCGGTTCATCCGCCAGCAGCACTTGCGGCTCGCACAGCATGGCGGCGGCGATCATCACGCGCTGGCGCATCCCGCCGGAGAGTTCGTGTGGAAACTGGTGCAGGCGCCGCCGCGCCTCCGGGATGCGCACGCGCTCGAGCCACTCGACGATGCGCTGCTCGGCGGCCCGCCCCTTGAGGTTCTTGTGCTGAGCCAACACTTCCGCCATTTGGGCGCCGACTGTCATGTGCGGCGTCAGCGAGGTCAGCGGGTCCTGGAAGATCATCGCAACGCGATCGCCGCGAATGGCGTTGAGCTGCTTGGCGCTCAGCCCGTTCATCTCGACGCCGTCGAACAGGATCGAGCCCTCGACCTTGCCGTTCGCGGCCGTGAGGCCCATGGCGGCCAGCACGGTCTGGCTCTTTCCCGAGCCGCTCTCGCCGACGAGGCCAAGGCATTCGCCCGGCGCCAGGCTGAAGGAAAGTGACTTCACCGCCTGGACGCGGCCGTCCTGTGTCTCGAACGTCACGGAGAGGTCGCGCACGTCGAGGATTGGCTTGGCGATCAAACAGGCGCTCCCAACATCAGGCCAGCAGTTGAAGCCGGTCCGGGCGCATAAGGGAACCCCCGGACGCACGCCCGCGGCATGACATGCGGTCACAGGGTTGCTAGCCTGGCGGACATGACAGATGCCCCGCTTCGCCCAATCCCGTCAGAGGCCGTCACGGAGGAAGTTTTCGAACGCGGCCGGTTCGGCAGCCGCTTTCGTCATCTCACCGCCGCCGCGATGGGCGGGCACAAGGCATGGCATGTCGGCGTCGCCATCGAGGTCCTCCCGCCGGGCCGGCAGTCCTGCCCCTTCCATTTCCACATGCTGGAAGAGGAGCATGTGCTCGTGCTCGAAGGCGAATGCACGCTGCGGCTGGGCGAGGAGCGCATCCGCTTCAAGGCCGGCGACTACGCGGTCTTTCCCGCCGGCGCCAAGGTCGGCCACTGCCTGATCAATGAGACCGACCGCGACTGCCGCTACATCGTCATCGGCGAGAACAATCCGAACGAGTCCTGCGTCTATCCTGACTCGAACAAGGTCTCGAACCGCTGGCTCGACGAGCGTTACGACCGAAACGCCACTCGCGACTACTGGGATGGGGAAGCGTAGGCGCGTCGACCGCCCATGACCCCGCTGGCGAGCACTGGGAGAAGATAGCCAATCAGGATGCCTGTGTTGGAGACAGCGTTGCCCCAGAAGCCGGTCGCGACCGACAGGCCGCTGTCGACAACATACCAGGCCAGCATGCCGAGCGTTGCAACCTGCCAGACCGGTACAGCCTCGCCACCGAGACGGTGCGCTGCCATGAACAGGGCAAGGCAGGTGACGCCCCAGCCCATCGTCACGGCGCCCATCAGCGCCACGCTGAAGCGCAGATGCGGCGTCCACTCTGAAACCGGAGCGCCAACCAGCGCGAAGGCCAGGTCGGCCAGCCCATCTGTTGCTTCCAGCCCGCCGCCCGCCAACACGAGACCGAAGACGATCACAGCCCACGCCCACACATATAACCAGCCGCGCCAGAATGCCGACATTCTCAACTCCTTATCTTCAGCGCGCTGAGGCTAGCCGAACCTGAGGAGCCTCCAATTACCCGAAAGGTAATCCGGCTCATCTTGCTTCTCAGACTTGCGCCGCCCTGCCCAGCAGCGCATCGATCTCGCCAGCGTGCGGCATCGACCCGGTGAAATCGAAGGTTCCGGGCCCCAGCATCTCCTTAGCAGCGCCGATCATCGCGCTCATCGCAACCGCGTGCATCAGGCCGCCGGTCGAGATGCGCTTGACGCCGAGCGCGCCGACCTCGGCCACCGTCAGTTGCTCCTTGCGCGGGCCGCGCACGATATTGAACGGGCGGTCGATGGAGCGGCAAACCTCGCGCACCTCCTGCGATGTATTGAGCCCCGGCGCGAAGAGAACATCCGCGCCAGCCTCCTGATAGGCCTGCAGCCGCTTGATGGTGTCGGCAAGATCAGGCCGAGCGTTGAGATAGTTCTCTGCGCGGGCGCACAGCATAAATCTGAACGGCAGCCTGCGCGCCGCCTCGGCCGCCGCGCGCACGCGCTCAGCCGCCTCCGCGATGGAATAGATCGGATTGGCCCGGTCGCCCGTGAAATCCTCTATCGAGCCGCCGACCAGCCCCGCCTCTGCGCCCTGACGGATCGTCTCGGCACAATCCTCGGGCCTGGGACCGAATCCGTCTTCGAGGTCCGCGGCCAAAGGAATGTCGACCATCGGGGCCATCGCCCGGATGTGCGCCATCACATTCTCCCGGCCCGCATTGTAGTCGGGAAAGCCTTTCGAGCGCGCATAGCCGGCGCTCGTCGTCGTCAGCGCCTTGAAGCCGAGCCCGGCCAGCAGCCGCGCCGACCCCGGATCCCACGGATTGGGAATCACGAACACGCCCGGCGCCTTGTGCAGCGCCTCGAACGCGGCGGCTTTCTCAAGCTGCGACTTTGCCATGAATGCTCCTCCGTTTACCCCAGCCTAGCGGTCCAGCGTCCGCCATCCACCGCGATTTTCTCATGATTGTCCGGAGCGCGCGCTTTACGGGCAGGTCGGGGCGTCGCATCAATTGGGCTCACGTGGAGGGAATCGATGCGAACGCTTGTCCTGGCCGGCCTGATGATGGCCGCCGCACCCGCTGCTCTGGCGCAGAATGTTTACGTCACGGCCGACCGGATGCTCGACGTTACAACCGGACGCATGATCCAGAACCCTGCCATCATCATCCGTGACGGCGTCATCAGCGAGGTCGGCACACGCGACCGCTTGCAGGTGCCCTCCGCCGCAATCGTCCACGAACTGTCGGGCGTCACGCTGCTGCCGGGCCTAATCGACATGCACACCCATATCGACAGCGACCCCACCATGGGCGGCTTCACCGGCATCGGCCTGCCAGACGCCTATGGCGCAGTGATCTCCGTACCCAACGCGAAAGCGACCCTCGAGGCCGGCTTCACCACCATCCGCAATGTCGGCTCGGGCAACTGGGACGATGTCGCGCTCAAGGCAGCCATCGACATGGGCAAAGTTGTCGGCCCGCGCATCGTGCCCGCCGGCTATTCCTTCGGCGCCACTGGGGGTCATTGCGACATCACCGGCCTCTCGCCCTCCTTCAACGCAGCCAGCCCCTACAACGCCGACAGCCCGGAAGAGGGCCGCAAGCGCGTGCGCGAAATCCGCAAATACGGCGCCGAGGTGATCAAGATCTGCGCCACCGGCGGCGTCTTCTCGCACAACACCGAGCCGGGCCAGCAGCAGCTCACCCTCGCCGAAATGAAGGCCATCGCAGAAGAGGCGCACATGTGGGGCCTGAAGGTGGCCGCGCACGCCCACGGCGCCTCGGGCATCCGTGATGCGGCGCTCGCCGGCATCGACACCATCGAGCACGCCAGCCTCATCGACGATGAAGGCATCGCCGCCGCGAAGAAGATGGGAACCTTCCTCTCGATGGACATCTACAACACCGACTACACCCAGGCCGAGGGCCCGAAGAATGGCGTGATGGAAGACAATCTGCGCAAGGATCGCGAAGTGGCCGAGGTGCAGCGCCAGGGCTTCAAGCGCGCGCTCGCGGCCGGGGTGAAGATGGTCTACGGCACCGACTCAGGCGTTTATCCGCACGGCGATAATGCGAAACAGTTCGCGGTGATGGTGCGCTATGGCGCAACGCCGTTGCAGGCGATCCAGTCCGCCACCATCAACGCGGCCGATGCGCTCGGCAAGAAAGGCAAGGTCGGCGTCATCGCGAAAGGCGCCTTCGGCGACCTCGTCGGCGTCACGGGCGATCCGACACGGGACGTTACGGTTCTTGAGCGACCTGCTTTCGTGATGAAGGGCGGCGAGGCTGTGGTGGGCGGGGACGAGTAGCGAAGACGGAGCGACGATTGGTGGTGGAGGTCATTTATCTCGCACCCGGCGAACAACATCACGACGAAGATTCTGGATGCATGTCGAGGCAGACGGGAGTGGCGGATACCTTGCGACCGGCGCCGGTCGGGCGCCGGATGGAAGTAACACCTACTATTCCGAACGCGACGTTGATCTCGAAGTCGCACTGGAAGCCGCAAGAAGCTGGTGCACCAGTCGAAACATCGAACGCATCTACGTGCAAAGGACGCCGTAGCAGCGGTCCCGGCTGCTACACCTCCATCAGCAACGCCGTCGCATCGTCGCTCGTCTTGAAGCGGCCGATCTTTGCATCGTCCGCGGGCGAGGCTTCCATCTCGCGCAGCTCGCGCATGAGCGCTCCAAGTCCCCGCTCCCGTACCGCATCTATAAGCCCTTCGTCTGTATAGCGCCCATAGGGCGAGACCAGCCGGTAGAACCCGTCCGTCATCACCAGCACATTGGTGCCCGCAGGCGCATCGCAGCTCTGGTGCACGATGTGGTCCACCGCCTCGAGCTGCACGCCGAAAACCCAATACCCGTCCGGCGTATTGTGAATGGTGCGGACATCGCGCAACCAGTTGAGCTGCTCCTCGGGCGTCATCGCCATCACGCGTTTTGCTCGCCCCTGCTCTTCCGCCGGCCGGTGCGCCTCGCCGAACACCGTGACCACGCCCGCAGGCGACTTCGCGATGGCGATGGAATCCCCCAGCGTAGCGCCTTCTAGCTTGCCACGCCGCACCCGCACCCATGTCGCCGCGGCCGTCGGATAGCTGGAAAGCGGCGCATTCTTCAGCGGTGTCTCGGCCTCGCGCTCGACCGCGGCCCGCAGGCGCGGCAGCAGGCGCGCGAACCAGGCCTGCGGAATCTCGCGCGGATCGGCGGGATGCCTCACGATGGTCTCGGCGAAGATCTCGGCATAGCGCGCCGCATCGGATTCGGCGGCTGAAAATATCCGCACCGGCCCCACATCGGTCGCGCCATCGATCACGCAGGCCCAGCCCGCCGCCTCGTCGAAGGCATAGCGATCGTCCCCCGTACCGGTCTTCATGCCCCCGCCCAGCTTCGAGCCAGGAAAGGAGATGGAGTCGAGAAGTTTCATGGAGCCCCTATCGCTTAGGAGCGTCTAAAGCAGCAACCGGCCGCCGAAAGTCAACGCGGCTTCAACCCCCGCGCTTGGACTGGTAGTCTGGCGCCATGCCCATCATTGTCCTCGGCACGCTCCGCTTTCCGCCAGACCGTGTCGCCTCCGTGCTGCCGCACCTGAGCGAGCTGGTGACGGCGACGCGCGAGAAGGACGGTTGCATCGCCTATGACGTCGCCGAGGACCCGTTCGACCCCGGCCTCATCCGCTTTTCCGAAAGCTGGCCCGACATGGCGACGTTGCAGGCGCACCTGAAGGCCCCGCATATCGAACCATGGCGGACAGCGGCGCGGGCGCACGGCATGATGTCGCGTGAGTTCACGGCCTGGGAAGGCTCCAATCCCACGCCGGTCTGAGCGACGGCATCAGGCGACCCGCGTCTTCAGGGCCTGCGAAAAATCCGAAAGCGTCTGGATGTAGTCGCCGCTTTCGCGCAGGCGCTGGACATAGAGTTCGAGGATCTGCCGCGCAGCGACGCCGGGTTCGAGGCCGCACTTCTCGGCCTCCGCCGCGAACAGCTTCTTGGACTCGGGGTCTAGCCTGACGGTCAGCGGTTGGCGGTTGGCTGTTTTGGACATTCGAGCTTCCATTGGCAGCTGTCGGGAGCCCCCCGACGCCTGTAGCGAGAATCACCTTGCAGGCATTGCCAAGGCATTGCAATAGCAATGCATGGCCAAGCCGCCCGCCACCCAGGGGACCAAGCCCTTCACCGTCGTGCTGCCCGAAAAGGCCGCCGAGCGCCTTGAAATCCTGGTGGATTCCGGGCTCTACGGGTCGAACCGGGCCGAGGTCGCCCGCAACATAATCCTCCAGCACCTGCAGGAGCTGTGGAAGTCGGGAAAGCTGGCCGACTGACGCCGGCCCGCCCTGCAAATCCACAAGCAAACCTCATCCACGCCGGGCCTCCGCAGGCCCGGTTAACCGCGCATTAACTGTTGGCGTCCAATCGTTTCTCTCAGCCGCCCGGAGCTGCTAAAGGCATCTCACGGCCGCCCCGGCGAAGGAGGATGCGCCCCGATGACCAGCATGACCGATGCGGCGGAGGCCCGCGATCCCATCGAGTTCTGCCCCGCCGCGGCCTGCGCCTCCGCCATCGTCCGGATGGAAGGCTTCATCGACCATGTCGCCCGCCTAACGGAGGGCGCCCGCCTCGCCCGCTCGCCCGACCTGATGGCCCAGCTGGGCGCCATCTCCGACGAACTCATCCTCGCCGCCGACGAAGCGCGCGACAGGCTGGCGCGCGTGCAGGCCGTGTCCGCGGCCGGCGCTATGGCGCAGCTGCTGGCCGCCATCCGCGATGTCCGCGTCCGCGACGCCGCCGAGGCGCAGCGCGCGAAAGACCTAGAGGCCAGGGCTGTCCGCTTCCTCGCGGGCGCGGGCCTGTATGACGCCGGCTTCGTACGCGCCCTCAGCGGCACCAGGCTGGGCGGACGTCTGCATATAGCCGCACGCGAGGCGACGCGCGTGTCGGCGCAATAGGCCCGCGCGTCTCCAGAAACTGGAAGGCGCGCGCACATCGGCGCGCCCGACTTGATGCCGATCAAGTGCGCCCTCCGTTTCCGCGCGAGGGTGGCTCACCAGCGCAACCCACGGGAGACGACAATGCACGCGTTCCGCCTGCTTGGATCAGCCCTTATCGTCGCCACATCCTTGGCCGCCTGCACGCCCTCCGAGACGGCGGGCGCTCCGCCCGCCGCCGCGCCGGAGCCCGTGAAGGTGGCGCGCGAGATCACCCTGCCCGTCAGCCTCAACGCCGTCATGGTGGCGCTCGTCGATCATGCCTCCGAACCGATCTGGCTCGACGCCTACAAGCCGCCGACCACCGATGCTGGCTGGCGCGACGCGGAGCATCACGCCTATCAGGCCGCGATCTCGGGCAAGATCATCCAACTTGCCGGCACAGGGCCCAACGACGCCGACTGGGTCGCCAACCTGGACTGGATCCGCATGTCGGACGAGATGAGCAATGCCGGGATGGATGCGCTCGCCGCGGTTAAGGCGCGCAACATCGACCAGCTGACGGCCGCCGGCGATCGTCTCGTGGCCGCATGCGAGTCGTGCCACAAGGCCTTCAAGCCCGACCTGCCGAGCATGGGCCTCTACAAGTCGCCGAACTATCCCCCGGCCTCTCCCTGACTACCCCGCTAACCTGGCCATCTCCGCCTCGCTGATCTCGTAATTGCCGTAGACATTCTGGACGTCGTCGCAATCCTCGAGTTCCTCGATCAGCTCCATCAGCGCCTCAGCGTTCTCGCCTTCGACGGCGACGGTGTTCAGCGGTTTCCAGATCAGCGCAGTTGACGTCGCCGCAACCTTGATCCGGCCCTCCAGCGCGGAGGCCACCTCGGCAAGGTCGGCGCGGGCGGTGTAGATGTAGTGCCCCTCGGCATCGCTCGATACGTCAGAGGCGCCGGCCTCGAGCGCCGCTTCCATGATCTCATCCTCGCTGCCGGCATTCGGCGGATAGACGATCTCGCCGACATGCTCGAAGCCGGACGAGACCGCGCCCGTCTGGCCGAGATTGCCGCCATGGTGGGTAAAGGCGGTACGCACATCCGTCGCTGCGCGGTTCTTGTTATCGGTCGAGCATTCGACGATGAGACCTACGCCGCCCGGAGCGAAGCCCTCATAGCGGATCGCCTCGTAATTGGTTGCATCGCCGCCAGAGCCCTTGTCGATCGCACGCTGGATGTTGTCCTTCGGCATCGACGCCGCCTTGGCGTTGTTGACCGCCAGACGCAGGCGCGGGTTGAACGCCGGGTCCGCCATGCCGCTCTTGGCCGCGACGGTGATCTCCTTCGCCAGCTTGGAGAACAGCTTGGCCTTGGCCTTGTCGGCCTTGCCCTTGCGATGCTGGATGTTGGCCCATTTGCTGTGGCCGGCCATGGGGTTGTCTCTCGAAATCGGGTGAATTGGCCGCCCGGATACCCCAGCGCCCGGGACCGAGGCAAGCTGGGGCGCATGACGGCATCGCCAGTGGCTTTGGCCGCGCCCCGCGCTAGCTTGGCCCAGAGAATAACAGGGAGAGGCACATGAAATCCGTGATGGCTGCGGCCACTGCCGCACTTCTGGCTGCCTGTAGCGGGGAAACATCGGCGCCAACCGCCCAAACCCCCAGCGCCGGCGAAACGCCTGCCGCCGCTGCGCCCGCGCCATCCGCCGCCGCATCCCTGACCGGCCCCGCCGCCGGCAAGTGGCGCTCGACCACGACGGCGGGAGGCATGACCATGCCGGCGATGGAGATCTGCTACGACAAGTAGATGACCATGGAGGACGCACAGGCGCTGCAGCGGTCGGCCGGCGTCGATTGCTCCGAGAACACCTACAATGCCACGGCAGGCGGGATGACCGGCCGCTCCGTCTGCAAGATGGGCGACATGACCATCACCTCCGACATGAAGGTCACGGGCGATTTCAACACGGCCTACACGATGGAGATCACCTCCTCGATGGCGCCGGCCCCGCCGGGAATGCCCAACCCTTCAACCACCACGATCAGGATGGAGCGCCTGGGCGACTGTACGCCCTGATTGCAACTCGAGCGCTTCGCAAAAAGGCGACGGCGGGTCTATACCTGCCCCCGCCTTTGCAGGAATCGACCCGACATGACCGAGACGCCCTTCACTGCCGACCCCGTCGCCGAGCTGATCGCCCTGCTGGACCTCGAGCGGATCGAAGTGAACCTGTTCCGCGGGCAATCACCCGACGATGGCGTCAAGCGCGTGTTCGGCGGTCAGGTCATCGCGCAGGCGCTGGTCGCCGCCTACCGCACGGTCGAGAACCGCGTCTGCCACTCGCTCCATGCCTACTTCATCCGCCCCGGCGATCCCACCGTGCCCATTCTCTACGAGGTCGATCGGGCGCGCGACGGCAAGAGCTTCACCACGCGCCGCGTCACCGCCGTCCAGCATGGCGAGCAGATCTTCAACCTCGCCGCCTCCTTCCAGGTGCCCGAGCAGGGCTTCACCCACCAGTCGCCAATGCCCGAGGTAAAGAAACCCGACGATCTCAAGTCGGAGGATGAACTCCGCGCCATGGCGAAGGATCATGTGCCCAAGGAGCTGCAGCGTCAGTTCGCACGTCCGCGCCCGATCGAGCTGCGGCCGGTCGATCCGCGCCAGATGGTCTCGCCGGCCAAGACCGAAGCGAAGAAGCAGATGTGGATGCGCGTACGCGGAAAGGTCGATCCCGCCAACATGCCGCTGCAGCAGTGCCTGCTCGCCTACGCCTCCGACATGGGCATCCTCGACACCGCCACCAAGCCGCACGGCGTCAACTGGTTCACTGGCGGCGTCCAGATGGCCAGCCTCGACCACTCGATGTGGTTCCATGAGCCCTTCGACATCTCGAACTGGCTGCTCTACGCGATGGATTCGCCCTCCGCCTCCGGCGCGCGTGGTTTCAACCGCGGCGAGGTGTTCACTGAAGCCGGCAAGCTGGTCGCCTCCGTCACGCAGGAAGGCCTGATGCGCCCTCGCGACCCCAAATTCAGGAACTGATCGGTTTGGCAGCAGCCCTATTGCCAATTGCCCAGGGGAACTCATCCCGGAACTGCAATCATTCCTTAATTGCGGCGTCGTGATGCTTGGCGCGCGCCCGCGCTCGTGATTTGATTCCCGCGGGGCATTCGGAGACTGCGATGATGCGCTTGGCTGCGTGCCTGCCGCTTCTTGCCCTGCTGGCTGCCTGCAGCGCGGCGTCCTCAGGCCCGAGCGCCGACACCGCCATGGTGACGCCAACCTCCGCCGACGCCGAAGCCCAGCCTCCCGCCATCGAGATCGCCGTTGACCCTGCGCCCGCCGTGGAGGAAACGCCCGCCGCGCCCACCGCCTCGCGCATCGACCTCAAATACCTGATTGGCGACGTCGACCCCGCAAGCGACCCGAAATTCGCGCGCATTCCGGAGAAATACATCGCCGGCTCGCGCGTGTGGGGCCACAAGGACGCGGTCGAGGCCTTTGTGCGCATGGCCGAAGACGCCGAGCAGACCGGCTACAAGCTAAAGATCGTCTCTGCCTTCCGCTCCTTCTCCGACCAGAAAAAGATCTGGGAGGACAAGTGGACCGGCAAGACGCTGGTTGGCGGCAAGAAGCTCAACACCTCCCTACCCGACCCACAGGCCCGCGCGCTCAAGATCCTGCAATACTCCTCCATGCCCGGCACTTCGCGCCATCACTGGGGCACCGACTTCGACTTCAACAGTCTCGACAATGCCTACTTCACCACCAACCGCGACGGCCGCCGCATCTATGACTGGCTGGTCAACCACGCCGCAAATTACGGCTTCTGCCAGGTCTACACCTCCAAGAAGGGCGAAGGTGCGCGCACGACCGGCTATGAAGAGGAGAAGTGGCACTGGTCCTACACGCCCGTCGCCGCCTGGTACCAGCGCCAGTACCCAAGCGATGTCGGCTATGAGCGTCTCACCGGCTTCCTCGGTGCAGACACCGCCAAGGCGATCGACGTGATCCCCAGCTACGTGCAGGGCGTGAACCCGGAGTGTGTGCAGTAGGCGAGGCCTGCTTGCCGACAGCGCCGGGAGGTGCACCCTGACGGGAGGTCAGGATGGGGGGGTCGATTCATGCGCGTGCTCATTGCGGCGATTGCGCTCATCGTATCGCCAATGGCATCGCCCGCCTTCGCGCAAGCTGCTGACATCCCGCGCACGACGGACGGCAAACCGGATTTTCACGGTTACTGGTTCTCCGGCTTCCTCACGCCGATGGAGCGGCCCGACAAGATCGCTACGCTTGCGGTTGGCCCCGAAGATGAAGCCCGAATCATCGCATTGACGAAGGAGGAACTGAAGGAAAGCGAAGTCTAAGGCCCGGAATTCGACACCACCGCCACGGCTAATGTCCTTCTTGAGATGAATGGTGAAAAGCGCTCCTCGCTCATCGTCGAGCCCGCAGACGGCAAGCTGCCCCTCACCGCGCTTGCCCAGGCTGCCCTCAAACAGGACGAAGAAGGTTTCGACAACCCCGAGGACCGTCCTACGGCCGAACGCTGCATGGACAGTCTTGTCAACGCCCCTTTAGCCGCCTCATGGCTGCTCATCCCGATCCAATTCATGCTGACGCCGGATGCGCTTGTGATGCGGATCGAGGATCTCGATCCTGTCCGCATCGTCAGCCTGAGCGATGCGCCGCGCCCGGATGCGCTGCGCACGCGGGGCGGCCAGTCGCGTGGCCGTTGGGAGGGCGACACGCTGGTGGTTGAGACTGACAGCTTCGCTATCCGCAGCCGGCAAGGCCTCACCTGGAGCGGTGGCGCCTTCATAACCGCCGACAGCAAGGTGATCGAACGCTTCAGCCTCCTCGGGACCGATGCTCTGCTCTACCAGTTCACGGTGGAAGACCCCTCCCTCTACGCGAGGCCGTGGCGCGCCGAGTACGTGCTGACCCGCATCGCCCGCCCGGTCTACGAATACGCCTGTCACGAGGGCAATCACGCCCTCATCCACATCCTTACTGCGGCAAGGCTCGGCAAGCAGGA
>VFQT010002928.1_pt1 | contig 16418 bp, 24 predicted proteins | sample 3512381 | NCBI WGS metagenome assembly VFQT01 (sample SAMN10412376, study PRJNA504923) | tailings metagenome | isolation source: Relicate 2 Philex TSF3 active mining site | place: Philippines: Tuba, Benguet | collected 2017-08-29
CATTTAATTGGACAAGAAGTTCCTTATTTAATTTGGGGAGATGAAGAAGGAGTATTCTATCAAAAACGTGGTCCAGGTTATGAAAAAGGAGAAAGAAAAACATGGAGAAAATTTGAAAAATTAGTTCCAATTATGAGTGGAGTAGAAAAATCTTCAACACCTGAACAAGCAATTAAATGGTTTGATTTACCTGCTAGATAAGACTACAAAAAGGGGGACAACGTCCCCCAATTCTTTTTATTACTCTTTTAAAGCAATCTTTAACAAAACTAAATAACCAATTAAATCAGAGACAGTATCTTCTGTTTGATCAGTTATCCCTTTGTTTTTAATTCTAGTAAGTTTATCATCAATTCTCAGTTTAATCCCTTCTATTGATGGTTGTTTACTAAAAATATTGCTAGGAGTTAAAGCAGAATCTCCATAAGCAGCATTCTTAGAGAGTAATAGAGAGGTGATTTCAGCCATCACCCCTCTAATTTGTTGTTCTCTAATATTTACTTTTGGTTGATCCATTTGACTCCAAGTTTCAGTGTATCTCATTGAATGTATTGTATCGCTCATAAGTGCAAAGTTATTTCTTTATTTTAGTTTCGTAGTATTCAGGGTTAAATATTTCTACACTCATATCTGGTGCATCATAAAGCTCAGCGTCTTCATGAATTGTCACATCCAGTTCTTCCTCAAGCTTTTGCTTAAGTGAAGGTGATTTGAATAGAATTTTAGAAATATCAGAATCCATTGAGATTTCATGAAACGATACTATTTTAAGTTTATAAAAGTCAGACATTTCTGAATATTTACCTGCTTTAAAAGCTAGATAGGAATTCTCCATCTCCTCTGTAAGATCAAATATGAACATTACATGATAGGGATCTGGATCCATTCTTCTTCTAAAATTTCTAAATGATTCTAACGCTTTCTCAAACTTAGCAAATAGTACATCTCCTGTAAATCTAAATAATAATGCAATACAGTTATCATCATATGGAGTACCAACAAATACGTTAATCAAATTAGTATCCCAAAGAAATAGTTTTCTGTTACCTCCTAGTAATGGCAAAATAAAATAGGAGGATTTATTTCTCATAGTATACGCTAAATCATAACACATAATGTTAGCACCTTGCACATATTGAATAATGTGATTAATCTTAAAAGCATAGCCTCTTTTAGGTTTAAATACCATACCTATTTTATACGCTATTGCTCCACAATTAATCTCTGTAATTACTCCATTATCATTATAAATTGGACGATATTCCGTTAAGTTTCCTGTCAATCTTACTACTCGTGGATTGACTACTGTTTGTACGAGATTAATCCCACAGTCCTGCATCTTCAATTGGGTTAAAAGTTAAACATTCTAGTAATGGCAACTCAACTCCAACTTCACGCTCAACATCTTGTCGAGTTTTTAATAAATAAACTAATCTAAAGTTAATGTAAAATTGAACTAGCCCTTCAATCATACCAAACTTTTCTACATATTGCTTTAACGCAAATCCTTCATAGTCTTTAGTTCTATCTTTTAACCAATTTTCTGCAGTCTTAACTCCAACTCCAGGTATTCCAGGAATAGCATCTGTGCTATCTCCCATCAAAACTTGTTTCCATAAAAACAAATTAGCTTCTTCTGGAGAAGTGTGTAGGAATTCAGCTTTCTGATAATTATAATGCATACCAACACATTGGTTAAGTACATCTTTATCAGGCGAACAAATAATAGTTTTACGAGTTTCAGTATACGAATAATAACTAACTAAATCGTCTGCTTCAAACCCTTTAACCCCATAAAATTTCCAATGCTGTTTTAGATGCGCTAATAACGCATAGAAAATAATAGGTTTAGGTCTGAATTTTCTGTTCTCTTTATAATTGTCATAAACATTATACCTGAAACAGTTAGCTTCAGTTAAAAACCCTACATAGAGGGAAGTGTTACATTGATTAAGAATATGTTCTATTCTTGAATTAATCCCTGCAACAGCTTCCTCTAAAGTAGGCTTATCCATTTCGTAATATATTAGACTATCTCCATCTATCAAACACACGTGACCATCTCTCGGCAATCTCTCTACACTGTCTAATGCCATATTACAATGAATTTAGTCGTTGAGCTTCATTAGTACTTTCTAATGCTTCATCCAACTTAACTTTAACTGCTTCTGCTCTCATTACTTCCCATTCTTCGTCAGTCTTAGCTGCATAAGTAGATGAATGGTAAATAGAACCATTAACTCCTACTAAACTAGAGTGAACAAAATACTGCAAGCAACGAATAGCACCAGTTTGATCATCTGGAACTGCACCGATATGCATTGGATCTACAAATACATTATGGATTTCTCCACCATAATTATTGATATACATCAATCCACCAAAGTGCAAACCAGGTACACAACTAACATGATCATTAGTATTTACTTGATCCCATGAAGCTAGACGATGAGTACATCCTACTTTAATAAAGTGGCCAGGTTTAGAATAACCATTAGGACCTTCACAATAGAATGCATCTCCGCCTTGCCTTTGAACTGCTGGCTCAAACAAACGATCTTCTACAAATTCAGGAAGACCTTCTGATTCAATCTCTCCAGTATCTGCATTGAAAGTACGCTTATAACGATCTACCATTTCACCAGTTTCAGTATCAAACTTATGAAATATTTCACTTGATACTTTGTAACCATTAAGAAGACCCTCTTTAGTAATCTTCATTTGATACATAGTAGCACGCTTCTCTGCAATCTCTTCTGAATAACCATGCTTCTCCATCAAATCCTTTTTCAAAGCTGGATGTACATACTGAAGATTAACAAAGTTAAAGAAACGATTAGAGAATTCTACTCCACGTCCTTCTTTCATCTTCTTATGAAGAATAGGATTACGCAACCATCTAGTCCACATCTTAATCAAAGGCATAAAGTCTAATCCTTTGTCAATAGATTCGTGAATACGATCTACTAATGCACTTGGCATTGGGATATTAGAAATTACATCTTTTGTTTTAAGAAAGAACTGGCCAGTCTTTTCACTCATATAGATATGCTCACACTTAGATTGAATGTATTCATTAACATCAACCTCTGTAAGCATAGCAAATGCTTCAAGACAAGCTTTATACTCTTCCATTGTAGTAGCTGATTCTGCAGATGTTTGCAGTTCTACCATTTTATCATAAGTTTCTTTAGAGAATGGGACACTAAATGCTGTCTCTCCATAAGAACCTACGATTTTCTCTTCAATTACGTTTATACTAATCATTAGATTTTGTTTTAAAATTTTAAATAAAAATACGACTAAATTTGTGGAATGTCAATGTCAAAGTTATAATTTTTGACAACATTTTTAATAGACTCTTTAGGAATTTCTATATCAAACTTTTGTCTCCAATTCAAATAACTATACACTTCTTTGTTACATTCTGCAGAATATACATTTGCAAGTCTGCTTAAGATTTCAATGACATCATCATTAAATGCTATTACATATCTTACAAGATTTGCAATATCATCATCTTGAATAACTGCTGTTTTAATATCACTAAGTACAAACAATTCTTTAGAAGTTTGTTCTATAAGTTCTACAGAATCTGACTTACTAATTTCTTGCATTGTATAAAGCTTATTAAGATCGTTTAGAATCTCTACAGCAGTTTCAGTTTCTACATTAGTAGAATCCTCATTGATATACTTAATGGTTTTATAGATTGTAAAGAACCACGGATCAATATCTTTTAACAAATCAAAATGCTGATAACGTAATGTATTAGTATACTTACGATTAAAAGATAGTTTAAGATATTTATCTGTAGTATATACTTGATCTTGATCATATCCTTCTAACTCCATAGTAGTTCTATAGAATTGACTAATAGGTTTAAAGTTAGGGAACTTAGTAATAATCTTTACATTAGCTGCACTAACTTTTAAGAACTGTGGATGCTCATTTACATAAGTATCAGGAACATCTGCAAATTCTTTTCTATGCGAATAACCTATAAATCTTTCAGGTGATCTTCCCCAAAAGAACATTTTATCATGTACAGAATCCCCTTTATCAACTGATCCCCAATTTACACCATAAACATTACTAATAGATGGAGCTGAATTTCTACAAATCCATGCAGCTTCTCTAATTAAATCTGCATCCTCATCTGTACCATAATAAATAGTGCCTTGTAAATTCTGAAGTTCAGAAAGTTTAGGTTCTGTTTTATCCCATGTTAAAGATTCAGAAGTCCTTCTACGATAAGTATTATGGTGTTCTCTTAAAGTAAATGCTACTATCTGCTGATTAAGTTTACGTCTTTCTTCATGAGTTAACGAATTTACATCTTCAGCATTATAAACAACATCTTCTTTAGTTTTAAACGTGCTTTCAAAATCTTCAGGAACTACAACGTCTTCATAAGTTTTAAATACACTAGATTGCTTAATTAAAGCTACTAATTTATCTGCACTCATCTTACGTTTATCATGTTCTTTTTGATAATGTTCAGCATCCTCATCAGTTAATGCTTCATTAATCTTTTCTACAAGATAGTTTAGATTCTTAGGATAAATAGTCAAGAACTTACCACCATGTTGATCCATCAAATAGAAATCTTTAAGTCTTGTATAACTATTATCTTCTTTAAAATAAATAGCATTCAAGTTAAACCCTTCCCAGTGATCTAAATCTTCTGATTTACTGTGATAAGTCTTATCTTTAATGTAACTAGAGTGCTCTTTAACACTCATTCCGTAAAACACAGATTCTATTGGGCCCCACTTAATAGAAGGATCTGCTGAATACTTAGGTTTAATAGCTGATCGGTCAATGATTCTTGCTAAAGCAGCAACAGCTGGATCACTATTAATTTTATCATTCAACACATTTCTACAAGCATCTACCCATTTTAAGAAATCTGTTTCTTTCATACTCTCTTGAATAATATCAGTTGCCTCTTCAGCAGCTTTAACTATCAAGTTTTGTACATATTGCTTAGTATTATCATTCCAGATAACTTTCTCACGGCTTGGAGTTACTTCTACACCGTCCTGTATAAGTACTTCATTACCATCTTCATCTTTATAGACTTGTCTAATAGGACACTTCAATCCTACTGCTCCATAAAGCTGTTCCATTTCTAGCTCTCTAAAATCTACATACCCATAGTTAATACCAGTAGGTGATCCTGGTTCTTTTACTATTACAATATGGGGTTTATTGTACATGTAAGAGTTAGAAACAATCAAGTTATTCGAATTGTATAATACTCTAGTTTTAAACTCTTCTTCTCTAATAGTACCATCTTCTCTTTGAATAAAGAATTTGACATTAGATAAATAAGTTAATTGTTCTTCTACTGCTTCTTCAAATCGTTGTCTATTAAATTTCTTAACTCCGAAACTAATTTTAGTGTTATTCAATGCACTAGTTTCTTCATAATAAACAATTGAACCGTCCGATAGCATAATAGAAGGATTCATTTGACCTGTTTCCAGGTTAAACTTTGGAATGACAAAGTCAGTTTTATAATTGTAGCAGTTTGCTTTGAATCTTTTACCATTGTAAACAGTCTCAATAGTATAAAAATCTACACCAGTTGATAATGCTACCTTAGCACCCAATCCAAAAGCTCCAAAGTTGTGTGCAGTATTACGCTTAGTAGAATAGCCTAATTCTAAAATACCTTCTAAACGCTTACTACCAATACCAACTCCGTAATCTTGAACTACAAACTCATCACAAAATCCAACTCCATCTCTTTGAATATAAGTAACAATGATATCGTTGTTTATTTTGTCTAATCTGTCTAGATTATAATAAGACTTATCAAAGTTACTATCTTCATATTGTTCTCCATGTCTCTCAATATAGTAATCACTAACTTGTGCTTTACCAGTTAAAATATCTATTGCAATCTCTTTCTCTTTCTGAGCATCACATGCATTAGTTACTAACTCTCTAACACTAGAAGGTATTGGATTAGAATATTGAGTAGCTTGAAGAATATCAAATACTAATTTTTCAGCGCCAGCATTAATGCGCTTTTTAATACCAGTATCACTACCGATATGATCGTTACCGATTACTTTTATACTCATAATTTAAATTTGGTTTTAAATTCATTTATTAATTTTTGAATCTCCATTGATAGAAGATTCATGGGATACGGTATTACTCTTTCTCCTATATACTGACCAGTTATATGATCAGAATATAAGTAGTCATATTCAAAACGTCGTTTAAAACTATTAAAACACCAGTTATTTCTATCTGAAACATTTTTTATATAAATAAACCTAAAAATCTCTGGATAAGTATAAAAACTTTGATCATTAGGTTTTGTTCCTATAAAATTTTCAATAGCTAATGCGTAATATAATTTATTATTACACGACACGACACACGTATCCCCTTTCCGAATTCGGATTAGGGTCTCCATTAATTAATTTATTAAATAGTTTTTAAATACTCGACTACTGCGAGTGCTTGTTTTTGATTACGAGGCATGAAAAGCAAAGGAAGTTTAGATTGTTTTTGTAACAGATAATACTTAAACATCTTCCATGTATTAGGGAATCGCTCATTAGCAAATCCTTTACATTCAATAACCCATTCAAGATCTCCATTAGCATCAAACTTCATAAAGTCTGGGGTATAAGTAATAGCCCTAATATTAGATTCATCTTTAATTATTAGATCAACAGATTTACCACGGTTCTCCCAAGTAATCTGCTCATAAGTAAAAGATGGGAGAATAGTAAAGGATTTAGCTTCATAATTAGTTTCTAATCCAGCTTCTACAAGTTTGCGATAAGTAAATACTTCTAGCATAGAGTTAAAGTCTATACCATCTACTGTCTTTTTAGTAGCTTGTATTTTACCTACTTTTCGCTTGGTACCAGTTTTTCGTACAGTTCTGCGTCCAAACTTTGGATTTCCTTTAGCCATTCTTTTTCTAATTGTTTTGCTTTTTCTTCAGACTTAACATCTAATTCTGTTCCTGTCCCCAAATTTGCGAATAATTCCGCACACTTCTTCAATATATTATCAACTTTTTCTTTATTCTCCATAAGGCAATTGTAAATTTAAGATTCCTTTTGCTACGTTTACTCCATGATTTTTGATAACATCTGAGATATCCTTTGACTCATAAGAATCAGGAATAATGATATTTTGAAAACCATATTCTTGACATATTTTGTTAGCCATTGTTTGGCCTGGGTTAGTATCTGACGTATAATCATTATCATAAAGTATTACTATATTGTAGAACTTAGTTCTTAACTTATGAATTAACTCTGGGGAAGGCATTAAGGTCTCGCTCTGCAAAGCTATTGATTTATATCCAAGCTCATAAAGACACATAACATCTTTAAGAGACTTAGTTATTATCAGTAACTGTTCTTCTTTAACTCCTTGTAATCCTTGTAACCCTTGAATGCACTGGCTATTTGTGTTACTAAACCACTTATTCTCCTTTTTAAGTGGGCTGTATAGTTTGTACATGCCATTAAGGTGATAAGCATAAGTGATAGAGTCACAAGTAAAACGCGATTCATTTATCCAAAAGTGTGAAATAGGTTCAACTGCAAATTTAGTCAAAGTACTAAGCTGAATATTAAACAATCCCCAATAATCTAGATCTTCTTTTGTCCAAGATCTTTTCTTTTTCTTAATACGGACTGCTTGTTTCTCTTTAAGTACTTGATTATCAATGCCATAAGTAGTAGCAACACTCTTTGTATACTCAGTTTTGTTAGCTAAGTTTAATCCAAAATCTGTATCAATAACTTTTAAAGCTTCAATAAAAGTTAGATTATACCTTGCCTGTACATAACTAAAGCAATCATGAGATTCTCCAGTCCCAAAATCTTTATACAACAGTTTACCATTTAAATAGATAATTGAACAAGTTGGGTTATTATCCCTTCTTAACTCACTACAAAACTTAGTATTAAACTCTTTAAAGTTGTGACAATAATGTCTGAAGATATCATACTCTGTAATCTTTTCTAAAATAACACTTGTGTGCAAATAGTCATCGCTCTTTCTTGCTTCAATCATAAAGTTTGCACAAATATAAAATGAAACAGGGGTACGATTTGTACCCCCGTTATCATCTTAATTAAACAAAAACATTATTTGTCCCAAAGATCTCCATCATCTCCTGCAGCCATAGCTGTTGAAGAATCTGAATCTTCATCTGCAACAATTAGCTCTGGAGCATACACTTGCAATTTAAGATCTGTGTTATACTCAGCATTGAATGAACCATAGTCATTGTTCAAAGCTTTTACGAAATCTGCATCACGCATAGGCTTAATACGACCAAAGTGTTTACCATAAACTTGCTGATATTTACCATCTTTCACACCGATTAGTACACGCAAAGAGTTACCACTCAAAGCTTTTACCAATTCTTTAATCTCTTTCACATCACCGTTAGCAATAGCAGTGATAGTATCAAATGATACTTCTCCACCATTAGCTACGTTAGCCCAAGCTTTAGTAAAATCAATCAACACATCCTCTCCAACATAAGCTTTACGAGTTGCATCTACATTCTTCCACCAGTCATAACTAGGAACATCAGCAGACCATGTAGTTTGACCTACATTGTTGATCCACATTGACTTATCTCCATTGTTATTAACACGATGCACAGCTTGCATCAAAATCTCAAACTTAACTTTAAAGCTAGGATTGATACACTCAAGCCAGAATACAATCTTATTGTACTCTTTATCATTGATTGTTACTTGATAGTTAGGATCTGTTTTAGCATTAATTCCCAACTCTTTTAGTTCATCCATTGTTGGATTAACTGCGATTACTCTTACTGGAGCAATACCTGTGTACAGGGTTACGCCACCTGCTACTTCTACTTCTGAATTATTCGACTGTACAGCCATTTGATTTAAAATTTAATTGATTAGATAAAATATTGATTATGTTTTGGATCACCATCCATCATTCTAGCATCTAAAGATGTTGTCTCTTCTTCTTCAGTATAATCTAAAGTTTTAGGTTTACCTTCAGAAGTCATAGTTGATGTTGTATCATCTTCTAATACGAATCTAACTGCTGGCTTACGTTTAACACGACGACCTTGTAATTTAGGATGCTTAAATACTTCATTAACTTCTTGTTTAGTCAATCCATATTTAGTAGCAATCTTTTCACGGTCCAATCCGTTATCTAAATCTGCTAAAATGCCAGAAACTGTCAATTTAATTGTTTCTGTTGTTTGTGCTACTGGAGTTACAGTAGTCTCTACTCTTGCTTCAATACTCATTTGTATTTGGTTTTAATTGTTTTTAAATTAGTCGATGAAAATATTCTTCCAGTCCAGTTCCATCTTCTGGCCTCGTAAATGTTCGCATCTTGATCCTGCATTAATGTCTTCGCTAGAATCAAATGAAATCATTGTTTTGTCTCCTTCACGATAGATTAGTCCGATAGCATCAGCATTAGCACATGCAATGTTTCTGATTTTACCAGTCAAATCTAAATCCTTACTCGCTACTTCTTTACCTTTCTTGTCAAGCATTTTATCTTTTAAATGGCCGATATAAATGATATGGTCTGCTAGCATTTCTAGTCTATCCATCCATTTCTTAACTGCTATCCTAAGATATAAATAACCACCACCTTGAGGTAATGAAAGTACTGACAACCCTTTGTTATCAGAGTCGAAGTTTTTACCCATAGGAGTTTGTTTGTAAAGCTCTTTAGCTTCTGCTTCACACCACACTTCTAATTGAGTAAGAGTGTCAATGGCAATGTACTTATATGGTTTTTTATTTGCCATAATAGCTTTACCAATTTCTGCTAATTCTTTTAGGTTATTAGCTTGAACCTTTAACGCTTCTACCATGTCTGAACCACGCTCTAAGTCGATAATAAGACAATTATCCAGCTTGGCTATCGCTGTTGTCTTACCCACCTTAGGCTGTCCATACACTACCAAGTTTTTGGGACTTTTTCTAGTCGCTGAAACTTTTTCTGTTGGTAATTGAATCATCTTTCTTGAATTGTAAATGTTGATAAATTAGTTTCAAAAGGAATCATACCCAATAAACCGTCACGATTCTTCTCAATATGGCATGCCAGTAAGTTGATTGGATCTTCTCCACAATACTTATCTGTAATGCCATACAAATCATATGGTCTTTGTAGCATGATAACTACGTGAGCATCCTGACCAATAGAATCACCACCAAACAAATCGGTAAGTAATGGTTGATATTGATTCTTTGCTCGGAACTCTTGCTCAATGTTCCTGTTTAACTGAGATAATAATATGGTTATTGACCCCATTTTAGATTGCATCCACATACAGGCTTTTGATACTGTATTAAGCTTTTGCAATTCTGAATCTTCTGATCCTAGAATAAGACGTGAGTGATCTAATAAGTTAACAATAGTATGGTACGGATACTTCATTGCTACTTTGTTATTAGTCTCTTTAATCTTATTCATGTTCTGTGGGATAGAACAGAAGTAAATAGGGTAATTTTCATATCTTTTAGCTGCAGTTTCAAAACGAGATAACTCTGCATCTTCTAATGGCTTATCTACGGAATAAAGTTGAGAGAACTTTAGATTCGCATCATTAGAAGCAGCACGCATAATCTGTTGATAATCTGGCATCTCAAAGGTCCAATAAAGTACTACTATAGGAGCAGACTTATTGGTATCTAAAAGATCAAATAACAACTGATTACTAAACGCTGATTTACCTACGCCAGGTCGTCCAGCAATAACATACATCTTTCCTGGTTGCAATCCTCCAAGTAATTGTTTGTTTAGTCTAGGCCATTTAGTTGGGAATACAACTCTCTTACCAGATTTTGCATTCTTAACTTCATTAATAGATTTTGCAACAGCATCTTTAATATGCCTAAACTCACTTATCTTAGAGTTTTCTTGTAATCCGTCCTTCGGATTCTGTTGTTGATTTTCCATCTTCACTTAAATCGCTATACTTTTCCCATGAATGGTTATTGAGCCATGTTTCTAATTGTTGCATAAATGCTAAGCCGTTACCTTGTTTTCTTAATTGTAGCTCTCGTAATAGGCACTTCATAATGTGCTCATGTTTAGTAACATCAGTCCCTACAATTTTTTGATACTTAAGTTTTGACTTTTGATTTGCTTTAGAATCAGGATCTTTAGCTCTCAAGATTCTTGTAGACCCATTTGCATATACTTTAAGGGGATACGTGGAGAGAAGTCCATGCCACATTCTATCAAAAGGACTTGCAATGTATTGCAGAAATCCTTCTCTTAAATGAACCACATCCTCCTCTCCAATTTTAATGTACCCTGCTTCTTGTAATTTGGTTAGGTCAACAATTAACTTTAAATCTTCTAAGCTTTCTTTGCGATAAGTCAAGATCAGAAAAACATATTCATCTGCAGTTAATCCTAACTGCTTCAGAAGATCAGTATTAATTTCAATCATACTAAATTTTGTTATACTGATTCTTGATTCTCAATACAAATATAAGAAGAAAGTTTATCAATCCAAACAATATTGTTAAAACTTTGTATACTGCTTTTTAGCCATTTCTCTTCTTGAGAATCTGGTACATACAATATAATAACTTTTCCAACTTTGTCTTGGCTTAATCGTAACAATCGTCCCACTCTTTGTATCATTGACAGACTCTTTGAATCCAATCCACAGATAATTCCTATCTCTGCATCAGATACATCAAATCCTTGATTAAGTGCTTTAGTAGAACATAATACATTTACTTTGCTTGTTTTAAAGTCATTTAACGCTTGTTTACGAGCTTTTGTCCCTAATTTGGAGTGATATACTCTAACGATATCTCCATGCGATTTTTGGACTTCTTCGTAAATCTTGTCAGTAAACTCATTATTACCTGCAAAGGTTAAGATTTTCTTATCTTTATGATATCCTACTAATTGACTTGCATATAAAATTTTGTTATATGCCTTTTGAACTACATCCTTTCTATCACGAATAGCTTTATAAAACATTAACGCACTTGTGTATTCTTCAGGAGAATATCCTTTTGGGTTCTTAAGTATTGCATTTGCTTCATTGAATGCATCGAACTGACCCAACTTGTATTTGTAGAACACAAATGTTTGGTTTGCTTTAGTGTATTCTTTCTTCTCTTCATCAGTTAGTTCAACTGGTATACAATAAATTTCATAAGGGCTAATCAAACCCATTTTAACACATTGATCCATAGTAATCTGATATACAACAGGGGCTAGCTTTTGTAATCTGACTAAATACAATGGATCTTCTGGGGGTGTTGCTGTTAAACAAAGCAGCTTATTATAAGTATTATTAGTAAAAGCTTGAATGTAAACATCTGACAACCCTAGATGTACTTCATCTGCTACTATAATCTCATAATGCTTGTTTTCATACTTACAAGCTGATTGATAACACACTATCTCAACATCATCTAAGATGTCATGATATCCCCATTTCTCAAATTCTAATTTAAACTGGTCTTGTAATTGTGTAGTTGGGACTAGTACTAAAGCTTTACCTCCCCATTTTCTAAGGATTTCTCCAGCTCCTAATACTCCAACTCTACTCTTCCCAAAACCAGTACCTGCGAATACAGATCCAATAAAGTTATTAGATTGCCAAGCTTTTAAGGCTTTCTTCTGTTCTGTATTCTTTAATTCTAAGCTTTGCTGTAATGTCAATTTCATATTCTTTCAGTATTAATTTAATCGTGTTAGCAGTTTCATTAACTAGTATTTTATTTATTAATAATCCTTCAAATAATCTATTAATTACTTTTAAATCTGTGCAAGATTTTTTTTCATCTCCTAATCCCCAGATAAATGGAGCATAAAGAGTATGACCTCCAATAAAATCAATTAAAATAATAGTATCATCTTTGTAAACTACATTAGTTTTTTCTAATAGTTCACAGTTCATTCCTACAATCATAATTGTTTTAGCTTTAGCATCGTAGGTAAATAATAGATTACTACTATCTTCAAGAGAATAGATAACTTGTGTATTACCCATATTGACAAACATTATACATAGTTTGACCTTCAATTCTACGTACATGATGTATAAGTAAATATAAGTGTTCTATCTCATCATAACCAAGACGCTTTTTCTCAGCATGCTTATACTTAAACTTATACCCATTACCATCATTAATCATAGTTACAAGTAATTCACCTTTAGAGTCTTCAGACCATGTCTCATTAAGACTACGGTGTAACTGATACATAACACCGTCATCAGTATCTGCTTCTGTGATAACATACTCAACACTCTGGTTGAGTTGTTCTATTACATAAAAGTTTTTCATTTTTCTTCTCCGTTTATTATTTTAACTAATTGTTCAAAGGTTTCTTGAGTAGCTTTTCCCCAAAAATAACTACAGGTAAATTTACCATCTTTTATTTCTCCAGGTACATCTGCAAAATAAGTTTGATGATACTTACTAGGTTTTGCTGTAAACCTAAAACATTTTTCTTTTACAGGACAATTAGTCCCTTCACACATTGTTATGTCTGGCATCTTTGTTTTGTTTATTTAGTTCATTTTGAATTTCATTAACTGTAGGAGCATATTCTACTCCTTTTCTTCTTGTAATTTTTGCATAAGCTGCATTGACCTGATTACACAGGTTTAAGATTTCTTTTTCATTCATAAATTATTTGTTTTTAAAAGTTTGCAGTCAGGACAGGATTCGAACCTGCTATCTCCCATGCGGCATCTGTTTAATGAAGTTACCAGCCTTCAACCCAGGTGGGGCATATAACCTAATCATGCTTCTCTGACTATATTTAAGCAGTGTAAAGTCTTTAACGTCAATATGCTCAGGACTTTGACGACAGATTACTCTGTATGCAAACATAAGTTTGTAGTCAGGACAGGATTCGAACCTGTAACCAAGGATTTTATTCCCAGTGCGTCTACCAATTCCGCCACCTGACTATGTTACACCCGACTTTAGCTTGGTGTTGTGTGATAGCGCAGTCTCCCACCTAACACAGCTACTTGCAATGACTTGTACTTCGTCTGCAAGGTACTCTCCACGGTGTGCATTGTTAAGAGGCTTGGAGGTTCAATGATTAATTACTATTTCATATCTCGTTAGTTATTTTAATGGTTTTGATATATGTATCAAGATTACCAATATTTTGTTTTGCTCTTTCTTCAGATTCATGAGCAGAACTAGTCCATATTTTAACTCCTATTAAATAAATATTAAACCACCCTTCAATAACTTTAGGCTTCATGAATAGGTCCCGTTCAGTGGGGTTATTCGTACCTGAACTAGTTCCATTATTAAAAAACGAGTACATTTTACCACCAATAACAGCAACAATTGGACGATCTTCTGTACACGTTTCAAAAAAATGAATTTCAGTGACCTCTCTACCACATCTTGTTACAACAGGATCACCTGCTAATGCTTTTTCTAAATCAAATGGTTCCATAATCAATCCTCCAAATCTATTACATAACTAATTTGTTTTCTCCAAAATACTGTTGCTGGTAATACTGCAATACCATAAAATAAAGCAGATCCCCATATCTTCCAACCAAACTCTGTTTCACTATTAAATGTAATAAATCCCCACATTGCTATGGATGCTAATACGAACATAATAGTAAACACAATAATAATCTTAAAAAAGTCTTTCATAATTTTTAGTGTTTAGGTTCTCCACAATCATCACAAGTTCTAATTATGATGAAGTAGTCCCCTTGATTATATTTATGTTGATTTACTGTAGGATCTTCTGACTTAACATACTTACTTGGTCTAAGGTAAGTTCTCCATACAGGTTTCTCTTCTTTGCAGAAGTCACATTTATCAAATTCTACGCTACCCATAATTTTAATTTTAACTGTTAATAAAATGCAGTACAGAACCCAGTGCTATACGTCACTCCGATTAGACGTCCTTACGGAGAGTATTCCTCAACTGGGGTGAGTAGAAGCTACCTACTCTACTATCTGTACCGTTTTTAGAAGATTAAATGTCCAATTAATTTACTAAAAACTGGACATTTTAATTACGCTTCTTGCTCAGAATCATCATACTTTGTACGTAATCCATAAGCAAGGTTAAACATTTGCATGTTTTTATGCGCTTGTCTAGCTGTATACTTTAATGTTTGTCTTAAATACTTTTCTCCCCATTCCATCCATTGTTTTTCTTGCTCTGGAGTCATAGTGTATTTAGAAAACCATTCACCACCTTCTTTTGCTAAATCTTGTGCAGTAAGTTCATATCCTGCGATTTGCATCATAACATTGATGAGGTTTTCACAAACCATTGCTTCTTTTTGTTCTCTAGACATTTTAGTTCTCTTCGTCGTAATCATAGTATTCTTCTTTAGCACATTGTGGGCATAATGGAAACTTATAAATCTCTTCTTCAACAATCTCTTCAACTCTATCTTCATCTAAAGTAGTATCTAATGCAATTACTCTATAGAGTTGATCTTGAATCTGTTCTCTATCGCAGTATTTACATAAGCTATCTCTTTGATTCCAAGGTGCGAATGGATCATTTTCTGCACCTAAAGGTAAATTATTCATAAGTTTTTAATGCAATTAATGTGTTAGTTTTAAAAGGTTTTAATGTGTTTTGAATACGTTCTAAATTAGTTTGCTTACTACCTTCAGCATGAAGAGTTGCTAACTCATTAAAACTGTATTCTTTGTCGGGATAAACAGAACTTTGTATTTGAAGTTTCTGTTTAGGCCAAGACAAATCTACATCAATTGGTTCAAAGTTCAAAATTTGTTTCATTGGTTTGTTCGTTAAATAATTCATCTTCTTTTGAAATAGCAATAAGCTCAGCATTACATTTAGGACATAACCCTGCAACAGGTAATGGGTTTCCAAATGTATAATAGTTAGTACCACATGCAAAACATTCTTTAGCATGTTCGAGTTGAGATAAGATCGACAGATCTGCAGCTGTTGTTTGTAAATTAAACATATTATTTGGTTTAGAGATTACAATACAAAAACCAAAGGGGGAACTTAATCCCCCTTTAGCCAAACAAATAAAAACAAACAAGTACGAAAAAGTAATGAGCGATAAACTCTAGTCACAAATATACAAATAATTGTGATATTATATGCTTTCGGGTATAAATTCTTGATTTTTGTCAATATTATACCCGTTCGCATATAAATTTATTTACTCCATTTTTCAGTAATTGTCGTATCTGATTTTAAAAGCCCGTTTTTAATCACGGCTTTTCCTGCCTTCTCCATCAACTCTGTCATTTGTTCCTTCCATTCTTCAGCGAAAGTTATAGGACAGATTGTGTCTATCTGATCGTGCACAGTCATAACAATTTTAACAGGTAAATTATTCTCTTCAATTCTTTGCATGATATATACTAAAGCTAACTTAGTCATATCAGCAGA